>Ga0247668_1000005_pt1 | contig 102209 bp, 90 predicted proteins | sample CNK09_metaG_FD_182737 | JGI IMG/M metagenome (GOLD analysis project Ga0247668, IMG submission 182737) | Soil microbial communities from Purdue University Martell Research Forest, Indiana, United States - CNK09 | ecosystem: Environmental > Terrestrial > Soil > Temperate forest > Bulk soil...
CACCTTGAAGGCGTCGGCCGTTGACCTTGCAGATGACTGGAGTTCACCTTGAAGGCGTCGGCGGTTGACCTTGCAGATGACTGGAGTTCACCTTGAAGGCGTCGGCGGTTGACCTTGCAAACGACGGCCGTTCACCTTGAAGGCGTCGGCGGTTGACCTTGCAGACGACGGCCGTTCACGTTGAAGGCGTCGGCGGTGACCTTGCAAACGACGGCCGTTCACCTTGAAGGCCGTCTGCGAGTGACCTTGCAGATGACTGGAGTTCACCTTGAAGGTGTCGGCGGTGACTTTGTAGACGACGGCCGGTCACGTTGAAGGCGTGGACGGATCACCTTGCACATCAACCAGTTGGACGTGAATGCCTACGATGCCGGCTACGAAATCCGACGCGACGGCGCACCTCGCCGGGTCCATCGTTTCGCTGAGTCGTTTCATCCAGGAGCACGGTTTTGCTGGCTGGCTGGCGACGAGCGCAAAGACGGGCGAGAACTGCTCGGACGCGGCGAATGGCGGAATACCGTCGAAGCTGAAGCAGCTCATCGCAGACCACATCCCCTGGGACAAACTGCCGTGGACGGCCACGCCGCGGATGCTGGCGGAACTGAAGAACGCCGTGGTGACGATGCGCGGCAAGACCGATATCCGGCTGCTTCGGTTCGCGGAGCTAGCGCAGCGCCTGGAGCAGACATTTCCGGGCCAGCGGTTCGGCGAGTCCGACGTTCGGACGGCCGTGACGCTGCTCGGCAATCACGGACTGGCGCGGCCACTCAAGTTTGGCGACCTGGTGTTGCTGCAGCCGGAATTGCTGAACGGCTACGCGGCGGCGATCATCCGCTCCGCCCGTGCCCACCGGGATGAGATCGGCTCCGTGTTGGAGGCGGACATCTACAAACCCGACTTCGACTTCACCGGCGTCGACCGGCTTCCGCGGCCCGACGAGGAGCTGCTGCTGCGAGCGATGGTGCAGACGTTCCTGGATCACTCGCTCTGCATCGCCGAAGAGACGCCGGAGGGCCGGCAACTTGTCCCGCCCCCGCCCGGCAAGACTCCAAACTTTCGCTGGTAACCCGGCGGCGAGACCCTTCGGCTCCGCTCAGGGCAGGCTCCCGCCGGGCCAGCCGGCGAGACGCCAGCGCTCCGTCGCGCCGAGGCCGCTGCCTCACAAATGCGAGAACAGCCCCTTCGTGTACTGCTCGGGATTGGCTAAGAAGGCGCGTTTGTGGTCCTCGTTGGCGAAGTAGTAGAGCTTGTTCTTGTATTCGACGGTCGGGATCGAGGCGCGGATGGAGATCTTGCTGCCGTCGACCGGGTCCATGGCGATGGCCGGTGAGAACGGGAGCGACGCGCGCAGCGCCTCGTCCTGCGGCGTCGGCGGCGGGGGGGCGTCGGCCTGGGCCAGGCCGGTGACGGTTTTCACCGGCGGCGCTTCGTCGGTCAGCATCGGCGGCGCATCGATCGGTGCCGGACGCACATCGGCCGAGTCGATCGTCCGCATCTCCGCGTTCGGCTTCGGCCGGGTGCCGCCGCTCGGCGCTTTTCCGCTGCAGCCGGCGGCGAGAACGGCCAGCATCGCGGCGATGCTGAACAGGGTACGAGACATCGCCGTTGCGCTCTGCAAGGTGGTCGCCACTACATCTCTCCGAGCAATCGGTCGCGGCAACGCTCCAGCTCATGCCAGACCACGCCCTCGACCGTCCCGGCATCGACGACGAGCACGAGGTAGTAGCCATCCCTCAGAACGCAGCAGAAGATCCTGCTGGCCTCGAAATCGATCTTGTACCGGCGCGCGGTGCCCGCATCGGTCGGCTCGGCGACCCGCCGGAGCTGGGAGAGGAAGATGCCGGCGTAGGCTCCGATGATGCGAAGGGCGTGGTCGTCGGTATCGAACGGCCGCGCCGATACGACCTCGACGCTCTCCCCCTCGGAATCGAGGAAGAGCGCGCCGATGGCACCGCCCGTCGACTGCAGCACCTCGGCCAGGATGTCGCGGAATTCCACCTACGCGGCGCCTCGCACTTGCTCGTCGATGGTGATGTCGCCGCGCTTGACGGCGTTCACAAAGGCGTCGACCACGCGCGGATCGAAGCGCGTGCCGGCGAAGCTCTTGATCTTCTCGACGACGTAGTTGAGCTCCATCGCTTTCTGATAGGGCCGGTTCGTGGTCATGGCGTCGAACGTGTCAGCGATGGCCACGATGCGCGCCTGCATCGGGATCTCCTCGGCCGTGAGGCCGTCGGGATAGCCGCCGCCGCCCCATTTCTCGTGGTGGTATTTCATGCCCGGGATGATGTCGATGAGCTGGGCCACGCCGCTCATGATGGCCGCTCCTTTGACGGGATGTCCTTTCATCACCTCGAACTCGTCCTCGCTCAGCGCGCCGGGCTTGCGGAGGATCCGGTCGTCGATGCCGATCTTGCCGACGTCGTGGAGCAGGGCGCTGATGCGGAGATTGCGCATCTCCTGTTCGCTCAGGCCGACGTTCTTGCCGATGCCGATCGAATAGCGCGCCACGCGCTCCGAGTGGCCGCGCGTGTAGGGATCCTTGGCGTCGATGGCCGCGGCCAGCATGCGCACGGAGTTGATGAAGAGCAGGTGGTTCTCGTGCGCCGCCTTGCGGAGTTGCTCGATGGCGGTCTCGATCGCTCCCGACATGGAGTTGAAGTTCTCGGCCAGCTCGCCGATCTCGTTGTGTGTCTTGAGCTCGATGCGCTGGTGGTAGTTGCCGTTGGCGATCTCGCGCGTCCGCTCGGCCAGCGCGCGCACCGGGCCGGCGATCCCGGAGGCGAAGACGATCGCGGCCAGGATGGCCACGATCAGAGCGATGGAGATCCACGTGATCGTGGCCCGCACCATCTTCGACACCGAGGCGTAGGCCATCGCTTCGGGCTTCTGCACGACCACGCCCCAATCGGGCCGGCCTACCGGGGCGACGGTTCCGAGCATCATCACCCGTTCGCCGCCGCGGTTGTCGCCGTAGGAGATGGTCAGATGAACGGGCGCCTTGGAGAACTCCTGCACGATCTTCAGATAGGAGAAGTCGGGATGCTGCACCTCGACCGCGGCCTCGCTGTGGAGCAGCAGTCTGCCGTTGCGGTCGACGAGAAAGGCCGTCACATCGCCTTTCCCTTCGTCGCGAATCCGTTCGCTGATCCGGCGCAGGCTGACGATGGCCTCGACGCTTCCGATGACGGTGCCGTCGTCGATGACCGGCACGGCGATGACGACGGCGGGCTGGTTCGCCGCGGTGACGAACGCGAACGTGCCGGTGTAGACCTGTCCTTTGAGCGCGGCCTGCAGCGCCAGGTCGAGCTCCTGCTTCACCGGGGCATCGAGGTTTGCAGGTGTGGCCTCGGAGCCTTTCCCTTCGCGGTTGAGGATGCGCAGGCCGAGGAGATCGCTGTCGGGGGTGATGTAGTCGGCGAGGATGCCGCTTTGTGTCGCGTTGGCGAACGGATCGGTGGCCGGCAGGGCGCGCTTCATGGCCCGCACGCTGCCGCCGATCTTCGTCAACTGCTGCGTGTTGTTCGCCAGCAGGTTCTGGATGTCGGTGGCGATGTTGATGGCCGAGCGCGTCAGATACTTTTTCTCCAGCGTCTCCAGCGAATCGCGGTTGATGCGGATGAGGAAGTAGTGCGAGACCACCAGCGGCACCAGCCCCACGATGACCATCGCGCCGAGAAGCGTCCACAACAGGCGCGGTCGCCGGGCGGGCGGGGTGGCGGGTTCCTCAGGTTCCTCGGACATTCAGGGCGATTATAGCGAGGGGCGGTGAACTGATCGGAAACGCCTGTGTTTGCGCGGTGCCTGCATTGCCTAATGGTTGACTAGGAATCAAGCGCGCGATATCATTGCTATCAGCATTAGAGGAACGAGCAATGGCCCAGCTAATCGTGCGAAATATCGATGGCGAGCTCGTGCAGGAACTGAAAGTCCGAGCCGCGCGGAACGGGCAGTCCGCTGAGGAAGAGCACCGCCAGATTTTGCGGCGCGCTCTCGGAGCGAACAATTCCGGCTTGTCGCTGAAGGAGATGCTGGAGCAGATGCCGGACGTCGGCGACGACGAAGACTTCGAACGGAGTCAGGATCGTGGTCGAACGGTTGAGCTGTGAAGTATCTGGTCGATACGAATGTGATCTCCGAGCTCCGCAAAGGACAGAGGTGCCATGAGTCTGTCGCGGCGTGGTGGTCTACGGTTGCGCCTGAAGATATCTTTCTGAGCGTCCTGACGATCGGCGAGATACGAAAAGGGGTTGAGAGTGTCCGCCGCCGTGATTCTCGATCCGCCGGCACGCTCGAGGCCTGGTTGCTGCGGCTCATCAGTCATTACCGTGATCAGATTCTCGCGATCGAGCTGGACATCGTTGAAGAATGGGGCTGGATGAGCGTTCCCGATCCGCTCCCGGTGGTCGATGGTCTGCTCGCAGCGACAGCGAAGGTGCGTGGTCTGACTCTGGTGACGAGAAACATTGCTGACATCGCGCGGACCGGTGTCGACTCCTTCAACCCCTGGCGGAGCTGATCGACAAGCTCTTGGCAATGCCCATCGGCCTCTACATCCACCTCCCTTTCTGCCGCGTTCACTGCACCTACTGCCCGTTTGCGGTGTCGACGGACATCGGGCTGCAGGATCGGTATACCGAGGCGCTGCTGGCCGAGGTCGATGCGCGAGCGGACGGGGAACGGGTCGACAGCATCTTCTTCGGCGGGGGTACGCCTTCGCGCACGTCGCGCAAGAACCTTGCGCGCATCGTAGCGCGGTTGCGCGAGCGATTCGCGATCGACGACGGCGCGGAGTTTTCGCTCGAGGCGAATCCGGAAGACGTGACCGATGACGCGGTCGCGTTCTGGCGATCGCTCGGTGTAAATCGCCTCAGCATCGGCGTGCAGTCGTTTCACGATGACGAGCTTCGTCCCCTCGGGCGTGTGCATGGCCGCCTGCAGGCGCTCGAAGCCGTCCGCATCGCCGTGGCGTCGAGAATCCGCACCAGTCTCGATCTGATCCTCGGATTGCCGCGGCAGACGGAGGCAAGTTTTCGGGAGACGCTGGAGACCGCCATCACCACCGGTGCCGGTCATGTCTCGCTCTACATGCTCGACCTCGAGGAGGGAACGGCGCTGGTGCGACAGGTCGAGGGAGGACGGGTGTCGTTGCCGGACGACGAACTGGTGGCGTCGCTCTATACGCTGGCCATCGATCGATTCGCCGAGGCTGGTTTCGCGCAGTACGAGATCAGCAATTTCGCGCGGCCCGGCCAGGAGTGCCGTCACAATCTTCGCTACTGGCGGCGCGAGCAGTACCTCGCTTTCGGGATCGGTGCGCATTCGTTCGTCGGGGACCGGAGATTTGCCAACACGCGCGACATTCACCAATACATCGCCGGGGAGCGCGAGCCGGTGTTCGCCGAGGTCTTGGGAGAGGGGGAAGTGAGGCGCGAGACGATCTTCCTCCAGCTCCGCCAGGCGGCAGGCATACACTATGACGACGTCGTACGACTTTGTGGTGAGGAGGGAATCGAATGGATGGAACGAGGCTTGATCGACGGGTGGCTGCGGCGGGTGGGCAATCGAGTGGCGTTCACCCCGTCCGGTTTCCTGCTCAGCAACGACTACATCTCGCGGCTCTTCTGATCGTATTCGCCGCGCTGCCGCTCTGCGCGCAGGACGTGAAGTTCGATCCGAATCTGGTCACGCAGGCGAATTTCAGCCAGTTCTCACGGATCGTCGGCCAAGTCATCTTCGCAACACCCGTGCAGCCGGCCCGCGCCAGCGGTTTCTTCGGGTTCGACGTCGGAGTCGCGGCAACGGTCGTTCCCGTCGACGAAAACTCCGCGTATTGGCGCGCCGCCGTCCCCGCCGGCAGCAGCTTCACGACGCACGGCTACGTCGGCGTGCCGCGCCTGGTGGCGTCGAAGGGTTTCGGTTTCGGTACGGTCTCGGGGACGTACGCGAAGATCTCCAACAGCGGGATCGCCACGTGGGGCGGAGCGTTTGATACGCCTCTCGTGCGCGGTGGCATTCTGAAGCCCGAGCTGGCGCTGCGGCTGTCGTACTCCACGCTCACCGGCGTAGACGTCTTCCGCGAGAAAACCTACGGTGCGGAGGTCTTCCTCAGCAAGGGATTCGGCCCGGTCATGCCGTATGCCGCCATCGGCCGCATGCGCATCAACGCGCAGGGCGACGTCCCGGCGACGTTGCACTCATCGGCATTCACGCTGACGGACAGGAGCAACCTGAATCGTTACACCGTCGGCGTCCGCCTCTCGCTGCTCGTACCGAAGCTCGTCCTCGAAGCGACGCAGGCGGAAGTGCGGAGCTACGCGGCGAAGGTGTCGTTCGGGTTCTAGCTGCGCTCCGCGCGTTGTCTGCGGCTATCGCCGCGTTATCTGCGCCTGCTTCGCGGCGCGTTGTCTGCGCGCGGCGCGTGGTCTGTTGTGTTTCGCGCAGCGTTGTTGATTTCCGTCCTGTCGTCTTCGCGGTGATCCCGGCTAACGTCCACGCGCGGCGCGCAGACAACGCGCGCCAGCGCATACAACGCGGCGGAGCCGCAGACAACGCGCGTCAGCGCCGTTACTTCACCCCGATCGCCTTCTTGATCGCGTCGATCGTGAATGTGCCTTCCGGGCCGAAGCCGAGGATCTGGCCGTTGATGATGTAGGTCGGCGTCGAGAGGATGCCGTTGTCGAAGGCGCGGCTTACCTGATCGACCAGGGCCTTCTTCTCGGCTTGCGAGCGATAGATCTTCTCCGCCGCTTTCCAGTTCACGTCGTTGTCCTCGCAGAAATTCTGGAAGACCTTGTCGAACGATTGCTTGCCGATCGTTTCCTGATTCTCGAAGATGAAGTTTCCGTAGGCCCAGTACTTCGCCGGGGCCACTTTGGCCAGCGCCCGCGCGCCGAGGGCCGCGGCCAGAGCCCATTCGTGGTGCTCGAAAAGCGGGAGATCGAGGCGGTAGTAGTCGACCTTGTCGAGGTTCCTGGAGATGATCGGCTCGACCTTCTTGTGGGCCTTGGCGCAGGTCGGGCACTCGAAGTCCGAGAGCTCGATGATCTGGACGTGTGCCTTCGGATTGCCGCGGTGCATGGCTCCGCCGAGACCGATGGCCTGGATGATCATCTTGCTCGGGTCATCGCTCAGATTCCCGCGTGTCCCGACGATGAGGTAGTTGTTCGAGGCGTCGACGAAGGCGTGATACGTGAAGCCGACCGTCCCCTTCGCCTGCTTCACGATGGAGACGGCGTGGATTCCGTCGGGAAGCGGGAAGGGGGCGACGGTGGCGACGACCGGTTCCTTGAGCGCGGTGGTAGCCACGTCGGCGATGCGCGCCGGAAGCTGCTTGCCGTTCGGTTCCAGTTGGAGGATCGACCCGATCAGAACCTGCCCGGTCCTCGGCGAATGCAGCATGTAGGTCTGATGCTGGCAACTCTGGTCAACGGAGTCCTGAATCATCTTGTAAGCCATGAAGCCGGAGGGTCCTTCCCCCACGGGGGTTACCGTGACCCTCGAGTCAGGACACTTGGCCAGCGACCTTGTGGCGTAGTCGGTCAGGGCGGCGTTGAGGGTGGGGGCGCGCTGCGCCAGGGCACAGAGCGGGAGAAAGGCCAGGACGATGGCCGGCAGAGCTCGTTTCATAGTCAAAATTTCTTTCCTGCGGACCGAATTTGAAAGTCACTGCGCATGAACAGTGCGATAGCCGCGTTCAATCCATTCCTTGATGCCGCCGCTGACGTGCACCACGTTCCGGAAACCGGCAACCGAGAGGAGCTGCGCGGCCACGGCGCCGTCGGTCGACGTCTCGCCGTAGACGAGAACGGTCTGGTTCTGGTAGGGCAGCAGTTCGGGCAGATGCATCTCGATCGTGTCGAAGGGTGCGCTGATGGCGCCCGCGATGTGCCCCTCCGGTCCGCGATAGGAATCGGAGGATCGGATGTCGATGACCACGACCTGCTGGCTGTCGAGAATCATCTCCGCCGCGACGGTGGGGGCGATCTCGGCATACCCGCCGGTCGTCTTCGAGATGCCGACGGTGCGGCACGAAGGCAGAAGGCAGAAGGCAGAAAGCAGAAGTGCTCCGCCGATCCGCGCATGGTTTCTCGTCGTTACTTCTGCCTTCTGCCTTCTGCCCTCTGCCTTCATAACATCTCCAGTTCGAAATCCGCCCGGACCTCGCCGACGACGGTCCCGACCACGTTGGTCACCGGAATCCGGCGGAACGGTTGCAGTTCCGGGGAATCGTCGATGCCGGCGCCGAGGATCTCGAGTGTTTTCAGAATCACGGGATTGCGGCCGCGCCCCATCGATCCGTCGTGGATCTTGAGGGCGATGCCGACGGCGACATCATCAGCGACGCGCATGCGCCCGGTCAACGCCGCCACGAGCGACGGGGCCAGGGCCATCGCGTAAAGGCCTTCCGCCCCTTCCTTGGCCAGCAACTCGCCGCCGAAGGTCTGCATCAGCGGGGTGGTCATGCTCCAGGCTCCGGCCACGTAATTCGGAAAGGCGGTCATCGACTGGACGATCTGGGCCGCGCTGGCGGCGTAACGCTCCAGCGAGCCGGCCACGCCGGCCCCTTCGCTGGTGGCCATGAGCCGCGCGTAGGCGAAGGCCGTGCGTTGCAGAGAGAGAAAGAACGCCGGCACGCCGCAGCCGTCGACGGCGATCGGGATCTCGTCCGGCTCGAGATCGGCGAAGTCGCCGAGCGTGGCGCGCATCGTCTCCTGCAGCGGATGTTCCGCGTCGATGTACCGCGCCGAAGGAACGTCCATCACCTGTGTCGCCAGCAGCATGCCTGCATGTTTGCCAGAGCAATTGTTGTGCAGAGGCGACGGCTCTTCGCCGGAGGCGCGCAACTCGGCGGCGGCTTTCTCATCGTAGGGCATATGCGCGCCGCAGAGCAGGTCGCTCTCGTCGAACTCGCCTTTGCGCAGCAGTGCCGCCGCCGTCGACACATGAACCGGCTCGCCGCCGTGCGACCCGCAGGTCAGCGCCAGCTCCTCGCCGGAGAGCTCGTATTCGTCGAGGCCGCCGTATTCGAGAAGCGGGATGGCCTGAAACGGTTTCGCCGCCGATCGCAGGCAGGTGCGCAGCCCCGGTTCCCCCGCGTAGGCCAACAGCCGTCCGAGCGAATCGACGACGACGATCGATCCGGTATGGAACGACTCGAGCTGATCGCCGCGGAAGGCCCGCGCGAGGGTTTGCATGTATTCGGAAGTCTATCCTGACAGGCTCGCTTCGTTCGCCGTCAGGATGAACTGCGACCGTCGCCGCTCTCCGCCGAGATCGCTTCCTCCTCGGTGTTGTAGATCTTGAACACCGCGTCGAGCTTGGCGAGCTTGAGAAGCTTGAGGATGCGCTCCGAGGGGTTGACCAGGATCAGGGTCCGGTTCTGGCTGGTGAACTTGCCGAGGTAGCCGACCAGTTCACCGATGCCGGTGGAGTCGATGTAGTCGATCTTCGTGAAATCGATGATGACGTTCGTGCTCTCGTTCTTCAGCACGTTCTCCAGCGCGGCCGAGAAAAACTCCGCGCTCTCACCGAGCTTGATGAGTCCTTCGACGTAAAGAATCGTGAAGTTCTCGGTGTGCTTTTTTTCGACGATCAAGAATGCCTCCCCCGTATCGGACGCGAGAGTAGCAAATCCGGGACCATGGGGGTGAGGTCGCGCGGTTGCGCGGTTACGCGGTCTCGGGGTTTCGAACGCGAACGGTTGCCGATACGATGGCGTACAACCGCGAGACCGCGCCACCGCGAGACCGCGCAACCTCTACGAAACCAGCATCTCGATGCTGTCGACCATGTCCCCGAAGGTCTTCATCGAACGGGCCCGGTCATCCGGAATCGAGATGTGAAACTCCTCTTCGATGGCGAAGAGGATCGTCAGTGCATCGAGTGAATCGATGCCGGCGTCCGCGAGCGGCGTCTCCAGCGACAGCTTGTCATCGGGAACGTCTTTCTCGTTGCGGACGATGGCTACGAGTTTCTCTTCGATCTCAGCGCGCGTCATGGGCCCGTTATGATAACCGCGATGCGGCGCCGCTACTGGCTGTTCTACCCCGCGTGGATTGTGCTTTGCGCCATCCTCTTTCTGGCGTTGCGCCACCGCGATGATCCATCGCGCCGCCCGGGCCGCATCCTGAGCGACGATGCCGGCATCCGGGCGCTGGCGATCCTCCGGCAGAACGATCCCGTGCGCTTTCGCAACTACGAAGCCGTGCACGTTGCCTTCGCCGGGAAGGGAGAGGGCGGCGACGCGAATCGCTGGGTCGTGCTGTGTGACCGCGTGCCTCATACGGCGTTGCGCGAGGCGGTGGTAGTGGAGGTCGATGCCGTCGATGGACATCTCCTGATGGTTCGAAGGCCGGGGTGAGACCGTTCTCGTGACCGAGGCATAATCCCCGCCAATGTCCCGACCCATGAAGCTCACGCCCATGCTCGAGCAGTACTTCGAGATCAAGCGCCAGGCCCCTGACGCCATCCTCTTCTTTCGGATGGGCGATTTCTACGAGATGTTCTTCGAGGATGCCGAGAAGGCGGCGCCGCTGCTCGACCTCGTGCTCACCTCGCGCAACAAGGGACAGGAGAATGAGTCGCCGATGTGCGGCGTGCCGTACCACGCTGCCGACGGCTACATCGCCAAACTGATCCGCCACGGCCTCCGCGTGGCAATCTGCGACCAGACCGAGGATCCGGCCGTGGCGAAAGGGCTGGTCAAGCGCGAGATCGTGCGCATCGTCACGCCGGGGACGGCCACCGAGAGCTTCATCGTGGAGAGGGAGAGCTGTTACCTGGTGGCGATTGCCGTCCCGATAACCGACAATCGAGAACCGACAACCGGAACGATCGGCGCCGCCTACCTCGATGTCTCCACCGGCGATTTCTTCGTCACCGCATATGCAGGTGCTGACGATCCGCGGCTGGCCGACGACATCGCCCGCTTCGCGCCGCGCGAGGGCATCTATCCGAAAGAGGCGCCGTTCCGGCTGGAGATTCCGTCGACGGCGGTCGAGCCGTCGCTCTTTGAAACCGCCGGGGCAAACGACTACCTGACGCGGCATTTCGGGACGCAGTCGCTTCGCGGCTTCGGGCTGGAGGGCGATGATCCGCGCATCGGCGCTGCCGGCGCGGCGCTCCGTTACGCCGCCGCCAGCCACAAGAGGCCGCTCGATCACGTGTTGTCGCTGCGCGTCGACAACGAAATCGATTTTCTTCAGCTCGACGCGGCTACGCTCGCCAATCTCGAGATCCTCGACTCCCGCGACGCCACCCGCCCGCGCGCGTCGCTCTGGAGCGTCGTCAACGCCACCCGCTCCGCCATGGGCGGGAGAATGCTGCGGAAGTGGCTCACCCGTCCGCTGAAAGTGCGCGATGCGATCTTCGATCGCCACGATGCCGTCGACGAGCTGACCCGCTCGCGGGCCATCCTCGAGCCGATGGCGCAGCACCTCTCCCGGATCGCCGACCTCGAGCGCCTGGCCTCGTGCGTCACGCTCCGCAGCGCCACGCCGCGGGAATGCCTCGCGCTGGCCGACTCGCTGCTGGTGGTCGGCGATCTGCGGATCTCGATGACGGCGCTGAACGGCCCGTTGCTCCAGCGCCTGCGCGATGCCCTCGATCCGGTTCCGGAGGTGATCGACCGGATCGCCGCGACGCTCGCCGACAATCCGCCGCTCAATCTCCGCGACGGCGGCGCCATCAAGGCCGGCGTCGACGGTGAGCTCGATGAGCTCCGGGCCATCGCCCGCGATTCGAAATCGATCCTCGTCGAGATCGAAGGGCGCGAGCGGGAGCGGACCGGCATCGGGTCGTTGAAGGTGCGCTTCAACTCGGTCTTCGGCTACTACATCGAGGTGTCGAAATCGAACCTGGCCCGGGTGCCGGACGACTACATCCGCAAGCAGACCCTCGTCAACGCCGAGCGCTTCATCACCCCCGATCTGAAGGTGCTGGAGGAGAAGATCGTCGGTGCCGAGGGGAAGGCCATCATCATCGAGGAGAAGTTGTACGGCGAGCTGCTCGATGCCGTGGCCCGGATGAGCGGCGCCATTCTTTCCACGGCGCGCGCCGCCGGCGAGGTCGATGCCATCGCCTCGCTGGCCACGATCGCCGTGCGCAACCGGTACGTCCGGGCCACGCTCTCCGAGCGGGCGGAGATTTGCATCGAGGAGGGGAGGCATCCCGTCATCGAGGTGATCGCCGGCGAGCGCTTCATCCCCAATCACACCGACATCGACCGCGACCGGAACGGGATCCAGATCATCACCGGCCCGAACATGGGCGGCAAGTCGACCTACCTGCGCCAGGTGGCGCTGATCGTTTTATTGAATCAAGTCGGCAGCTTCGTTCCCGCCTCGAAAGCCCGGCTCGGCATCTGCGACCGGATCTTCACCCGCGTCGGCGCCTCCGACCAGCTCGCGCGCGGCGAATCGACGTTCATGGTGGAGATGCACGAGACGGCCAATATCCTCAACAACGCCACCGACCGCTCGCTCATCATCCTCGACGAGGTGGGGCGCGGGACCGCCACGTTCGACGGATTGTCGCTGGCGTGGGCCATCATCGAATACCTTCACGACAATCCTTCCCGCGGCGGCATCACGCTCTTCGCCACGCACTATCACGAGGTCACCGATCTGGCCAAGACCAAGGCGCGCGTGGCCAATTACAGCGTGGCCGTGAAGGAGTGGAACGACCAGATCATCTTCCTGCGCAAGGTCGTGGAAGGAGCGGCCGACAAGAGCTACGGCATCCAGGTAGCGAAGCTGGCCGGCATTCCGCGCACGATCATCGAGCGCGCCCGCGAGATCCTGGTGACGCTGGAACGGAAGGAGCGCGACGTCGTCGCCGAGACGCAGCGGCGCACCGGTAGTCCCGTGCGGCAACTCGGCCTGTTCGGCGGCGACCCGCGCGAGCAGGATGCGCTGGCCGCACTTCGCGCGATCGACGTCGAGGCCCTCACGCCGATTCAGGCGCTGAATGAATTGGCGGCGTTGAAGGACAAGTTGAACTGAACTGCGCGTCTTCGCGCGCGTTGTCTGCGGCGTTGCCGCGTTGTCAGTTGTCTGCGCTGCGGCGCGTGGTCGTTGTCGAAGTGCAGCCAAGTGAATCACTGACCACGCGCCCCGCAGGGCGCAGACAACTGACAACGCGGCAACGCCGCAGACAACACTGGCGCGCAATACGCTACGATCGCCGGATGGCAACTGACCTACTCGGCATCGGCATCACCGGAACTTCGCTCACCGATCTCGAGCGCCGCATCGTGCGCGAGAGCACTCCCTGCGCCGTCGTCCTCTTCGGGCGCAATATCGGCGAGGCCGATGAGTTGCGCGAGCTCGTCGCCGAGATCAAATCGTTCGCTCCCGCCGCGCCGCCGCTCTTCATGATCGATGAGGAGGGAGGACGCGTCGACCGTCTCCGTCATCTCATCCCCGGACTTCCCAGCGCACAGGCATTCGCGGAAGGGGAGGAGCCGGTGGCGCTGTCGCGGTGGTGCGGACGGGTGATCGGGATGGCGCTGCGGTTCTTTGATGTCGAGGTCGACCTGGCGCCGGTCGTCGACATCCGCGGTAACGATTCGCCGAAGGGACTGGAGCGCCGCATGTTCGGCAGCGACGCCGAGTCGGTCGTCGAGCTGGCAGGAGCGTTCATCCGCGGCCTGCACGCCACCGGGACAGCCGCCTGTCTCAAACACTTCCCCGGCATCGGACTGGGATCGGGCGATCCGCACTACGGCGCGACGGTCATGGATCTTTCTCTCGAGGAGTTGATGGGCCGCGATCTCGTCCCGTTCGCGAAACTCGGCAACGAGGCCGGCGCGATCATGATCGGCCACGGCACCTATCCGCAGATCGACGATCCCCATACCCCGGCCACGCTGAGCCGGCGCCTCTCCCGCGGCCTGCTCGACGCCATCGGTTTCGAAGGGCTGGCCATGACCGACGACATGGAGATGCACGCCGTCTCCGACCTCGCCTCCTACGAAACGCTTTCCGAACGGGCTCTGATGGCCGGAAGCGACGTCGTCCTCTTCTGCAGCCACATCGAGCGCATCCCCGAACTGCAGGCCGCCATGACCGAGATGGTCAAGGGCAACACGGCGCTGGAAGCCCGCGTGGCCGAGGCGCGCCGGAAAGTGGCCGCGTTTCGGCGTCACATCGTCCGCCTTCGTGAACACGCCGAGCCGCCTGCCGCGACGTTCGACGACGTCATCGACGAAGCGGTTCGCTTCATCGAGAGACTTGACGCCACCCGGCCGCACCGCGACATCTACGTGCCCGACGTCGAGCGCCGCAAGGGGGTGCGGATGCCGGGCAAGGGGAGGAGCGGGCGGGAGGAGTGGACGTAGGGCTGATGTTGCTGGGTTGGTGAGTTGCTAGGTTGCTAGGTCACGCGGTTTCGCGGTCTCGCGGCTGGATTGGGGCAAATAGACCCCGAGACCGCGCAACCCAGTAACTCAGTAACCCAGCAACCTCAGACACGACCCCTCCTCGGCACCACCAACACCGCCCCCGCCCCCATCACCGCCAACCCCGCTCCCACCCAGAACGCGGCCTGTGGCGTGACGTGCTGGTAGATCTCGCCGAACAGCACCGTTCCGGCAAGGACGCAAAGACCATTGGCCAGGTAATAGACGCCGAAACTCCTCCCGCGCACTTCAGCGGGAACCATGTCGCTGATCCATGCTCGCTCCGCTCCCTCGGAGAGTGTCCCCGGGATTGCGTAGAGGACGAAGAGCACGACGAAGAACGTCAGCGATCGCGCGAAGGGAAAGACCGCATAGATCGCGGCATAGAACAGCCATCCCACGATCAGAAGCCGGCGCCGGTCGATACGGTCCGACAGCGCGCCGGCGCGCGTCGAGAAAAGCGACTTGATCACGTGATGCGCGGCCCACAGCGCCGGGAGCATCGCCGTCGAAACGCCCGCGGCATGTGCCTGCAGAATCAGAAAGGCGTCGCTCGAGTTGGCCAGCGAGAAGAGAGAGATGGCCGTGATGGCGAGCCAGAAGTTGCTCGGGAGGTTGCTGGGCTGCTGGGTTCCTGGGTTGCTCGGTTTCTTCTGTGCATGAGGTTCCTCACGTAGAAAAAGCAGGAGCATCGCAACACCCACGGCCCCTGGCACGACCGCGATCATGAACAGCGTCCGCATCGGGATGTGGATGACGTCGAGGAACAGGAGCGCCAGCAGAGGCCCCAGTACCGCGCCGGTATGGTCGAGCGCGCGCTGGAAACCGAAGGCCCGGCCCCGATCCTCGGCCGGCGTGACGTCGGCGATGATGGCGTCGCGCGGTGCTGAACGGATTCCCTTGCCGGTCCTGTCGATGAGACGCGCGGTCAGGACGGCCGGCCATCGGCCGGCCACGGCGATCAGCGCCCGCGATGCGGCGGCCAGTGCGTAGCCGCCGACTACCAGCGGCTTGCGGCGCGGCAGGCGGTCTGAAAGCGAGCCGGCAACGTACTTGAGGATCGAGGCCAGCCCGTCCGCTGCTCCCTCGATCACACCGACCGTCACCGGTGTCGCGCCGAGGACGCTCGTCAGGAACACCGGCAGCAGCGGATAGATCATCTCGCTCGCCGTATCGTTGAGCAGCGAGGCGAAGGCCAGCAGTCGTACTTGCGGTTTCAGTTTCGACATGCGATGAAAGGAGGAAGTATGAAGTATGAAGGCTGAATTCATCCTTCATACTTCCGCCTTCATCCTTCGTTAGAATGCGCCCGCCAAAGGAGCATTCCATGTCAGACATCAAGAAGGTGGGCGTTCTCGGCTGCGGCCTCATGGGCTCGGGGATCGCTCAGATCGCGGCGCAGGCCGGATACGAGACCGTCGTGCGCGAAGTGGAACAGAAGTTTCTCGACAAGGGTCTGGCCGGGATCGACAAGTCCCTCGGCAAGTTCGTCGAGAAAGGCAAGCTGCAGGCTGCCGACAAAGATGCCTGCATGGCCCGTCTCAAAGGGACGACCACTCTCGACGACCTCGCCGATTGCGACATCGTCATCGAGGCCATCATCGAGAACGCCGAGCTGAAGAAAGAGACCTACGCCGCGCTCGACAGGATCGTGAAGAAGGATGCGCTCTTCGCATCGAACACGTCGTCGCTCACGATCACCGAGCTGTCGATGGCCACCGCGCGGCCGAAGCAGTTCGTCGGCATGCACTTCTTCAACCCCGTCCCGCTGATGAAACTGGTCGAGGTCGTGCGCACCATCCTCACCAGCGAGGAATCGTTCAACCGCGCCTTCCAGTTCGCCAAGTCGCTCGGCAAGGAAGCGGTCGCCGCGCGCGACAACTCCGGCTTCATCGTCAATCGCCTCCTCGTCCCCTATATCCTCGACGCCATCCGGGCCTACGAGGAAGGGGTCGGCTCGATCGAGGACATCGACAAAGCGATGATGCTGGGCTGCGGCTACCCGATGGGCCCCTTCACCCTGCTCGACTTCGTCGGGCTGGACACCACCTATTTCATCACCGACGTCATGTTCGCCGAGTACCAGGAAAAGAGATTCGCCGCCCCGCCGCTGCTTCGCAAGATGGTCCTGGCCGGCCGGCTCGGGAAGAACAAAACGGGAACAGGCTTCTACGACTACGCCTCGGGCACCCCGGTGCCGTTCGATAAAGCGCGGTAGCGCGGTCTCGCGGTTACGCGGTCGCGCGGTGGTTGGTTGCCAATCGAACCCGGGTAGCCCAGCACACCGCGAGACCGCGAAACCGCGCAACTGCGAGACCGCAAGGAGACACCATGTCCTACGAGAACCTCGAAAACGTCAAAGCGGAAGTTCGCGACGGGATCCTCTACGTCACCATCGACCGTCCCAAGGTCCTCAACGCCCTGAACGGGCAAACGGTGGAGGAGATCTACAAAGTCTTCGCCGAAGGCCGCGACGACGCGAACGTCAAAGCGGTGATCCTGACCGGAGGTGGCGAGAAAGCCTTCGTCGCCGGCGCCGACATCAACGAGCTGGCGCAGAAGTCGCCGATCACCGGCAAGGAGACCTCCGAGCGAGGCCAGTTCATCCTCTCGTTCATCGAGCGCTTCCCGAAGATCGTCATCGCCGCCATCAATGGCTTCGCCCTCGGCGGCGGCTGCGAGCTGGCCCTGGCCTGCCACATCCGCATCGCCTCGGAGAAGGCACAGCTCGGCCTCCCCGAAGTCACCCTCGGCATCATCCCCGGCTACGGTGGCACGCAGCGCATGGCCAGGCTGTTGGGGAAAGGCAAAGCGTTGGAGTTGATCTGCACCGGCGACCGCATCGGAGCCGCGGACGCCGAGAAGATCGGCCTGGTCAACCGCGTCGTCCCGGCCGACCAGCTCATCGCCACCTGCGAAGAGATGGCAAGGAAGATCATCTCCCGCGGACCGCTGGCGATCCGAGCCGCCATCGAAGCCGTCAACAACGGCCTGGAGATGGCGTTCGAAGAGGGTCAGTTCCTCGAAGCCACCCTCTTCGGCCTCCTCTGCGCCAGCGAGGACACAAAGGAAGGGATGCGCGCGTTTCTGGAGAAGCGGGCCGCGAACTTCACGGGGAAGTAAGCGCTCGTCGTTGGACCCTGCGTTTACTTATGTGAACGGAATATGCATCAGTGATGTATGCTTAAGGCATCAGGTGAGGTGCACCCATGCGTACGACAATCAATCTTGATGAGCAGTTGCTCGAAACGGCGCAGCGCATGACCGGGACGCAGGAACGGACGGCATTGATCCATGACGGTCTTCGCGCGCTGATCGCACGGGAAAGTGCCCGCCGTCTCGCAAAACTCGGAGGAAGCGATCCCCGCGCCAAAGCTCCGAGGAGACGCCGCTCCTCTTGATTCTCGTCGATACGTCCGTCTGGATCGATCATCTTCGGACTTCGAACACGTTGCTGGCCGACGCGTTGGAGGTCGAGGCCGTGTTGGCGCACCCGTTCGTCATTGGTGAATTGGCCTGCGGAGAAATGAAGGAGAGGCGCGAAGTCCTGAGCCTCCTCGCAACGCTGCCATCGAGCGTCGTCGCAACCGACGACGAAGTGCTGCTCTTCATCGAGAATCACCGCCTGATGGGCAAGGGGATCGGCTATGTCGACGCGCATTTGCTGGCGTCGATTACCTTGACGGACGGGGCGCAACTCTGGACTCGCGACAAACGGCTCGGCGTCCTTGCAGCGCAACTCCAGATCGGTTCCGGAAACGCTTGAGGTTTCCCGGCGAGCACCGAGAAGCCGGCGTCACCCGGCTTCTCGTGACCCTATCCCTGTTGATCCTACCGCGGCACGATCGTGTAGAAGTGTTGCGTCCTGTTGTTCGTTACCGAGACGAAGGCCCAGAACTTCAGGCCCTCGGTGAGCGGCTCGATCTCGAGCCGTACCTGATGGCCGTTGGCCGGGATGTCCCCAGAGAGATCGCACTCCATGTTGAACGATGGCCGTACTGCCTGGCCCTGGTCATTGCGCTCGTCGCTCAACGGCCACAGCCACATCGGCTCGTTATACACCAGCTCCTCGGTGGCCAGATCGTAGGCACGCACCTGGACCTTCCCGAAGGTGGTGCCGTCCAGCCCAAAGATCCGCAGGGTCTGCCGGAAGCCCGGATCCATGCGCACGCCGACGAAGGTCAGCTTCTTGTCGACGAAGTCGGAAGCACGCACGATCGGCAACTCAGCGAAGGAGCGGTCTTCCTGATTATCGCGGTCGCCGCTCTCGACGATCAGCGACATCCTGACGCCGTTGGCGTCCGCCTTCGGCATGTACAGGAAGGTCGGAAGCGGCACCGAGGAGGCATTGCCGGTGATCTCGCGCCCCGCCGTGGGGCCGATCTCGCCACAGCCGTCGCCGGCGCAAGCTGCCGTCACCTTCCGCGCGTTCTGGTTGTAGACGACGAGGTGCGTGTCGTAGCGCGAGTTGTAGGCACACATGACCACCGAGGGAGCGACGGTTAGAAGGACCTGTTCCATTTCCTGAGCGAAGATCGGGAGCGCGAATGCGCAGAGCAACGATGCGAGGGCGATTCTCATGGGTCTTCCTCCTTGTCCCGCGAGGGCAAGCAAATCCAGATCCAGGGAGGAATATCGTGTCGTTTCGCCCGCTCGCGATCACGGTGCCGCCGGCTCGCCGAGTGGCCCCGTCACCTCACCGGAGTCGGGTCGCTCCGCGGCGGGCTGCAAGGCTGAATCACGGCGTACGCGACCGGGATGGGGGGAAGGCCAACGACGCCCGTTCCGAACCGCTTCCCGTCCTGTTGAAGAGCGGCTATCCTTTGACGGCGAAGGTCGAGATGCTGGAGCTGGCTGGGAAGAAGGTCTTCAGCATCGCCGAGACGGCGTTGCTGGTATGCATGGAGAAAGCCCTCACCGTCGAGGTGATCCGGACCATGGCTGAACAAAGGCCGGAGCCGGTGATCTGTCTCGATGCGGGATTCGCCGGCAGCGACCAGCTCATTGCCGAGCTACCTGATCCTCGGCGCAGGGTTTCACGTCTTATTCGCCGTCGATGTCGATGACGACAACGTACGAGTGGTTACCGCGTATCGCCCCGACCCTGAGGAATGGGAGCCGGGATTTGCCAGGAGGAAACACTGATGAGATGCCGCGTTTGCGGAAGCCAGCAGAATCAGACGATTACGGATCTGCCGTTCAAGCTTGGCGAGCACACCATCGTGATCCTGAAGGGTCTGCCGGCATTGCAATGTGAGCGTTGTTCCGAATACTCGCTTGCCGATACGACCTTCGCTCGGGTGGAACAACTGCTCGCGCGTGTCGAGAGTGGCACCGAGCTGGAGATCATCGCCTTCGCGGCGTGACCGATGAAACTTCAGTTCTACGCGAATCAGACCTTTCAATTCGACGCGGTCGAAGAGCACCTGAGGATCTGGCATTCGGCGCTACGGCGTCAGAGCGACAAATGCGGAGCCCGCCGGGGTTCGGCACAGAGACAGGGATCCCCATGCGCTTTTTCGGCCGATCCCGAGTCGCTGGGACTACCCCAAGTGTCGCTGGACCTACCCCATGAGTCCCAGGGACTACCCCATGAGTCCCAGGGACTACCCCATGAGTCCCAGGGACTACCCCATGTGTCGCTGGAGCTACCCCAAGTGTCGCTGGGACTACCCCATGAGTCCCAGGGACTACCCCATGAGTCCCAGGGACTACCCCATGAGTCCCAGGGACTACCCCATGTATCGCTGGGGCTACCCCATGAGTCCCCGGACTACCCATGAGATCAGAAGGCCTTCCTGAGCTTTTTCGACGGTCGTCGCCCGAAAAGGACTCCACCCTTGCTATATTCGCCAGCCGATGAGCACCGACCCTCTGCACGATCTCATCTACGACTGGAACCTCGGCGCCGAGCGCGCCGGGCGTCCCTCGGCGAAGAAGATCGAGTTTGATGATGAAACGCTGCGCGATGGGCTGCAGTCGCCGTCGGTGACCGATCCATCCATCGACGAGAAGATCCGTATCCTGCACTTTCAAAACGATATCGGGGTCGATACCTCGGATATCGGATTGCCGGGGGCGGGGCCGCACGTGCAGAAGTCGGTCGAGCGGCTGGCGCGGGAGATCGTCGATGCGAAGCTTTCCGTGGCCGCCAACTGCGCGGCGCGGACGCATGAGAACGACATCCGTCCGATCGCTGAGATCTCGCAACGCGTCGGGATTCCGATCGAAGCCTGTACCTTCATCGGCTCCTCGCCGATCCGGCAGTTCGCCGAGGAGTGGGACCTCGACTGGATCATCGAGCAGTCGGCCAAGGCGGTGCGGTTTGCCGTCGGCGAAGGGCTGCCGGTCATGTACGTTACCGAAGACACGACGCGGGCGAAACCGGAAGACGTGCAGAAGCTCTACACCGCGGCGATCGAGGCGGGAGCCAGGCGCGTCTGCGTCTGCGACACCGTTGGCCACGCCACGCCGTGGGGCGTGCGCAACCTGATCCGGTTCGTGCGCGGCGTCGTCGATCGCGTCAATCCCGCGGTGAAGATCGATTGGCACGGTCACAGCGACCGCGGCCTTGGCGTGATCAACTCCATCGCCGCCATCGAAGCGGGGGCCGACCGCATCCACGGTTCGGCCGCCGGTATCGGCGAGCGCGTCGGGAACACCCCCATCGACCTGCTGATGGTGAACCTCAAGCTGATGGAGTGGATCGACAACGACCTGACCACGCTCCCCCGATATGTCCGTTTCGTCTCCGAGGCGGTGCACATCCCGCTGCCCGATCAGTACCCTGTTTTCGGCCGTGATGCCTTCCGCACCGGCACCGGCGTTCATGCCGCCGCCATCATCAAAGCGAAGAAGAAGGGAAGCGAGTGGCTTGCCGATCGCGTTTACTCGGGCGTTCCGGCAGGCATGTTCGGTCTCGAACAGATCATCGAAGTCGGTCCGATGTGCGGTCTTTCAAACGTGATCTACTGGCTCGATGCAAACGGGTATCCGCAGGACGAAGCGCTGGCGAAGGAGATTTTCCAGCTCGCCAAGTCGACGAATCGGGTGCTGACGGATGAGGAGTTGCGGGGTGCGGTCGGACGGTGGAATGAGGCGGAAGGCAGAAGGATGAAGGCAGAAGGATGAAGGATGAAGCGAACCAAGCATTCATCCTTCATCCTTCCGTTTTCATCCTTTGATCTTGCCCGAGTGGCGAAATGGCAGACGCAGCAGACTCAAAATCTGCCGAGGTTAACCCTCATGTCGGTTCGAGTCCGACCTCGGGCACCATTTGATGTAAACAGACCGTAACGCCTCGGGGCGTTGCAATGCACGGCGTCGCCGGTGACGTTCCCTTGCTCAAATAAATGGTTCAAATAAATAACGGAGACGGATCCCGAAACATGCGCCGCCACTTCGCAGCCATCATCGCTCTTCTCTTCCTGCCGCTCATCGCGCAGGCACTGCCGCCGCAGCGCGACGGTGTGCCGATGCGGCACTACATCCTCGATAGCGCCGTTCCGCTCGATGCCGCCGCCAGCGCCGAGCTCGCCGCTCAGGGGATCGATGTCCAGCGGCCGCTGGCCAATCACCGCTATCTGGTACGCATGCGCGACGACGTGACTCCGACCGATGCGCGCATCCGCTCGCTTCGGACGTATGACGCCTCACAGAAGATTGCGCGCGCGGCCTATGCCGAGGCAACGAAAGGGAAAGCCTTCGCGCGGCTGCAGATCGTTTTTCAATCGGAAGTGACGTTCGAGGATGCCCAGGCCGCCATCGATGCGGTCGGCGGGACGATCGACACGCCTCTTGATATCGCCTACGCCCATCCGCAGCGCCTCACCGTGCGGGTACCCTCGATGTCGGTGGCCGATCTGGCGAAGGACGAGCGGGTTTTCGGGGTCTACGGCCCGCCGCTTCGTCCGAAGAGCATGAATGCCGTCGCCGCGCAGGTCTCGAAAGTCACGCCGCTCTTCAGCGCGCCCTACAACCTCAACGGCAGCGGCGTGGTGCTGTCGATCTTCGAGCCGGACGGGCCGCCGGACACGGCGCACCCGGAGTTCGGTGGCCGCCTGACCAGCCACTTCACGGCCACCACGCCGGACGATCATGCCACCCACGTCTCCGGCACCATGATCGCTGCCGGGATCAACCCGTCCGCGAAAGGGATGGCGCCCGCGGCGACGTTGCAGGCATTCGATGCCGGCGTCGATTTCAACGTGCTTCTGACCGCGAAGCAGACCGGGCCGGCCTCCTTCGGCAGCGTAGCTGACAACAACTCATGGGACTTCGGTTTGAGCTGGCAGCAGTCGAGTTTCTCGGAATTCGATTGGTGGGGGAACGAAGACGCCTATGGCGCCTACAGCGGCCTCGAGTCCGAGCCGTATGACGCCCTGATGCGAGCTCCCAATGCTCCGCTCATCCTTCACGCCGCCGGCAATGACGCCACACAAGGCAATCCCAATCTCGCGCAGCCGTGGGCGCCACACAGGCATGTCGACGACACGCCGAAGGAGTTCACGCACGTCTTCTGCTACTCCCAGAACGGCACCGGCACGGACTGTCCGGCAACCGAGCCGAACAACTGCTCGGTCGGAACCAAGTACTGCGAAACGGCCAAGCATCCCACGCATACGGCCGACACGACGGTCGGGCTGATGGCGAGCACGAAGAACTCCTTGACCGTTGGCGCTGTCGTGCCCAGCGGCACGACGATCGCGTCGTTCAGCTCGCGCGGTCCCACGGTCGACGGCCGCATCAAACCGGAGATCGTCGCCAAGGGAGTCAGTCAGTTCTCGACCTTCCCGAACAACAGTTATGGCACGATTCAGGGAACCTCGATGTCGACTCCGGTCGTGACCGGCATCGCCGCTCTTCTCACCCAGCAGTATCGAAAGACGTTCGGCAAGACGCCGAGTGCGGCGGTCCTCAAGACGCTCCTGATCGCCGGCGCCGACGACCTCGGCAACGCCGGTCCTGACTACACTTATGGCTTCGGCCTGGCGGACGCGAAGGCGTCGGTCGATCTCATCCTCGGCGACAACGGCGCCGGCTCGCGCATCCGAACCGGCACGATCGCCAACGGACAGGACATCGACATCCCTGTCGTGTTGTCATCGACCCAGAACTTTCGCGCCGTCCTGGGATGGTTCGATCCCGAGGTCCTGCTCGTTCCGAACCCGGACATTCCGGACGACGATCCGCTGGCCGACAAGACGCTGATCAACGACCTCGACCTTCGCGTCGTCGATCCGACCGGCGCGACCGTCCTGCCGTACGTGCTCGATAAGAACAATCCAAGCGCGGTCGCCAACCGCGGTGTCAATCACACCGATACCACCGAGGAGGTGGAGATCGCGAACGCGCTTCCGGGCACGTACCACGTCATCGTTCACGGCGCGATCGGAGACACGAAGTCGTCCACGCAGGATTTCGTCCTCGTTCTGAGCGGGGGCGCCCCGCCGCTGCCGTGTGGCGATAACTACGAGCCGAACGATACGCAGGCGACTGCGTTCGGCAATCTCGTGAACGGCCAGACCATCACGCCGAAGATCTGCAACAGCGCCGACATCGACTACTACACGTTCACCTCGAACTCGACGTCGACGATCACTGTGACCGTCGCCGCGACCGATACGCCTCTGAAGGTCACGCTTTCGAGTGCCCAATCGACGACCGTGGTCCAGACGATCGCCGCGAACAGCTCGGCGACGCTGACGACGAACATCAATACGCTGGTCTCGCCCACGCCGAGCGTTCCCTTCTTCATCCGCGTCGAAGCGAATGGCGCGGTTGGCAGCAGCGGGGCCTACACGGTCACGCCGCACTTCACGTTCACATCGACACCGCGCAAGCACTCGTCGAAGCATTGATTGCGGGGGTGGGGGGAGCGTGACTTCTCCCACTCCCACTCCTTACTCGGTTGTAGGTTGTCGGTTATCAGTTGTCGGTTGGTTGCCCTTCGGATCGTCGGATCGATTCACATCACCGACAACCGACAACCGAAACCGACAACCGAAACCGACAACCGAAACCGACAACCGATAACCGACAACCGACAACCCGCCTCACCACCAACACCCGCATACAATCCCTCCTCATGACGCTGCTCGTCGACGAAGCGGATGGTGTGCTGACGGTCACGCTGAACCGGCCGGAGGTTCACAACGCCTTCAATGAGGAGTTGATCGCCGAGGCGATCGATCTCTTCAGCGGCCTGGGCGCATCGACCGCACGGGTGGTGGTATTGCGCGGCACCGGCCCGAACTTCTGCGCCGGGGCGGACCTCAACTGGATGTCGCGCATGGTCAGCTACACGCGCGACGAGAATGTCCGCGATTCCTCACAACTGGCCCGGATGTATGCGCTGATGAACGAGTGCCCGCTGCCGGTCATCGGCCGGATCCAGGGAGCGGCCATCGGCGGGGGTGTCGGCCTGGTGGCCGTCTGCGACATCGCCATCGCCGCCCGCGATGCGAAGTTCGGGTTGTCCGAGGTCAAGCTCGGCATCCTTCCCGCGGTCATCTCGCCCTATGTCATCGCCAGGATTGGCGAGACGCATGCGCGCGCGCTTTTCCTGACCGGTGAGCGATTCGATGCCGAGCGCGCGCTCCGCATCGGTCTGGTGCACCGCGTCGTCGATGACGTCGACGCCGCGGTCGCGGAGTCGATCAACCAATTGAGGACGTCCGGCCCCGAGGCCGTCCGCGAGTGCAAGAAGCTGATCGCCTACGTCGCATCGCACGATCTCATCGACGCAATTCCCTACACCATCGAGGCCATTGCCACGCGTCGTGTCAGCGAAGAAGGGCAGGGCGGGATGGGGGCGTTTTTGAAAAAGGAGAAGACGCCGTGGGCGAAGTAGGAATCCGCCGCCTTCTCGTTCCCAACCGTGGCGAGATTGCCGTTCGCATCGCGCGGGCGTGCCGCGAGGCGGGCATCGAATCGATCCTCGGCTATTCGGAAGCGGACGACATTCGCTACGCCCGGCGCTATTTCGACGATGCCGTTCCCCTCGGCAGCGGCGACGCGCGGGCGACGTATCTCAACGTCGCACGGGTCATCGACGCCGCGCGGCGCTGTGGTGCGGACGTGATCCATCCCGGCTACGGGTTCCTTTCCGAGCGTGCCGAACTGGCGGCGGCGTGCGATGACGCGGGGATCGTGTTCGTCGGACCGAAGGCCGGCTCGATCGCGGCGATGGGATCGAAAGCGGAGTCGCGTCACCTGATGCAGCGGCTCGGCGTTCCGGTGGTGCCTGGCTATGACGGCGAGGGGCAAGGCATCGACGTCCTCACCGCCGAGGCGGCAAGAGTCGGGTTTCCAGTGCTGGTGAAAGCCAGCGCGGGCGGGGGTGGGAAGGGGATGAAGATCGTTCGCTCGGCCGGTGAGCTGCGCGGCGCGATCGAGTCGGCGCAGCGCGAGGCGAAGAAATCGTTTGGCGATGACCGGCTTCTGCTCGAGCGCTACATCGAGGAGCCGCGCCACGTCGAGTTTCAGATCTTCGGCGATGGCAACGGCAACGTTGTCCATCTCTTCGAGCGCGATTGTTCGATCCAGCGGCGGCATCAGAAGGTGATCGAGGAGACGCCGGCGCCGCGCTACAGCGACGATCTTCGCCGGCGCATGGCCGCGGCGGCGGTAGAAGCGGCGCGCGGCGTCGATTACCGAAGCGCCGGCACGGTCGAGTTCATCGTTACGCCGGAGAACGACTTTTACTTTCTGGAGATGAACACACGGTTGCAGGTCGAGCACCCGATTACCGAGGAAGTGACCGGCGTCGATCTGGTACGCGCGCAGCTCGCCCTCGCCGCCGGCGGGCCGCTGCCATGGCGGCAGGACGATCTGCATCAGCGTGGCCATGCCATCGAGGTGCGCATCTACGCGGAAGATCCCGATGACCGCTTCCTTCCGCAGAGCGGCACGATCGCCTTCTATCGCGAGCCGTCCGGCCCCGGCGTCCGCGTCGATGCCGGCGTTTCGCAGGGGACGGAGATCGGCGTCAGTTTCGATCCGATGCTGGCGAAGCTGATCTGCCACGCGGAGTCGCGCGATGCCGCCATCGACCGCATCGACCGCGCGCTGCGCGATTACATCGTCCTCGGCACGAAGACGAACATCTCCTGGCTCCGGCGCGTGGTCACGCATCCCGCCTTTCGTGACGGACGCGTCTCGACGCGCTTCCTCGCCGATCACGAGGAGTCGTTACGTCGAGTGACGCCGGAGATCGTTCCGGCGATTGCGGCTGTGCTGTCGTCGGCGCAGCGTCACGATCGGACTCGGCGTGTCAGTGGGATCGAAAGCGTGTGGGATTCGGTGGGGGAGTGGGGGCGGATCTAAGAAACCAAATGTTCAATGTTGAATGTTCAATGTTGAATGTTGAATGGAAGCTCCCTCCGTCCTCCATTCAACATTCAACATTCACCATTGAACATTCAACATTTCGCCTTTCCAACCTACGTCTTCCCCAGGCTCTCCGGCGCGCGCACTCTTCCGGCGATGCCGCAGAGGATGAGCAGCGTCACCACGTAGGGCACGGCCAGCAGCAGATGAAATGGCACGCCGCGGCCGCCGGCCTGCATGGCGTATTGCGCGGCCGCGGCGATGCCGAAAACGGCGGTGCCGAGCAGCGCGCCCTTGAACTTCCAGCGGCCGAAGATCACGATCGAAAGGGCGATGAAGCCGCGGCCGGCCACCATGTTCTCTGCGAAGCCGCTCGATAGTGCTAACGATAGATAGGCGCCGGCGATACCGGTCAGCACACTCTCGATGGCCAGCGCCGTCCAGCGATGCATCGCCACCGAGGCGCCGTTCGCGGTCACGGCCGCGGGAAGCTCGCCGCAGGCGCGGAGACGGAGGCCGAACCGTGTGCGCCACAGCAAGAGAGCGAGTGCGATCGGGATGGCGACCCAGGCCAGAGGAACGATCGGATCGATCTCCAGCCGCGGGACCGGCTGATTGAAAAGCTGGAGCTCGCGGTAGACGAATCCGGTCAGGCCCTGCGCCAGAAGAACGATCGCCGTGCCGGTAACGATCTGGTCCGCGGCAAAACGAAGAGCGAACAATCCGAAGAGAGCGCCGACCGCCGCTGCTCCGACGATGCCGCCGAGAAATCCGAGGACGACGCTGTGGGTGAGCTGCGCGGTCACCACGGCGGTCATCGCCGCGGTGAGCATCATCCCTTCGATGCCGAGGTTGATCATTCCGGCACGCTCGACCACCAGCTCGCCGAGGACGGCCAGCAGCAGCGGCGTCGAGGCGACGATGGCCAGAGGGATGGCGGCGATGAGAGCGTTCGTCATGCGTTCCTGCGCCTCGTCAGCGCGATCATCGCCAGGATCACGATCGCCTGGCCGAACGTTGCCACGGTCGACGAAATCCCCGCCGTCCGTTGCAATTCGCCCGCGCCGGTCGTCAAGGCACCGAAGAAGAATGCCGAGGCCAGCGTTCCGAGCGGGTGGAGCTGGGCCAGCAGGGCCACGGCGATGCCGGCGTAGCCGTAGCCGGCGGCGAAGCGCTCGAAGAGGCGATGCGTGACCCCGAGCAGCTCGATGCCGCCCGCAAGACCGGCCATCGCGCCGGAGATGGCCATGGCACGTACGAGCTGGGCGTCGACATGGACGCCCGCCCACTTCGCCGCGGAACGATTGAATCCCGACGCGCGCAGCCGCAATCCCTCCGCCGTCCGATACAACAGAAACCACGCTCCGATCGCGGCAACGACCGCGATGACGATGCCGGCGTGCAGTTCACTCGAGCCGAACGTTGGCAGCGAGGCGGCCACGACGTCGCTCTGCGGATACTTCCCGCTCGCTTCCTGCAGCGGGCCATTGACGGCGTATCCAAGGAGGTGAATGGCGATGAAGTTGAGAAGAATCGTGGTCAGCACCTCGGGGGCGTTGCGCCACAGGCGCATGGCCGTGGCTATCGACGCCCAGAGCGCGCCGGCGATCAGCGATGCCGCCAATGCCGCGGCCATCCCGTATCGCGCACCGAGAAACGCACCGAGCGCACCCGCCAGGAACTGTCCTTCGCCGCCGATGTTCCATACCCCGGCCCGGAAGGCGATGGCAACGGAGAGACCGGTGAGGAGCAGCGGCACGGATTTCAGCAGCGTCCCCTCCAGCGCGAACGTCGATCCCACCGAGCCGCTGATCAGGATCGATAGAAGCTCGCCGGGCGCGTGGCCGAAGGCAATGCCGCAGAGGGCGAGAAGGATGAGAGAGAGAAGGGCGGCGCCGATGGCGATGGCGATGCGTGGGAGCCGGGAGTCGGCGGTCGGGCGTCGGAGACCGCTCATGCTCCGGCTCCAGACTCCCGACTCCCGACTCCCGCCATCAACATCGGCGCCTGGACTGCCGCCTCACCGGGCGTCAGCCGCGCGCTCAGCGTCCCTCGATAAATCACGTGAATGGCATCGCCGAGGGCAAAGGCTTCGTCGAGATCGGACGTGATGAGAAGGATGGCGGCGCCGCGGTCGGCGGCGGCGCGCAGTTCGTCGTGAATGAAACGGGTCGATTCGATGTCGAGGCCGCGCGTCGGCTCGGCGGCGACGATGATCCGCGGCTGGCGCTCCAGCTCGCGGGCCAGGATGACTTTCTGCTGGTTGCCGCCGGAGAGGGAGCCGGCACGCTGCAGCGGCGACTGCGCGCGGATGTTGAATCGCTCGATGAGCGCGGCTGCGCGTTGCGCCGCTTCGCGGGGCCGCCAGCGAGGCTCGGCCAGTGCGATGTTCTCGGCGATGGTCATCTGGGCAATCAGCCCGTCGCGTGCGCGATCCTCGGGGATGTGCGCGACATGTCCGCGGAGAGAATCGCGCAGCGACGCCGCCAGCGCGGATTGCCCGTTGCCGGCAACGCCGATGATGGCCACGATCTCGCCGCGATGAACGTCGATACCGCCGATACGTAGGTCGGACTCTCCAGTCCGACCGGTGCTCGGGAGACTGCCTGTCGTTGACGCCCGCGCGAGCACCGGTCGGACTGGAGAGTCCGACCTACGTGAGTCCGGCGCGAGCTCCCGCCGTTCCACCATGGCTTCCGCCAGCTCCTCGGCGCTCATCACGCCGCCGTCGACGACAATCTTTCCTCGCCGCATCACGACGATACGCGTGGCCACTTCCAGCACCTCGGGGATTTTGTGGCTGATGAAGATCACCGTCGTGCCCGCGGCGGCGAGGCGGCGCATGACATCGAACAACGCGCGCGCCTCCGTCGGCGCCAGCACGGAGGTCGGTTCGTCGAGGATCAGAACGGGCGGATGTCTGGCGATCGCTTTGATGAGCTCGAGCTTGGCTTTCTCGCCGACCGAGAGATCGCTGACGCGGCGGCTGACATCGCGCAACTCGATCCCGGAGTCGCGGATGATCTCCTCCGCGTTGCGGCCCCACATGGCCAGGGCGAGGTTCTCGGCGATGGTGAACTCGCTGACCAGAAGAAAGTGCTGATGGACGACGCCGGCCGTGAGGCGGTCTTCGATCGTTCCCTCGTCCGCCGCCAACTCCCCGGCGGCGATCGACATCAGCGTCGTCTTCCCTGCACCGTTCTCACCGACGAGTCCGACGATCTCGCCCGGCGCGAGATCGAGGGAAACGTCATCGACGGCGACGTTTGCGCCGAAGCGCTTGGTGATGTGCGACAGGCGCATCTGGATTCAGTGTAGCTGCGCGGTAGATAACGTTCTTACGAAACCGCTGGCGGAGCCTTGGGCAACAAACGCTGCCGGTCGTGCCGGCTAGAACTTGCCGCGCGGTACTTCGAATTTGCCGCTGCGAATGTCGGCCTCGATGCGCGTCACCTCGGCCACGGTCTGCGGCGACAGCGCCGCCTTCAGCTTGTCATTCCAGACCAGCGAGACGATGTTCTCGTGCATGCCCAGCCAGTAGACGTGCGGCTGGAACCGATGTTCATGAACCAGCCGGGCCATGTAGACGAAAGCACCCGGGACGTCGAGGACCGCCGAGGCCACGATGACGTCGGGAGCCATATCGTTTTGGTTCTTGTTCGAGCCGAAGCAGCGGACCTTGCGCTCCTGGCAGGCCTGGAACACGCCGCGGCCGGCCTCGTTCGATTGATGGAAGATGAAGTCGCAGCCGGCATTGATCAATGAGAGCGTGGCCAGCTTGGCCGCGCCGGCGTCATCGAAGTTTCCGGTGTAAATCTCCTTCACCTCGAAGTTCGGATTCACCGATTGCGCGCCGGCTTTGAAGGCCAGGAAGGTCGAGGCGATCGACGGCAGGTTGATGCCGCCGACCAGCCCTGCCTTGCCGCTCTTCGACTCGCGCGCGGCGATCACGCCGAGCAGGTAGGTGGCCTGTTCCAGTTGAAACACCATCGGCGAGACATTCGGCGCGACGGAGCTGCCGGACGTGGTGATGAAGATCGTTTTCGGATATTGCTTCCCTGCCTTGAGCGCCGCGTCCTGAAACTCGAAGCCATGGCCGAAGGCCAGATCGAATCCCTTCGCCCCATACGAGCGGAACCCTTCATCGATCTCGGCCGGCGTCTTCGTCTCCTGATTCGAGATCTCCGCGCCGAGCTGTTTGTGGATCTGTTGCAACCCCTCGTAGGCGATGGCGTTCCAGCCGCCGTCGTTTACGGAGCCGGGGGTGAGCAGCCCCACCTTCATCGCCGAAGAGGCGGACTCGCGCCGCGGGCATGCGAGCAGAAGGATGGGAAGTAGAGCGAGAACGGCAAGTCGTTTCATGGCGCGGATTGTAACTGCGCGCCGGCATGCGCTTTCGCGCATGGGCGCGCGTTGTCTGCGCTATCGCGCGTTGTCTGCGCTATCGCGCGTTGTCTGCGGCTTCGCCGCGTTGTCTGCGCCGCGGCGCGTGGTCGTTTCATCGGAAGTTTGTGGTGCGGTCGAGCGCTGTCTGCGGCTTACGCCAGCGCTTACGCCGCGTCTCGCGCTACTGCGACAACCGAAAATCGGATCACGCCGCGCTGCCGGCAACCGGCCACGCGCCGCAGCGCAGACAACGCGCGATAGCGCAGACAACGCGGCGTAGCCGCAGACAACGCGCGCTGCGCTCGGTTTTGTGGTACATCCTCCCCGCGAAGGAGGGCGCAACGCATGGACGACATCGATCGCGAGGGCAATGGTGGCGACGACGACGAACAGTTCGAGCAGATGATCGTGGAGAACAGCATTCTGCTCCACAGCCTGGCCGCGCTGCTGGTGCGCAAGGGCATCATCAAACAGGAAGAGATCGACGCCGAGATGGACAAGCTGTACGACGAGATGGAGAAATTCGACGGCGAATGAGCTGCCCTCGCGCGTGGAATAGGTCCGATCCTCAAATGTTTGGATCGGTCGATTAGTCAAGTGGAGAAACGGATGAAAACTCGCAACTTGTTGATTGCCGCCATGCTCGTCGCCGCCGTGGCCACGAGCGCGTTTGCCGCGCTCTCGCCCGCCAAAGCAAGCTGGGGCAAAGGGCCGGTGCAGTATGTGATGACCACCGATGAAAAGGCGGCGTGGGCCGCGGTGCAGACCGATGCCGATGCCGACGCCTTCATCGAGCTGTTCTGGGCGCGCCGCGATCCGACGCCGGCCACGCCGCGCAATGAGTTCCGCGAGGATTTCGAGGCCCGCGTGAAGGCCGCCGACGATGCATTCAGTCATGGCCATACGAAGGGCTCGATGACCGATCCGGGCCGCATCGCCATTCTTTTCGGACCCCCGAACCACCCCATCGCGCGGACGACCAAACCCGCCTCGGCCCAGGGAAATACGAGAAGCAACATGCGGGACGCCGAGGTCGGCAGTGCGTTTTCGACCGCCGGCTCTGCGGATATGACGTTTACGTATGACGGCGAGCTGTCCGTGAAGCTCTTCGGGGTTCCGCGCGCCGAGTTCGTCTTTCACGATCAGTTCAACGACGGAACGTTCAAACTGGTCTCGCCGCCGGGACTGGACTTGACCGCGGCCACGAACCGAATGCTGATGAGCTTCGTGACCCAGCCCACGCTGACCAAGGTCCCGACGTTCCCTGTTGGCGGCGCGCCGAAAGCCGCTTTGCCGGCAGCACCCGTGGCCGGCGTCAGGACGCCGGCCCTCGAGTCGGCCCTGGCCGACGCGAAAGCCGGCAAGGCTTCGAATCATGGCGCGGCCTTCGCCTATGCCGAGTTCGTCTCTCCCGCCGGTGATCCATTCGTCCCGGTCGTTGTCTACGTTCCGTCGTCGGCGGGCATCGCCGGGGACGGTGCCGATACGATCTTCGGCGCGGTCGAGGATGCGGCGGGCACCCGCGTGACCACCTTCGAAGAGCCGGCCAAGCTGACTGCTTCGCGCATCGACTTCTTCGTCGACAAGACGCTGACGCTCCAGCCGGGCAAGTACAACGCCATCGTCGGCCTGGCCAAGGGCGGCCAGCCGGTTCTCGTCACCTCCGGCCCGATCGAAGTGGCCGGTCCATCGAAGGAGTCGGTGGGAACGTCCCGCCTGATTCTCTCGGACAACGTCTACGAGCTCGGTACGGCCGAGCCACCGAAGGCCCCCTTCGCCTTCGGCAAACTGAAGATCGTTCCGAAGGGGAACCTGACCTTCAAAGCCAGCGATGAGCTGAATTACTTCGTCGAGGTCAACAACCCCGGCATCGATGCGGCCACGAACATGCCGAAGCTGCAGTTCAAGCTCGACCTCACCGGCGGCCCGGACAAGAAGACGATCAGCGCACCGCTCAGCGACGCCGCGCCTCTTCCGCTGACAGGTACCCCCGGCCCCGGTCACTACGCCATCATCAGCGCCATCCCCCTGGCCGAGGTCAAACCGGCCCTCAAGCCGGGCGATTACACCCTGAAGATGAAGATCGTCGATACCGTGTCGAAGCAGTCGTACACGGTGGAGCAGAGTTTCAAGGTGTCGGGGTAAGTGTCGGTGGTTGCTGGGTTGCTGGGTTGCGAGGTCTCGGAGTCTCGCGGTCCCGCGGTTTGTTCACCGCGAGACCGCGCAACCGCGAGACCTCGCAACCAAGTAACCCAGTAACCCAGCAACCTCAACGAACCCCCCCGCTGTACAATCCACCCATGCCCTTTGCCACAGTCGAAGAAGCCGCCGCGCTGTACCGGCGCGGCGAGGTCGTGATCATCGTCGATGACGAAGATCGCGAGAACGAAGGCGACCTCTGCATCGCCGCCGAGAAGGTGACGCCGGAGTCGATCAACTTCATGGCCCGTTTCGGCCGCGGCCTGATCTGTCTGGCCATGACCGAGGAGCGCTGCCAGGAGCTCGATCTGCCGCTGATGGTCGAGCACAACACCTCGAACTACGGCACGGCCTTCACCGTTTCGATCGAAGCGCGCGGCCGGGTCACGACCGGCATCTCGGCGCACGATCGCGCCGAGACGGTGCGCGTGGCTATCGATCCGCGGACAAGGCCTGCCGATCTGCTCCGCCCCGGGCACGTCTTTCCGCTGCGGGCGAAAAAAGGGGGCGTGCTCAAACGCGCCGGCCAGACGGAGGCTTCGGTCGATCTGGCCACCATCGCCGGTATGACCGAAGCCGCGGTCATCTGCGAAATCATGAATGAAGACGGCACCATGGCCCGGCTGCCCGATCTCCAGCAGTTCGCCATCCAGCACGGCCTCAAGATCATCTCGGTCGCCGACATCATCCAGTACCGGATGCAGACCGAGAAACATGTGCACTGCCTGGCCTCCCCGCGGATGCCGACGCCGTACGGGGACTTCCGCGTGCATGCCTACAAGAGCGACATCACCGGCGAAGAGCACGTGGCGCTGGTGATGGGGGAGATCGGCGAGCAGGATGAGATTCTGGTCCGCGTCCATTCATCGTGCCTGACGGGCGACGTCTTCCATTCGGCGCGCTGCGATTGCGGCGACCAGCTCGACCGTGCCTTCGAGTTGATCGCGAAGGAAGGATCGGGTGTCATCCTCTATCTGTTGCAGGAAGGGCGGGGCATCGGCCTGCTGAACAAGCTCAAAGCGTACGAGCTGCAGGAGCAGGGGCACGACACCATCGAAGCGAACGCCAAGCTCGGTTTCCCTCCCGATATCCGCGAGTACGGTACCGGCTCTCAGATCCTCCGCGACCTCGGCGTCCGCAAGATCCGCCTGATGACGAACAACCCCGCCAAGTACGTCGCCATCGAAGGCTTCGGTCTCGAGATCGTGGAGCGCGTTCCGCTGGAGATCGCCCCCTCGAACGACACCCGCAAATACCTCGAGGCGAAGAAGAAGAAGCTGGGACATATTTTGGAGCTGGTGTAGCGCGGTTGCGGGGTCTCGAGGTTGCGCGGTCTCGCGGTGTTCTGACTTCGAGACCGCGAGACCCCGAGACCGCGCGACCCCACAGGAGAACCATTGGGTACACACACAGGCCCCATCCTCGAGGGTCGCGGCGAGAGCGACTACGAGCGCTTCGTCCGCGTGCCGGAGCTTCTCGAGTTGCAGAAACCGGTCGGGATGCTCTCGAATCCGGAGGAGCGGCTTTTTCAGGTCACCCATCAGGCCGCTGAGTTGTGGCTGCACCATGTCGACTACGAGGTCGGCCGCATCGTGGATCTGCTGGAACGGGAGAGCCTTTCGATGGCGGCCGATCTGTTCGACCGCTGCGCGCGGATCATCAATCTGCTCCGCCAGCAGATCGTGATTCTGGAAACGATGGCGCCCGCCGACTATCACGTCGTCCGGACCAGCTCCCTCGGCCGCGGCAGCGGACAGGAATCGCCGGGCTTTGCCAGGCTTCTCGATGTGGGAAGGCGGGTCTGGCCGGTCTTCGAATCACTGCTCGGCAAGCGCTCGCTGACTCTCATCGAGATCGAGCGCGCGCCGCGCGAGCATGGCGAGATGTTCCGCCTCGTGCAGGCGATGCTCGACTACGACGAAGCCTTCCTCAACTGGCGCTACACGCACATGCGTCTGGCCTTCCGCGTCATCGGATCGAAAGTGATGTCGCTGAAGAACGTGCCGGCCGCGCAGCTCGAGCAGGGGACGCGGGAGCCGTTGTTTCCTGAATTATGGGAAACGATCAGCTCGCTGACTCAGGAGTTCAAACCGACGTATTGACGATCCGGGCGGCTTCGCAAGGTTCGAGGTTTCCTCGGTGAGCCCTCGCGTGTCCAACCATCGAGCAGGATGCAAAAAATAACAGCGAATGATGTCAACTAAAACTTTCGGTATCAGATGTTACGAACGCCTTGACGGTGCAAAAGTCCGTGGGTATAGTCGCACGCCATTGTCTCGGAGGGGGCCGGCCAACCGCCCGGACAGCCTGACAGGTCGCTTCAGTTTCCGATCCGCGACGACCACTACGCTTGGAGTTAGACATTTCATGAAAAAGGTGTTGTGCCTGATGGCGGCACTGACTCTCGCCCTCTCCACGCTCGGCTGCAAAAAAATCCAGGCGCGGATGGAGATCAAGGCCGCCAACGAGGCCTATCAGAAAGAAGACTACGCGGGGGCGCTCCCGCACTACAAAACGGCTCGCCAGATCGATCCGAGCTTCGCCGATCTCGATCGGCTGGTCGGCTACTCGGAGATCGGACTGTATGTTCCGGACGACAAGAGTGCGAAGAATGAAGCGCACGCCGATGCCGCGATTCAGGAGTTGAACAACTACCTGAAGAAACGGCCCGACGACCGTATCGCCCGCGACGCGCTGATCAACATGTATCTCAACGCGAACCGGACCTCGCAGGCCATCGACTACTTCCGCAACTACCTCGTTGCCCATCCTGCGGATCTCGAGGCGGTCAAGTCGATCGCCACCTTGTACGCGAAGCAGGGCGACTTCAACGAGTCGCTGAACTGGTATCAGAAGATCACGCTGCTCGACAAGAAGAACCCCGAGGCCTTCTACATCTTCGGCGTCGTCTGCTACGAAAAGGTGTCGAAGAACCCGCCCGCCGACGTCGCGCAGAAGATGGAGATCATCAATCGCGGCAAGGACGCGCTGCAGCACGCCATCGACATGAAGCCCGACTACGCCGAGGCGCTGGCGTACCTCAACCTGCTGTGGCGCCAGCAGGCGCTGGTCGACGCGTTGACCGACCCCGTGAAGGCACAGGCCGATGTGGTTCAGGCCAATGCCCTCCGGGACAAGACCATCCAGATCTTCCAACAGAGAAAGGCCGCGGCCGCGAAGAAGAGCTAACGGAAACGCGTTCGAGTCAATACAGGCCAAGACAATGTTCGAAACTACCGTCGTTGAATCGAAGAAGCAGAAATTCGGCATCCAGCGCTATCTGACGCTGCCGGTGTCGGTGGGCATCCACGTGGTCGTGGTCGTGGGACTCGTGGTCGGAGCGATCTGGACTGTCGAGTTCCCGACGAACTCTCCCGCGCAGGTGGCCCAGTATTCCGTCGCTGCCGCGCCGCCCCCTCCACCGCCTCCTCCTCCACCGCCCAAGGCAGCGACTGCCACACAGGTGGTCAAGCCGGTTGAGGTTCCGAAGAACATTCAGGAGATGGCACCGACCCTTGTGCCTGAAAAGGTGCAGCCGGTGGCCGCGGCTCCCACGAGCGCCGGCGTCGAAGGCGGCGTCGAAGGTGGTGTCGAAGGTGGCGTGCCCGGCGGTGTCGTCGGCGGCGTGATCGGCGGCGTCATCACCGAGGCTCCTCCGCCGAAACAGGATGCGCCGCTGCGCGTCGGCGGCGACGTCAAGGCGCCGGTCGTTCTCAATCGGGTTGAGCCCCAGTATCCCGAGGTGGCCCGGAAGGCTCGCATCTCCGGCATCGTCATCGTCGAGTGTACGATCAGCAAGGGCGGCGACGTTACAGACATCCATGTCCTCAAGCCGTTGCCGTTCGGTCTCGATCAGGCCGCCGTCGACGCAGTCAAACGCTGGAAATTCAAGCCGGGTACTCTCAACGGGCAGCCGGTGGACGTCATCTTCAACCTCACGGTTAATTTCAAACTGAATTAAAGAACGTCCGGCCCGGCCGGCGGTCATTTGGAGGGAACTGCACCATGGATATGAGTCTCGGAGCGTTGTGGGTTTCTATGTCGAACGCGGCCAAAGGCATAGTGATCGTCATGATCATCATGTCGGTCTACTCGATCTGGGTCATGATCGAGCGTTTCATCACTTTCAATCAGGCCAAGAACCAGTCACTCAAACTCCTCGGTGCGCTCTCGAACGTGCTGACGAAGGGCGATTATCAACAGGCCATCGACATCACCAAGAAGTACAAGCAGTCGCATCTGGCCAAGGTCATCTCGGCCGGTCTGCTCGAGTTCGAGGCCGCGCGGCGTGACAAACGCTACAGCGACCCGGAAGTCGCGGTCGAAGCCGCCCGCCAGGGTATGGATCGCACCGCCATGATCACCGTGGCAGAGCTGAAGGAGAACCTCGGCGTTCTGGCCACGATCGGCGCCACGGCACCGTTCGTCGGTCTCTTCGGCACCGTCATCGGCATCATGCACGCATTCGGAAAGATGGCCACGTCCGGCGGCGGTATCGCCTCGGTCTCCGCCGGTATCGCCGAAGCACTCCTGACGACTGCCTTCGGCCTCTTCGTCGCCATCCCGGCGGTCTGGGCGTACAACTACTTCCAGAACCGCGTCGACCGCTTCACGGTCGAGATGTCGAACTCCGGCTCGGAGATGTCCATCTACTTGCTGAAGGAAGCCGGCACACATGGCAACTCATCGGTGGCATAGCTCGCTCGGAAAGCTCGGCAGCGCCGGGCTGACTTCCGACATCAACGTCACTCCGCTGGTCGACGTCTGTCTCGTGCTCCTGATCATCTTCATGGTGGTCACGCCCATGCTGCAGAAAGGCGTGCCGGTCAATCTTCCGGTGACGGAAGATCCGGAGAAGACGCCTGACACCGACAAGCAGTTGCAGATCTCGGTGAAGGCCGACGGCACCGTTTACCTCGGATCGTTGCCCGTGCTCAAGCAGCAGATGCAGAGCGAGCTGGAAAAGATTCATGAGCGCACACCCGACCGTGAGATCGCGGTCAAGGGCGACAAACTCGTGAAGTACGGCGCGGTGCTCGATGCGCTCAAGGCTTGCCGTGAGGTTGGGTTCAATAACGTCGGCCTGATCGCTCAGCCGAAGAAATCACAATCGGGGATCTAAGCAATGCAGGTAGGTGGCAGCGGCAAAATCAAGTCGGACATCAACGTCACGCCGCTCGTTGACGTCGTTCTGGTGCTCCTCATCATCTTCATGGTCATCACGCCGGTCGTGCAGATGGGGTATCTCGTGCGCGTTCCGCCAAAGGCGCCCCCCGGACTCCCTCCGTCCGCGGTCAACGATCAGATCATCCTGCGCCTGATGCCGGACAACCACATCTTCATCAACAAGGATGAAGTGACGCCGGGAGATTTTCCCATCCGTATCCGCGACATCATGCACGGCAATCAGTCGAAGATGGTCTTCTTCCAGGGCTCGCCCGACGTCGACTATGACAGCACGATCCGGTTCCTCGACATGGCCCGCGCCAGCGGCGCGAAGAACATCGGCATCATCGTCGAGGCCGCGCAGTAGTAACACAACGATTGCTGTTCGCCCGGAGCACGGCCGCGAGGCCGTGCTCTTCGTTTTTCAGCGTGTACTAAGATGCGCGCTCAGGCCGACCACCGTGCCGACGTTTCATAACCTTATCGAGCCTGCCAATCTTGTCCGGCACTTCCAGGCCCACCCTCCCGAGGGGTTTTCGGCGGTCGATGTAAACGGCGGAGCACCGGCGTTCTCCGCCCCGTTCGATCTCCTGACCACCGTCGAACCGCCGCTTCGGAGAAGAATGGATCGTTGGCCCTTGGCGCGAAGGTGGAGGCCCTTTCTTCACGCAACGACGTGCTTCGTCGGCACCACTGTCTCGGAGTATGCCCTGCTGCCGGATACGGCCGCGCCCGAGCAGTTGGTGCGCGCGCTCCTGGCAGACCTGGCGCCACGCTACCCGTTTCTCATCATCAAGGACCTTCCGACCGAAGCCACGCTGGTCGGTGACGCGGCGTTTGCGTTTTCCCGCGGAGTGGCCACGGTTTGCAGCGAGGAGGGGTTTGTCCTGGTCGACGGCCAGGCCCTTGCCTACGTGCCGATTGATTTCGCATCCACGGACGAATTTCTTTCAACGCTGTCGCATACTCGCCGGAGGAACGTGCGGCGCAAATTGAAAAGCGCCTCGCGGATGGCCATCGAGGAGCTTCGGACCGGCCACGAATACTTCAGCGACGAGGCGCGGTTGCGCGAGCTGTACGAGCTCTACCTGAATGTCTACCGGCAGAGCGACCTGCACTTCGATCTCCTGACGCCTGCGTTTTTCCGGGCCGTGCTCCAGGACGGCGACTTGGGGGGAGTGGTATTCACCTATCGGGTCGACGGCGCTCTGATCGGCTTCAATTTCTGCGTTTCCCGGGCGGCGATGCTCATCGACAAGTACGTCGGCTTCGCCTATCCGCAGTCACGCCACTACAATCTCTATGCGGTGAGCTGGTTTCACAACCTCGAATATGCGCTGGCTCACGGCCTTCGTTATTACGTCGCCGGGTGGACCGATCCCGAGATCAAGCGCGAGCTCGGTGCGCGCTTCACCTTTACCGAGCATGCCGTCTATGTGCGCAATCCAGTGCTGAGAACACTTCTGCGGCCGTTCAAACGTTTGTTTGAGGCGGACCGCCGGTGGCAGGACGCGAGTGCCTCGACCCCTCATTCTTGATTTCGACGGTTCGGTCCGGCCGCTTCCGGACGCCGCCGTCGTCCCTTTGGGCGACAGCCAGGAAGCCATCCGTTTCGGTTGCCGCATGCCGGTTCTGCGCGCGCTGGGGCGGCAACTTGCTCCGGTCCTCGATGCGCTGTCGCCCGCGGCGGTCTTCCTCGGCAGCGGCGACTACCACCACGTTAGTTACCTCCTCATCGAGCGTCTGCGGGTCCTGGGCGTGCAACTCCAGATCGTCGTCTTCGACAATCATCCGGACAACATGCGCTATCCCTTCGGAATCCATTGCGGCTCGTGGGTCTGGCATGTGAGCCGGTTGCCGTTCGTCGCGCGCGTGCACGTGGTCGGCATCACGTCGAACGACGTCGACGGCGGCCATCTGTGGGAAAACCACCTCCTGCCGCTCTACTCGGGCAAGGTGCGCTATTGGTGCGTGCAAAGGACGTTGCGCGCGATGAGGACAGTGGGTATTCGGCATAGCCTCTCCTTTGCGTCGATGGCTTCGCTGCTCGATGCCTTCAGCGATGCCATGACGGCCTCCGTCGAGCCCATCTATCTCTCGATCGACAAGGACGTGTTGGCGGCCGACATCGTCAACACGAACTGGGATCAGGGGGTCATGCGGCTCGAGGAGCTCACTTCCGCCATCCGGCCGTTACGAGGACGGCTGGTGGGCAGCGACGTGACCGGCGACGTTTCCTCCTACCGATATCGCGGACGCTTCAAGCGATTGCTGAGCGGCCTGGATCGCCAGCCGCCGATTCCGAATCATCTGCTGGACGAGTGGCAGACCCGGCATCACGATGTGAACCGTGAGTTGCTGTCGGTTCTAGGCAGCATTTCTCACACGCTCACTTGAATTGGTCCCTCGATAGCCTTGCTACTCCCTTCATCGAGAGTCCTTCTCCCCCGCGGTTTCTTGCGGGGGAGAAGGTGCCGAAGGCGGATGAGGGGGCCTTTCACGCGGATGTAACGCGACGCATCAATCGCTTGAGAAATGCGCTCACGCGGCGTCGATAACGCCGGCCAGGACTGATTGAATCGTCGCGAAGTCGCGATCGAGCAGCCACGGGCTGTTGGAGATGGTCAGCATGCGGGCCGCGAAATCGCGGGCATTGGGAACATCCGGCGTTCCGAATTTTCCGGCCAGGCGCGGATAGTCCGGCAAGGCGTGGATGAACAGCCGGCTGACGCCGAGGCCTGCGGTCCACAGCCGCGCCAGCGCCGCGTCGCGCGCCCGTGCCGTCGGCATCAGAACCATGAGGAACGGCCAGGTCCCCTCGTTCCCGTTCGAATCCTCCATCACCGTCACGCCTGAAATCCGTTCGAGGTCTTTCTTCCGAGCGATGGCCTGCTCGGAAAGCATCGCCAGAAATGAGGTGAGGCGGATCGAGGCATTCCCTCCGATCATCCGCCGGACGGTCCCGACGCGGTGAATGGGGATGCCGGAAGGAACGTTGTCGCCGACGGCATCGATCAGCCTGCTCCGTTTCAGTGCCCGTCGCAGCGGCACACCATAGGCGAGGCGAAGGCCCGCCGGCCGATACAGCATCCCGTACGCAAACAACTGGGCCAGGCGCAGAGCCTCCCAGGCCGCTCGATACGGGACAGCCTGGGCGCTGGTCTCGCGTAAGGCCCGGCGCAGGCTTTCGTCATGCGCGGCCAGCACGCCACCCTCATAGAGAGTGAGGCCCTTTCCCACGGCAAGGCTGCAGAAGCCGATGTCGCCGAACGTAGCAACCGGCCGGCCCTGGTACGTTGCTCCAAGCGACTGGGCCGCGTCCTCGATCACCCACGCGCCGTTACGCCGTGCGACGGTGGAGACCATGTTCAGGTCGGCCACTCTTCCGCCGAGGTGGGTGGGAACGATCGCCAGCGTATCGTCATTGCAGGCTTGCTCCAACGCTTCGGGGGAGAGATCGAAGTGATTCCGCTGCAGATCGCAGACGACGGGCCGAAGGCCGCAATGCAACACTGCCAGCGCAACCAGGGGACAGGTATAAGCCGGAATGACCACGGAGCGGCGGCCGCTCATTTGCTTGAGTGTGGTCAAGGCGATGACCAGCGCCGCGGTTCCTGAGCATTCGATCTGTACCGAAGGAACTTCCAGGATCCCAGCGAGTGTCGATTCCAGAACGTTGGCTCTTGCTCGCGGCAGAAAATCGCTCCAACGCGGCGGAAGGCCTGCCGTTGGCGGGATCTCACGCCAGCGGTCAGGCATGGCTGTGCTTCGACTCGCTGAGGCTCAGGAAAATGATGCCCAGCACGATGCAGGCGGCGCCGGCCAGCTTGGCGGGGGAGAGGCGTTCGCCGAAGAGCATGATGGATACGATGAGAACGGTGACCACCTCGAGATGCGACGCCGCAAAGGCCGGCCCGATCGGGGCATGCTCGAGCAAGGTCATCCAGGTGAGGAAAGCAAAGAGGTAGCCGGCAATCGCGCCATAAATCCAGGGACTGAGGGCTGCAGCACGCAGCCAGATCATGTTCGGTGCAAATTCGCCGGTCGCTCGTGACGCCAGTTTGAACGCCGTCTGGGTCCAGGTATCTGCCAGCACCAGCGCGCCAAACCCGGCCAGATAGAATTGCCGCCGGTTCACACGAGCCCTCCGGCGAGTGCGACGCCGACCGCGATCAGCGACATTCCCGCCACCCGCAACCGATCGAGGCGCTCATGAAACAGCAGTCTCCCGGCCAGCATGACCACCACGATATTGATCGACCCGATCAACACCGCCTGTGACAGAGGGATGAGCGACAGCAGAGCAAACCAGATGGCGAATTCCAGAACGAAGCAGGTGATGCCGATCCACAATCGCGGCGACCGGAACATCTGCTTCCAGCGCTGCAGCTCATCTTCGCCATGGGCCGACGCGGCGGACTTGAACGCCAAATGCCCGACTGTATCGAGGACTATGTTCGCGATCCAGAAGAAGAGAGCCTGGTTTGACATGGACTCACGTCGCCGGCATTTCCTCGGGGACGAGCTTCCGGATGCTTTCGACGATATCGGCCATGGTGGCCGTCTTCAGAGCCGCGCCGCCGTCCTGCGGAACGCGAATATTGAACTCGTCTTCCACGTCGAACAGGAGCTCGATCAGGTCGAGGGAATCGAGCCCGAGGCTCTCCAGCGTCGACTCCGGCGTGATCGTTGCCGGATCCAGAGAGTACTTCTTTGCCGCAATCGTCTGCACTCTTTCGAATATGGTGGCCATGATTCTTCCTATTTCCGGCTCATGCGCCGCTGAGATTCATAGAGACCGGTTCCAACGAGGCCGCGCCGACACGCAGAAAAAACTCCGCCACGCGTGCGGCCACGTCGTCCTTACGCTTGTCGAGGGTCAGCACGTGATACGTGTCATCGACATAGTACGTATCCACGTCGGGGGAGGAAACCTGTGCCGCCAGAAACGCGGCATTCTTCAGGCTGGCCATGTCGTCTTCCGTGGAGTGAACGATGAGGAGCGGCGCGACGATGCGGGCCAGATCGCGTTTCACGGCTTTGATCAGCCGGAAGGTCTCGCGGATCGTGACCCCGGGAAATTCGGAATAGCCGTACTTCTCCGGCAGGCTGAGATTGCTGTTCTGGTACACGGCGGCGATCATGTTTCGGATACGGTCATCCTTGATGCCATAAGGCGGCGGCTCGTGATACGACCAGAGGTAGCGAATGGGTGTGTAGATTGCGAGCGGTAGCAGGAAGCGCTGCCGCAGTGCGGGGACGTTCCAGCCGTCATAGAAGAACGTGGCCGAGAGCGTGGCAACGGCCTGGACGCGGTCAGGATGATTGGCGGCCAGCTTCAATGCCAGCAACGCGCCCATCGACAATCCGGATACAAAAATCGTATCGCACTCCTCGGCCAGGCTCTCCATGGCCCGTTCCAGCGACTTGTACCAATCGGTCCAGCGCGTCCGTTTCAGATCGGCCAGGTTCGAACAGTGGCCGGCAAGCTGCGGGCAGGAGACGCTGAAGCCCTGTGCTGCCAGTTTCCTGACCAGAGGTCTCATCTCCGCGGGCGAGCCGGTAATGCCGTGAACCAGCAGTACACCGGTGTTGCCGCGCTTTTCCACGATTCCGTGCCGGTCTGTAGTCATAGGATCAATTCACCGAATCAGTTCGCGCCGCAACGATGAAACAGGCTCTCCAGCAGGTCGATCCCGAGATCGATCTCGTCTTCCGTGATCTCCAGCGAGGGGGCCAGGGTAAAGACGTTCTTGTAATAGCCGCCGACGTCGAGCACGAGGCCATAGTGCCTCCCGCGCGCCGCGATGTCGCCTTTCAACCCTTCCTCGAAGATCGCGTTGGTCAATGCCTGGTTGGGAGTGAAGCCGTCAGACTGGCACATCTCGATCCGCATAGCCAGGCCGAGGCCATCGACGTCGCCGATCATCCGCCACCGTCCCTTCAACTCCTGCAGGCGGGAGAGGAAATAGGCGCCTTTCTCGTTGACCTTCCCTTCGTAGTCCGATTCGGAAACCATGCGCATGACCTCCAGCGCGGTCGCCGTGCCGAGGGTGTTCGAAGAAAAGGTCGAATGCGTGGAGCCCGGGGGGAACTTCTCGGGAGAGATCAGCCCTTCCCGCGCCCAGATTCCCGACAAAGGATTGAGGCCGTTCGTCAACGCCTTGCCAAAAACCACGATGTCCGGTTTCAGGCCGAAGTGCTCGAATGACCAGAATTTCCCGGTCCGGTGAATGCCCATCTGGATCTCATCGACCACGATCAGAATGCCGCGCTCGTTGAGGATGCGCGTCAATTCCTCAAAGTATCCCTTGGGAGGGATTACGTACCCGCCGGTGCCCTGGATCGGCTCGATGTAAAACGCCGCGAATTCGGACTGCTGGGCTTTGCTGTCCCATACCGAGTGATACTCCGTGTCGAACAGCTTCTCGAACTGTTTGACGCAATACAGCCCGCAGTCTTCCTTCTTCAGGTCATAAGGACAGCGGAAGCAGTAGGGGAAGGGGATGAACTGGGCCCGGTCCGAGAAATGCCCGTAGCGGCGCCGGTAGCGGTAGCTGGAAGTGATGGCGCTCGCCCCGAGCGTGCGGCCATGGTAGCCGCCCATGAAGGCGAAATTGAGATTCCTGCCCGTTGCATTCCGGACGAGTTTCAGCGAGTCCTCGACCGCCTGTGCTCCGCCGACGTTGAAGTGAACGCGCCCTTTCACCCCCAGGCGCGCTTCCATGATCTTGCACAGTTCCTCGGCGAGCTCGACTTTCTCCTTATGCAGGTACTGGCAGGCAAGCTGCGGGAGGGTGTCGATCTGCCGTTTCAGCGCATCGTTCAGCCGCCGGTTCTTGTAGCCGAAGTTGACGGCCGAATACCACATCTGCAGGTCGAGATAAGGCGTCTGATTGTCGTCGAACAGATAGCTGCCCTCGCAGCCGGAGAAGATCTTGGGAGGGTTGGCATAATGAACGGTGTCGCCATACGAACAGTAGCGGCTGTCTTTTTCGAGGAGCTCCTCGGTGCTCAGCTCTGTACGTTCGGATGAAATGACGTCCGGTTCTAGGTAACTGCCAAGGGACATGACCTCTCCTCGATCGGTTGTTCGTTGCGTGGACGGATGTTCCACCCCCTGACCATGGTCAATACGTCAGTGAATGATTCGAATGGCATGTATGGAATCTGCTCGGCTTCGCAGAAGCGGATCAAGGAACCCTTCGCGAAAACGTAATCCGCGCGGCGGGCGATACACTGATCAGACCGGCCGTCGCCGATCAGCACGGTCGTAAGGCCTCGTCCGGCGTCGACGGCGCGCGTTACCGCGCACTTACAGAGGCCGCTCTTCACGCTGCAGGCGGCGTCGGCATAGGGAAACGAGAGCTCGAGGCCGCCGGGCCGGAAGCCGAGGTGGTTTGCGAAGACCGGGATTGGCGGGGTGTGGAGTCCCTGCAATGCGTGCCGGATTGGATAGTCCAGGCCATCGCTGACGATTGCCAGATCGGCGAAGGTCGTTGCGTGGCGAACGAACGCCGCAAACGCCGGATCGATGGCCACAGAGCGAAGAAAACTCTCGAGATCGGGGCGTTCGGCCGCCACCAGGGCCAATTGCGCCGCCATGCACTCCCGGGAGTTGATCCGCCCCGCGACCCATTCCAGCTCGATCCTCCGCCATTCCGGATCGGCGAACTGCTCGAGAAGGGCGTCTACCGTATCTGCCGGAGCGACGGTCCCATCGAAATCGATTATGAAGAGCATTGGAGGGGAGTGGAAGCGATTTCTGTCCTGCTGATTTATACCATCGCCAACACGCCGCAACACGTGTAACTTCATGAATACAAACTAAATCGCGACGCTCTAGGTCATCATATGCGGAGATGAAATCCGAATATGACTCGGCGACGTTCGCAACCCGCTCCGATGTTGGCCAGGGCGGCTTCTGGCAACTCGTGGCCGCGCTCAGCCTGTTCGCGGCGCTGTACCTGGCCACCTTCTTCGTCGCCGGATATCTCGCCGCGGTCGCCGGTGCCTACTTCGGTCAATGGGTCTCCCTGCTCAGCGTCTGCGCGGCCACGATCGGAACGATCGGCATCCTGGAGCATGGCCACTGGTCTCTCGGTTTTTTCGTTCGACCGGCTCTTGCCGTTCGCGAGATGTTGTTCGGCTGGGGTGTGGCCGTCCTCCTGATCGGCGCGGCGGACGGGCTGGTGATGCTGACCACCCGGCTGCGGCATGTGGCAGGAAACGGCTTCCCGTGGCTCGAGCTCGTGACCGTGTTTCTGCCGGCGGTCTTCCATGAAGAGCTGCTCTTCCGCGGCTATCCGTTCCAGAAGATCTGGCGCACCCATCGCCTCGGCGCCGTGCTCTTCTCATCCGTCGTCTTCGCGGCCCTTCATGCAGGCAACAACGCCGTCTCGCTGCTGGCGATGGCCAATCTGTTCTTCGCCGGCATCCTGCTGGCCCTGGCATATGCGCGCTACGAGCGCCTCTGGTTCCCGATCGGGATCCACCTCGGCTGGAACCTTCTCTCCGGTCCGATCCTCGGCTACAACGTCAGCGGCTATGTCTCGAGCGAGACCGTCCTGCGGACGATCGGCCGCGGCTCACCGTGGCTCACCGGCGGCCTCTTCGGCATCGAGGGAAGCGTCTGGATCGTGGTCGTGGAACTTGCCGGCATCGCATTGCTGTTACCAAAACGGAATCAGTGGATCAGTGGCAGGTAGATTAGTAGACTAGGATCGACTGCCACTGATCTACTGATCCACTACTCGACTCACCCCACACCCAAAGGAGCTCATCCGATGCATCTCCGCAAGTCCGTGGCCGCCCTGATTGCGGCGCTGGCCCTCGTCACCTTCGCCGTATCCGCGGCGCCGATCGACTATCCGAAGACGAAGAAGGTCGACCAGGTCGACGATTACCACGGCACGAAAGTCGCCGACCCCTACCGCTGGCTGGAGACCGACGTCCGCACCTCGAAGGAGGTCGCCGACTGGGTTACGGCCGAGAACAAGATCACGTTCGACTACCTCGGCGCCATCCCCTCGCGCGAGCCGATCCGCAAGCAGCTCACCACGCTCTGGAACTACGAGAAATACTCGACGCCCTTCAAGCGCGGAGGCCGCTACTTCTTCTCGAAGAACAACGGCCTGCAGAACCAGTACGTCGTCTACACCGTCGACAAGTGGGGCGACACACCGCGCGTGCTGCTCGATCCGAACGGCTGGTCGAAGGATGGCACCGTTGCCCTCGGCGGTCTGGCCATCACCGACGACGCCAAGTACGCCGCGTATCAGGTGGCCGAAGCCGGATCGGACTGGGAAATCATCAAGGTGGTCGATGTGGCCACCGGACAGCAGCTCCCCGACGAGATCAAGTGGGTCAAGTTCTCCGGCATCTCCTGGACGAAAGACGACAAGGGCTTTTTCTACTCGCGCTTCCCGGCCGTCGAGGCGGGGAAGGCGTACCAGAGCCTAAACCGCGACCAGAAGGTTTACTACCATCGCCTCGGCACGCCTCAATCCGACGACGTCGTCACGTACTACGACGCCGCCCAGCCGGAGTGGAACCATGGCGCTGATGTTTCCGAGGACGGACGCTACCTGATCATCAGCACCTCCGCCGGGACCGCGGCCAAGAATCAGGTCCACGTCAAAGATCTTCGGGACCCGTACGCCATGCCGGTCACGGTCGTCGACAAGATCGAGAACGACTACTCGTTCGTCGGCAACGACGGCCCGGTGCTGTACTTTAGAACCGACCTGAACGCGCCGAAGGGCCGCCTCATCGCCATCGATCTCCGCAACCCCGCCCGCGAGAACTGGAAAGAGATCGTTCCCGAGAGCGACGCCAAACTGCAGGGCGTCGACTACATCGGCCATCGGTTCGTCGCCGACTACCTCCGCGACGCGCACAGCGAGATCCGCCTGTTCGACACCGGCGGCAAGCTCGTTCGCACGATGGAGCTCGACGGCATCGGCAGCGCCGGCGGCTTCAGCGGCCGCTCTGACGACAACGAGACCTTCTACAGCTTCTCCAGCTTCGCCACGCCGCCGAGCGTCTACCGCTACGACGTCGGCAGCGGCGAGAAGCAGCTCCTCTTCCGCGCCAAGGTGGCGATGAACCCCGACGATTACGTCGTCAAGCAGGTCTTCTACGCGTCCAAAGACGGCACCAAGGTGCCGATGTTCATCTCGTACAAGAAAGGCCTCAAGCTCAACGGCGACAATCCGACGCTCCTCTACGGCTACGGTGGATTCGACATCTCCATGACCCCCGGCTTCTCCGTCTCGCGCCTCACCTGGATGAACATGGGCGGCGTCTATGCGGTGGCGAACCTTCGCGGCGGCGGCGAGTACGGCGAAGCGTGGCACGAAGGGGGGATGAAGCTGCACAAACAGAACGTCTTCGATGACTTCATCGCCGCGGCCGAGTACCTGACGAAGAACGGCTACACGAAGCCGGCCAAGCTGGCCGTGCAGGGGGCAAGCAACGGCGGCCTCCTCGTCGGCGCGGTGCTGACCCAGCGTCCGGACCTCTTCGGCGCGACGCTGCCCGCGGTCGGCGTCATGGACATGCTCCGCTTCAATCAATTCACCGCCGGCCGTTACTGGGTCGACGACTACGGCTCGTCGGCGAACCCCGAGGAGTTCAAGGCCCTCTACGCCTACTCGCCGTACCACAACATCAAGCCCGGAACGAAGTACCCGGCCACGCTCATCACCACGGCCGACACCGACGACCGCGTCGTGCCGGGACACAGTTTCAAATTCGCCGCCTCCATCCAGGAAGCGCAAGCCGGTCCCGCGCCGGTGCTGATCCGCATCGAGACCCGGGCCGGACACGGCGGCGGGAAGCCGACCGGGAAGATCATCGAAGAGACCACCGATCAGATGGCCTTCCTCGTGAAGAACCTCGGCATGACGTTGCCGAAAGGCTTTTGAAAAACTAGAAACCAGAAACCAGAAACCAGAAGGCAGAAGGCAGAAAGCAGAGAGCAGAAGGCAGAGATCAGAAGAATTGAAGCCAGTCCCATTCTGGTTTCTAGTTTCTGGTTTCTGGTTTTCTGCCGCCGCACCACAGGAGAGTCATGAAAGACATCGTCATCCTCGACGGCGCACGCACGCCGATGGCCGAATACAATGGCTCCTTCAGCGACATCACGGCTATCGACCTCGGCGTCATCGCCGCGAAGGAAGCACTCTCGCGCAGTGGTGTCGCACCGGAGGAAGTGAACCACGTCATCGTCGGCAACGCCCTGCAGACCTCGGGCGACGCCATCTACGGGGCCCGTCACGTCGGACTCAAAGCCGGCGTGCCCAAAGAAGTCCCGGCCCTCACGCTGAACCGTCTCTGCGGCTCCGGCATCCAGTCGATCATCAGCGCCGCCGAACAGATCCAGCTCGATGAGGCCACGACCATCCTCGCCGGCGGCATGGAGAACATGTCGCAGGCGCCGCATGTCATCCGCGGCGCGCGCAAAGGGCTCAAGCTCGGCCAGGGAGCCCTCGAAGACTCGCTCATGGTGGCCTTGCTCGACAGCTACGTCGGCCTGTATATGGCCCAGACGTCGGACAACCTGGCGCGGAAGTACAACATCTCGCGCGAGGAGCAGGACCAATACGCATTGCGCAGCCAGCAATGCGCCGCCGCTGCCGCGAGCGCGGGACGCCTGCAGGATGAGATCGTTGCTGTGCCAGTCGGACGCAAAGGCGAGCAGATTACTGCCGACGATCACATGCGCCCCGACACGACCATGGAAGGGCTGGCGAAGCTGAAGCCGGCCTTTGCCAAAGACGGCTTCGTCACCGCCGGCAACGCCAGCGGCATCGTCGACGGCGCGGCCATGGTTGTGATCACCGCGGCGGATAACGCCAAAAACAAGAAACCGCTCGGACGCATCGTCTCGTGGGGCATCGCCGGCTGCGATCCCGACATCATGGGCATCGGGCCGGTGCCGTCGACGAAGATCGCTCTGAAGAAAGCAGGCATGTCGCTCCCCGACATCGATCTGATCGAGATCAACGAAGCCTTCGCCGGCCAGATCCTGGCCGTATCGAAGGAGCTCGGCGTCGACATGGAGAAGCTGAACGTCAACGGCGGCGCGATCGCCCTCGGCCATCCGCTCGCGGCCTCCGGAACGCGCCTCGTCATTACCCTGCTGTACGAGCTGCGACGCCGCCGGAAGCGCTACGGCCTGGCCTCGGCATGCATCGGCGGCGGGCAGGGCATCGCCATCATCGTCGAGAGCCTGGCTTGATGAGAGCACAGACAGGAGTGTCTGTGCCACATGGTCACCCTGTGCCGCAGAAACAGGACAAATGTGGCACAGACACTCTTGTCTGTGCCTCGATACTCTTGGCCCTGGCATCCTCAGCCTTCGCCGTCGACACCGTTCGCATCGCTCCGATCATCAACCCTCCCGTCGGCACGGCCGTGCACGGCGCGGCCGAATTGCAGATCAGCGGAACGAGCACGGTCCGCGCCGTCGACGGGAAGGAACTCTCGAACAAACGCATCTCGCAGATGGACCGCGAGGAGTACGTCGATACGACGCTCACCCGCGACGCGGCCGGCGTGCATTCGCGCCGCGTCTACGGCCGCGTGCTGCACGGCGACGAGAACAGCAGTGAATTCGGCGCCATGAACGGCCGCACGCTGCAGTTCGTGGTGAAGGGGAAGAACATCGACGTCACGTCGGGCGACGGCAAGGCGCTCGACGACGATGAGCGGACGGGACTCATCGAGCTCGCGCAGCGATCGCTCCGCGTGGAGGCCACCAATCTCTGCATCGCCAACTATCCGCTGGTCGTCGGCGCGTCATGGAGCGTTCCGGCCGCGCAACTCGCCGACTGCTACGACTCGCTCGGCCACGGTGTAAAGACCATCCCCGCCCGGGCCACGCTTCGCACGATCGAACAGCGTGCCGGCCATCCGGTGGCCATCATCGAGCTGTCGTTCGTGCGTACCGTTGACCGCATCGGCGCGCTCATCTTCGACACCCCCGCCGACGCCGCGGTAACGTCGACCATCGAGGTCACGCTCGACATCCCCGCGCGATGGAGCCGCGTCACCGTGACGACGCTCACCGGCATCACCCATCCCAAAGGGCCGGATGCGCCGTCGTTGACCACCGAGGTGCGGGCAAGAGAGATGTTGACCTCGGCACCATGATGCGCTGCCGATCCCTCGCGCCGGAGGCGCATCGGATATTAGCCGGTGGCAAGCGCGAAAGCGCGCAGCCACCGGAAACGTATGCGCGAATTTTTCGGAGCCCCGGAGGGGCGTCGGAGAATCGGAAACGACACGGATTGATTTGTGGCGAGAGATCCGACGCCCCGCCGGGGCTGGAGAAACAACACCCCCAAGGTCCGGTGGCCGCGCGCTCCGCGCTTGCCACCGGCTAATGTCCGATGCGCCTCCGGCGCGGAACATCGGCGCTCTCGCGTTTCTCGCATTCCTACCAACGCCTCGGAATGCCCGATGCGCGCCCGCTCGTTGTGGCGACGCGTGAGACCGGCCCTCCTCATCGCATCCCTGCTGCTCGTCTGTTCCGCGGCCATCGCTGCGCCCGCGAAACACGCGACCGTCACGCTCGACGTGAAAGATGCCGACGTTCATGACGTCCTCAAGTCGATCCAGAAGCAGTGCGGCATCCGCAACCTGATCATCGATCCCGGCGTGACGGGAGGCGGCACGTTCCTTTTCCGCAACGTGCCGTGCAGAACCGCGCTCGACACCGTGCTGCGCGTGAACGGGCTGGCGGCGACGAACGACTCCGGCACCCTCGTGGCGGTCCGGCCTCGATGAACAGACGCGGTGCCATCAAACTGGCCATCCTGGCTGTTCTCGCGGGGGGCGTGGTGGCGCTCTACTTCTCGCCGCTCCGCGCCTACATCACCAGGTCGCACCTGAACGATCTGATCGTGTGGCTTCGCGGACTCTGGTACGGGCCGATCGTGCTCATCGTTCTCTATGCCATCGGCTGCGTCTTTGCCGTTCCCGCCAGCATCTTCGTCATCGCCGCCGGCGTGATCTGGGGATGGAAGCTCGGCGCGGTCTACGCCATCACCGGCGGCATGCTCGGCGCCATCGCCTCGTACTACGTCGGCGGATTCCTCGGCGAAGGTCTGCTCGAGAAATTCGGCAGCGCCGGCAAGGCCGTCCGCCGGCAGGTCGAGAACGCCGGCTTCACCTCCATGCTCATCGTCCGCCTCATCCCGGGCCCCCCCTTCGCCGTCTGGAACTACGCCGCCGGCATCGCTCGCATGCGCTTCCGCGACTACTTCTGGGCCACCCTCCTCGGCGTCATCCCCTCCCACATCGTCTTCACCTACTGCGCCGACTCCCTCGTCAACGGCACGATGACCCAGGGCGACGCCCTCCGCCGCCTGGCCATCGTCTGCGCCCTGCTCCTGGCCCTGATCGCGATTCCGATTGTGATCAAGAAGAGGATGGGTGGGCGGGTGGGCGAGTAACGCGCGAGGCAATGGCCTGAACGTAAGCGGTTTACGGTCGGAGCGCTGGCGTCTCGCCGGCTGGCCCGGGGGCGTCTCGCCCCAGGTCGAGCAAGATCCGAAACCTTTCCTTGGTAACCGGGAGGGCGGCTGGGCGAATTAGCCTGCATTACTCACACGTTCACTTAGATCGTCGACACCCTGTACCTCGTCGAGACCCTTCTCCCCCCGCAAGAAACCGCGGGGGGGGGAAGGGCTCTCGATGAAGGGAGTGGCAAGCTCTCACCGGCGAAACGCCAGGGTTCCGTTTCGTCAAGTTCAGGCCATTGAGGACTTCGTTCACCTCCCGTTATTGCACCCCGTCACGCTCGTCTGGCAGTTCGGGACGAACACGGTGATCCTTCCAAATGCGGAACTGGTGATCGTCCCGTTGCTCACGTTGAACGAGAACGTATCGACTCCGAGGAAACCGGTGTTGGGGGTGTAGCTCACCTGCGGGCTCGGGAGGTTGTACGGGACGTTCGTGATCAGTTGATTGGCGCTGTCGCGCAGGACTCCGCCGGGAGGGAGGGCGGTGATCGTGTAGGTCAGCGGGGCGGTGATGCCCGGTGTCGTCAGGGAGAGCATCGGGACGGCGTTGTTGCTCACGTTTCCGCTCGCGGTCGTGCGCACCTGGAGACCGCGCGCGGGGGCGGTGAGGCTTTCGTTCACGCGGCCTTGAATGGCGAAGAAGGTGAAGCCGTTCTGCGCCGAGGCACGCAACTGGTCGAGCACGCTGAAACTGAAGGTGCCGTCGCTGCCGATGGGCATCGTTGGCGGTACCTGCATCACCGCGTCGGGGATCTGTTCCGCCGGAGCCTCGAAATCCGAGTTGGTGAGATTGCCGTCGCCGCTGGTGGAGACCCAGTAGAAGAACGTGTCGAGCGAATCGACCGTGCCGCGGTTGGTGGGCAGCACCACCTGGGCGCTCTGGAGCGAGCCGGCGGAACCGATATTCGACAGGTCCCACTCGAACTGCATCCGCACGGTTCCGTTCGAGCCCGCGCCGCCGGACTGATTCACGCCGGCGCTCATGAAGACAGGCGTCGAGCCCGGAAGGGCATTGGCGTTGTCGCCGAGCCCATCGCCGTTGGAATCGGCGACATTGCCGGCGATCGTGACCGGATCGAGAATGGCCGCCATCGGTCTGATCACGAAGCGGCGGCTCGCGGTCAGAATCGAATTCTCGCCGAGCGAGACCAGAACGCTCGTGCCGGCAGGCGTCGAGACCTCCACATCGCTGGCGATGACGCCCGGTGGATCGGAGAGCGCCGCCTGCACGGTGATGGCAAACAGCGCGCTGTCGCAGACGGCGACGCTGGCGATTGTGCCGCAGGCCTGGAACTGGAACGAATCCGGACCGGTGTACCCGGCGTCGGGCGTATAGACGACCGTTGCACTGCGCTCCGGAACTTCCGCGCCCTGCGTGACCGCGCCGAGCGATCCATGGAATGGTCCGGTGCCGGAAACGATGGAGAACGTGAGCGAGACGCCCGCGGGCGCCGTGCCGCCGAGCAAGAGCGTCGCGGCAACGTCTTTCGTCGTTTGCGCCGTGCTGTCGGTTGCCAACACCGTCGTCGGTGCGGGTGGCGGCGGCTCTTGCGCCGTCGGATTGATCGTCACCACCGCGTCGCCGCTGGCTCCGGCCCGATCGGTCACGCGGAAGGTGAACGAATCGGCGACGTTCGCGGACGTTGGCGTGTAGGTGACGTTCGCGCTCGTCGGTGACGCGGAAACCGGCGCGGAGAGCGTTCCCGCGTGCGGTCCGGAGACGATGCTGAACGTCAGCGGTCCGCCTTCGGGATCAGATCCGGTCAGTGTGATGACCAGCGGCGACGAACCGTTCGTGAAGACGGTCTGTGCATTCGCCGCCGGCGGCTGGTTAAAGGCGCTGTTGATGGTGAGGCGGCTGCTGCGTCCGACCAGAATGTCGATCGCCAGGAACGCACCGTTTCCTTCCACCGATTGTTCGAGGACGATCGAGCCCGCGGTGGCGTAGAGGGTGGCGAACATCTTGCCGCCCTGCCCGACATGAACGGCCGGAGGCGTCGAGAACAGCGCACCGTCAGAGCCGTTGACGCCATCGACCTGGATGCGGATTGCCGCTCCCGTGAGGCCCGCGCTGGTTTCGGACTGAACCACCGAGTTGGCTCCGAAATCGGCGCGCCCGTTCACGACGATGTCGGCCGGCGCGGCGTATCGCAGTGCGCCGCTGCTCCTGACGGTGATCGATCGGAAGGCGTAGCCGCCGCCGGTCAGATGCACCGTCGCCGACGTGCCGACGACGAGATCCCCATACGCGCCTTCGTCCAGCGTCACCTGTCCGCCATTCGGAACGTTCACGTTGTCCGAGCCGGCCGGACGGATGGATACCGTCGGAAGCGTCGCGAACACCGGCAACGCCAGCGGTGTGAACAGCGCCCCCGCGATCGTTCCTTGATTAACCAACGTGTTGTAGTAGACGTCGCCGCCCGCGACCGCCGACTGATCGAGGTCGACCGACGTCGCCGCGAGCTTGTAGCCCGCCGGGGTGGTGACGGAGCGATCGAGTGACAGCGCCAGCTCGCCGAGCACCGGGCCGGCCGTGGCATTGTTCACGATCACGTCGCCGGAGACCACCACCGCCGACTGATCGATCTGAATGCTGTTCTTCGCCAGCAGAACGGCATTGCCGACGCCGGGCGACACTTGCTGGGCGAGTCCCGAGGACGCGCAAATGAGCGTTGCGAGCAGAAACAGAAAACGATGTTTCATCGCCATGATCTCCGTATTTAGCTGTTTGGAGTCCCCTGAGAAGTGAACCGGATGTACCAACGTAGGTCCGATTTGGCGTTCGCGCTCGTTTTGTTACGTCGGACGGCCGCCGCCGGCCGGATTGCTTTCCAATTTTGGTGAAGGACTCACGCGGAGGCGCGGAGTGCGCCGAGAAGAAGCCCTCGTCTTCCTACGCGTCTCCGCGTGAGGATGTAACGAACACCGATTTCCGATCACTATGCGTGAGTCGAAAGGAGATCACCATGGCTGATTTGACCGACCAACTTACTCAGGCCGCCTCCCTTCTCAGCATCGCGGGAGTGCCGGCGACAGCCCAACCGGGGCAATTGATCAGTACGTCACTCGTGCCGCCACTCTCGCTCCTGCATTTCACGGACATCGTCCAACAGGACGTCAGCCTCGACTTCATCGCGAAGGATGTCGTCTTCTCCAACACCAACTTCAACTCGCCTACGTTCGTCGAAGACGCCTCGATCGCGAAGATCCTTCCGCTGTTCAACCTGACCTCGGTTCCCCCGACCGTGGATACGAGCGGAACGCCGGGTCTGATCGGGAAATTGACAGGAACGTTTCCCGTGGCGGTGCCGAGCGATATCGCTCCCACCATCGCCGTGGTCTGGAAGATTCAGGATGACGCGAACAACGATCTCGTCGAGGGCAGCGACTTCCTGGCGCCGAATGGTCTGACGAGCCCGACGCTCGACATCGTGTTCCTTCCCGCGTTCACGCTCTTCGACGGGAGCGCCTCTTCTACAGTGAAGCGAACGATCATCGCGAGCGTGATGCTCACGGCCGATACCGTTACCGTAAACAGGGATGTCGGGCCAGTCGTCGTGACGATCCCCGCGGTCCCTTTCCCCAAAGCTCTGGCGCTCACGCGCGACACGAACTTCGGGGGGCCGGCCCTGATCATGGTGCCGGGTTCCTCGGCAATTTCGACCGTCGAGCACGTTCGCACGCTTCTGCAGCCCGTGCGCAACGTGATCTCCGCGCTGACGACGGTGGCACGCTTTGCGGAAATGCTCCTCGGCATCGACACGCTGGCCAGTATCCTCGACGAGACCAATATCGCGTTCAGCAAAGCGGACGGAGTGAGCAATCTGAACGACATCGATCTGGAAAGCGGATTCCTCAACGACACCGAGGCCGAGGATGAGCTGAGCGCCTTCGTCTACCTCGCGCCGCCCACTCCCCGGGAATCGACGGAGAATGCCGTGGAGATGTTCAATGACCGCGGGTTCAGAACGGATGAGGGGAAATTCACCGTTACCACCGGTACGTCGTTCGTCGCGCTCTGCAACAACCTGCATTCCGCGACTCCCTCGGTAACCCCGGACAGCGCCACGCTGACCGTGAACAATCCGCCCTCGGGTGGAATCCTCGGCCCCGATACGTTCGGCGACGAGCTCTCGTCGATCCGGTTCCTGTAGGAACGTGGTTGCGCGGTCTCGGGGTTTCGCGGTCTCGCGGGGGAATTGCTTCGAGACCGCGCAACCCCGCCTCACTCGAACTTCTTCAACATCGGCCATGCTGTCTGGAGCGTGAAGCCGCGCGGCTTCTTCACGAGAAACAGCGTGAAGTGCTCCTGGGCCATGGCGTAGGGATGGCCGATCTCGGCCATCGGCTGGACGATCTCGAACTTCTGCTCGAGCGTCTCGCGGTCATCGCCCAGCACCAGGATGCTCTCGCCGGTGTAGTTGCGCGGACCCCAGTACCAGTAGGAGAGATGGCCGCCGATCGATTTCGGCAGGCCGTAGAGCGGACCGTAGAAGTCGATCGCGCCGGCCTGGCCGTAGTCGTTGCCGAAGATGGCCGTCTTCGTTCGCTCCTCCGGCGGGAGACTGTTGTAGACGTGCGCCACGGTTGCCACCATCTCCGGCCAGCCGAAGCGGTCGGCGAAGAACTGCGGCATCGACGTCGTTCGGCGATGTTCGAAGCGCGGTTGCTCGATGTGCGTCAGCTCGGTGAAGCGGAAGTACGCATCGGGTGGAAGAGTGGGAACGGCGATCGGCGCGAGGAGAGTGCCCGCGATGGCGATGAGCGCGAGGTACGCCGGCCGCATCCAGCCGCGGCCCTGGCGCTCCGTCATCCCCTCGAATGCGACCGCTCCCGCGGCGATGATCATCACGAACGCGGGGAGCAGGTAGTAGAAACGCCCGTGCACGAGGATCAGCACGGCATACGCGATGACCCAGGCAATGCCGAGGACGCGGAAGCGTTTCAGCGATCCCGTGAAGAGGGAAACCAAGCCGGCGATCCACACCGGCGTCACGATCGGATTGGTCATCAGGACGTCCCAGAGAAGGAAAACGATCGGGTTCATCTGCACATCGCGGCCGTTTCGCTTTATGTTTGCCAACATCTCGATATGCGGAAAATGGTGCCGGATCTCCCAGATCAGGTTCGGAAGGAAGACCGCCATGGCGATCGCTCCCGCAAGAACGAACCAGCGGTTGAACATCAGCCGCCGATGGGGGGTGAGCAGCATCGCCGCCACGACGGCGAAGCCGAAGACGAACATGGTGTGCTTGTTCAGCAGGCCGATCCCGGCCAGTAAACCGAACCACGGCCAGAGCCTTGGATCGTTTCGTTTGATGATGCGCACGACCACCAGCGCGCAGCCTGCCCAGATCACCGGCTCGATCGAATTCATCGACAGGTAGCTGCAGAAGGCGAGGTAGCCGGGGGCGAACAGGATGGCCAGCGCCGCCGTCAGTTGCGCGAAGCGGCCGCCGCCGAGCTCACGCGCGATCGCTCCGGCCAGAAGGACGAATCCCGCGCCGGCCAGTGACGGGAAGAGGCGGATCGAATACGGCGAGTCGCCGAACAGATGCCGCGTGAGCCAGGCCTGAAACGCCGTCAGCGGCGGAAAATCGACGTAGCCCCACGCTAGGTGCTGGCCGCTGGCCAGAAAGTACAGCTCGTCGATGAAGAAGCCGTAGAGATTCGCCGTGGCCATGTGGAAGGCGAACTTCGCGGCAGCGACGCAGGCCACGAGCACGGGACCGCTCCACACTACAGGTCTTGATTGAGAGGATTGCGCCGGTACGGTCATTTCGCTCATGGCGTCCAAGATCGAGCATGCGCCGCCGGCTGACAACGCCTTTGTGACGAGCGGAGGAGGGAGAGGACAGCCGGGCAGCGCGGCCGCTCGTCACGCCCTTGCTCCGCTCGTCCCTCGGGAGATGACATGCCGGCCGCGGCGCGTTACCGTTTCGCCGTGCGGCGGAAATCGTTCATCCTGGTCTTCCTCGCGGTCACCGTCATCGGCCTGCTGAATTTCAGCATCGTGGAGACCAGTTGGCTGGCCGAAGAGAACGTCCGCGCCGCGAAGTACCCGTTTGTATGGGAGATGACCGGCGCGTACACCTTCCTGCTCCTGCTTCCGCTGCTGGTGCTGGTAGACAACCGCTATCCGGTCCGGCGCGGCAAGGTGGCCACGCGCCTCCCGCTTCACGCTGCCGTCTTCGTGCTCTTCGCCGTCAGCCACACGCTCCTGATGTGGGGTAGCCGCGAGCTGATCTACCACCTCCTCGGCTGGGGAACCTACAACTACGGCGCCATGCGCTATCGTTTTTTCATGGAGGGGCAGAAGCAGTTCATCGTCTATCTGCTGATCTACTTTCTGCTCCGCTTCGTCGCCTACGCGCGTGCCAATCGCGAGCGCGACGCGGCCTCGGCGCGGCTGGAGCGCGAGCTCACCGAGGCCCGCCTGGCCGCGCTGAAGATGCAGCTCCAGCCTCACTTTCTCTTCAACGCCCTGCACATGATCTCCTCGCATATCGAGGACGATCCGAAGGTGGCCGGGGCCATGGTGCAGCATCTCTCCAGCTTCCTGCGGGCCACGCTGCGAAGCTCCGCCGCGCAGGAGGTGCCGCTGCGCGAGGAGATGGACTTTCTGGCCAGCTACGTGGAGATCATGAAAGCGCGCTTCGAGGAACGGCTGAGCGTCGTTGTCTCCATGCCCGCCGAGGCAGGCGACACTCTGGTACCGCATCTCTTCCTGCAGCCGATAGTCGAGAACGCGATCACGCATTCGCTGCGCGACCACGCCAGGCGGGCCGAGATCCGCATCGTTGCGCTGCGCGACGGCGACCGCTTGCGCGTCACCATCGAGGACAACGGTCCCGGGCTCGTCGACGGCGCCGCTCCCTCCGGCGAGGGGATCGGTCTGTCGAACACCATGGCCCGCTTGCAGCATCTCTATGGCGCCAGGCAGCGGCTCGATCTCGTCAACCGCGACCAGGGAGGACTGCTTCTGACCATCGAGCTGCCGTGGCACACCGCCGAGGAGGCCGTGGCGTGACGCGGGTTCTGATCGCCGACGACGAAGCGCCGGCGCGCCGGCTCGTCCGGTCGTGGCTGGCCGGCCACGACGGCGTCGAGATCGCCGGCGAGTCGGAGAACGGGCTGGAAGTCGTCGACGCCGTCCGCTCGCTGGAGCCGGAGCTGGTCGTGCTCGACGTCCAGATGCCCGGCATGACCGGCTTCGAAGCGATCGAGGCCATCGGCGTCGAGGCCATGCCGGCGGTGATCTTCGCCACCGCCTTCGATGAGTTTGCGCTGCGGGCGTTCGAGGTCCATGCCGTCGACTACCTGCTCAAGCCGTTCTCGCGCGAGCGGTTCGACCTCGCTTTCAATCGAGCCGTCGCGCGCCTCAAGAACGCCGCGGGGGAAACAGACGACAAGCTGGCGCGGCTGCTGGCCTCGCTGCCTCGTGCTTCCTCGCACCTCGACCGGATCGTCGTCCGCCACGGTGACCGTCTCTTCTTCGTGGCCATGCGCGACGTCCTCCATCTGACCGCCGAGGGGAACTACGTCCGCCTCCACACCGCCGACGCCTCGCACCTCGTGCGCGGCACGCTGGCCGACCTCGAGGCGCGCCTCGACCCGAAGCGCTTCGCCCGCATCCACCGCTCCGGCATCGTGAACATCGACGCCATCAAGGAAGTGCGCGCGCACTTTCACGGCGACTACATCATCGTGCTCAAGAGCAGCGAGACGCTGCGTCTGTCGCGACGGTACCAGGAGAGGCTGCTCGGGCAGGGGTCATTCTGACCAACGTTGAGCACTCCGTGTCCCAACGGACACGCCCCGTGCCCCAACGGGACACCGGCCGTGCCCAACGCGACTCTACTGGCATCCGATCGCGTTGCGTGTACGTGCCGCCTTCCCTTCAGCTACCCTTTTATGACGGAGGAACTGTTCATGAAAACCAACTCGCGGCTCTTCGTTGTTGCCGGTCTGTCAGGAGCCCTCGCGCTGCTTACCGTTGCGGCGCTCTCCACGCGCGCTCACGGTGCGCCCGCGGACGTGGCACAGCCCCGTGTCGCCCGGATGTGGCATGGCCGCGTGCCGGATGCGAAGGCCGCCGAGTACTACGATTACCTGAATCGCGACGGGGTCGAGCGGATCGAGAAGATCCCCGGCAACCTCGGCGCCGACGTCATGACCAGCAGCCACGATGGCGTCACCGAGTTTCTGGTCATCAGCTACTGGCGCTCTCTTGATGACATCAAGGCCTACGCGGGGGCCGACATCCAGAAGGTTCACAACCTGCCGCGCGACGCCGAGTTCCTCATCGACCCGGAAACGACCGTGAGGCATTTCGTCATTCGCCGCAGTGACCGGCATGCCGCGGTCCACGGCCCCTGAGGCCGCGGAGGTGTGCGTCTCCTTTTGAACAGATATTCGGTTCTGACTTCAATAGCATTCCGGCGTTTTCCCTGACGACACGTCGTGGGATGGCAACCTGATCAGGACATATCTGTCGCCTGGCGTATGACAGGGCGTAGGTTTTCTGAACTTCGGGCAATCCATCATTGCTCCGAAAAGGAGGCTGTCATGTCTGATCCGATCACTGCGGCTTTGCAGATGATTCCCGACCAACCGCTTTCCCACGACTTTCCGAATCAACTGTCATTCGCCAAGTCGCTCGTCAAGAGTCCCCAGGCAGTGATCGGAGGTGTGCCCATCGACTTATCGTTCGGGGCGGCGGCAACGGTCGGCGTCGATCTCTTCAACAGCGCCGCCGACAAGGATCCCGACGGTGTTTTCTCCGCCGCGATCGGTAGTCCGGAGCCGGTGATTTCATTCGCCCAGGAGCGCGCCTGGTTGAAGTACTCGTTGAAAGGCGCGCTCAAAGGAGATCTCAGCGCCGACTTCGGGATGGTCGGTATGGCGGTGAAAGGGGGGCGCGAGATCAGCCTGCTCGACTATCGCCTGCACAACGCGGACGACAACGCGCGGGTGGCGCTGGCGAAAGACCTCGTCGCGCCGCGCTCGATTCTGAAGTTCGAGCAGGTGCGCGATCTCCAGCCCGGCGAGGCGCTCTCGATGCAGATCGACGGAGAGCTCTCCGCGGTCGTCAAGTTCAGTTGGGCCGACGCATTCAGCAGTGCGGCGTCGGAGCTGACGAAGATCCTTTCCTCGTCGAAGCCGATCGCAATCAAACTGAGCTCCGGCCTCACGGCGTCCGTCGACCTCAACGTCACGGACGACTTTGTCATCGTCGTCTCCCGCACCGCGGACAATCAATTCCGAATCTCGGTGAGGAAGGCCAAGTCGCGCGGAACGGACGTCTCCATCGCGGCGAGCCTCGGCGCCGGATTCGAGAGCTCTCAAACCGTACAGAGCGCGTTTCAGGCCCTCGTCGAAGGATCGATCGGCCAACCGATGAAGATGGTCGACGCTCTTCTGAAGAAGGTGCAGAACACGCCGTTGCAACTCACGGAAGGCGAGAAGCAACTCTTCGGCGACCTCGTCGAGCGATTCCACGTTCAGGCTGTGCTCGACCGTGTGCAGGCCGTCCGCGATGAGATCGCGAAGCTCGAGACTCGCCTCGCGGACGCGATCAAGGCTGTCGCCACCGCCAAGGCGATGGTCGGCTTCAAATACGAGTACAGCCGGCTCACCGAGGAGTCGGTCCTGCTCGAGCTCGTCCTTCTGCACGACGCGGCGCTCGATACCGCCTACGACCTGGCGCTTCGCGGCGACGCTGCCACACTCGCGGAGAATACGGTCAATGAGGCTGCCGACTATAAGCTCCTGCGATACATCAACGAGAACACGGTGATGCGCACCAATGCTCTCGGTTTCACTCTCGGCCTTGGAAAGCACACCGTCGCGGTCAGCGATAAGAGCGACATGCAGGCCAAGACGCGCACGGACATCGGCGGGCGGAAGATGATGGCCTTCGATGGCGCTCGCTCATACTGCGAGAAAGGCGTGCCGATGCCGGACTTCACCTGGGTGGCCGACCTGAAGGCGGAGATGGGAAGCTACGCGGCCATGCCGCAGACCGATCAATTCGACTACGGCCTGCACCTCCAACTCGATTTCCCGCGCGTCATGGCCGGCGACGCCGAGAAAATGGCGGATTTCGCCGAGATGTGGGGCGTGATCCGGGACGATGCGCCCGCCGCGCAGGAGCAGCTCGCTGCCTTCGTCTCCGACGGCACGAGCACTTGCACGCTGCAGCTTGTGTTCGATGAGCCGTCGCTCTCGGCGATTTTTGCGAACGCGAAAGCAGACGACTTCGACGGATACGGACAAGCGTTCGGTGCCGCCATGCCATACATGGACACGTTCTCCACAAGACGCAACCAGGCCATGCGGCGCATGGCGTACGGTCCTCTCTGGACGGCGCATTTCGCCGCGACGTTCGCTGACCTCAGCCTCTCGAGCTGGCAGAGCCGCGTCAGTCACACAATCTCCGAGGGAGGGCTGAGGAATTTCGAGACCTCGTCGATGCCGAACACGTTCCCGAACATGATCGTGACGCAATACCCGAACGTGCGCGCCGAGCGGGCCAGGTTTGCCGACGGCGTGAACCGGCTGCAGATGGCGATGATGAACGCAAACTCGCCGGCGGTGATCCCGAAGGCCTTCGCGTCAATGGAGGCGCTCTGGTCGCAACGGCCGTTCGTCACGGCGGTCGGCGTTTACTTCGTCGATCTCGCTCGCAAAGGAGGCGTCCTGAACGCGGTGACGCGCACCCTCACGATGCGGTGTGGCGAGGATACGCTCGTTCTCTCTTCGCAGGCGTAACAGGAATGGCCGATGAGGGACAGGCGCGATGCCTGTCCCTCATCTCACGGCTCGTAATGCGATCCTCACCTCGGCACGCACCTCCGCGCACGAACCCGGAGTCGTTGCAAAAAAAGGGAACGACGAGACGGCGGCGGTCGATTCGCGGCTACAATTAGACGTGCCGCAGCAGAACTTCGCGCTCGATCACAGCGAGGGACCACCGCAGCCGAGGTACGCCCTGCGTGCAGGTCAGGCGGGCATGAAGGCGCGCGTGCTCGTCGCTGTCGTGCTTTTGTTGGCCGGCATGGCCTACGCCGCGGATCCGCGACTCCCTTACGTCGTCTCCACGCTCGCCGGCACGCCGGGAGAAGCGGGCCTCGAGAACGGGAACGCGGCGACGGCGAAATTCAACCGCCCGACGTGGCTCGACGTCGTTGCCCACGCCACGCCTTACGAGGGCATCGACGACGGCGACATTTTCGTGGTCGATCGCGCCAACCAGGTGCTGCGCAAGATCTCGCACGGGACGGTCTCGACCTACGCCGTCTCTGACGGCTATTCCCTCTATATCCCCTCGGGCAATCCGTTTCCGTTCGACTTCGGCGGGCCGTTCGGCGGCGGCGTGCTGATCGAGCCGCCGGGCGGCGGCTGTGGCGGCAACGATTACGACCGCGGGATGTTCGTCGCCAGCAGCGGCGGGCAACAGATCGCGCTCGTCTCGTTTCTGGGCATACTGGCCAACCGCGACGGGCATGACGTTCTCGGCACGGCCCAAACCGCCGGCGCGCACAGGATGGGATGCGCTATCAGGCATTGTTCCATACGCCGACCGGCCTGGCGCGGTCGAAGACGTATAACTGGTCGAACATCAGCGAGCGCAAGCTCTTCGTCGCCGACACTGGCAACCACACCATCCGACGCATCGGATTCGGCTACTCGGGCGAAGGGTGCCCGCAGACGTCAATGGTCGACACATTCGCCGGAACAGCGGGTATGGCCGGCTCCGACGACGGCAAGGGGAGCGCGGCGCGCTTCAACGCGCCGCGCGGCATCGCCACCGCGCCCGACGGTAGCCTGCTCGTCGCCGACAGCGGCAATCACACCATCCGCCGCATCGCCGCGGACGGGACGGTGACCACGATCGCCGGCGTGGCGGGGGTGCCCGGCAGCGACGACGGCCCCGCGCGCACCGCGCATCTCAACACCCCTTCCGGCATCGACGTCGACGCGCGCGGCCAGATCTTCTTTTCCGACACCGGCAACCACGTCATCCGCATGATCACCACCGACGGACAGCTCGTGACGATCGCCGGTCTCGCCGGCGTGGCCGCCCACGCCGACGGCGCCGGAACCGCCGCGCGATTCTCCGGCCCGGTCGGCATCCGCGTCCTCGAGAACGGCGCCATCATCGTCGCCGACACCTCGAACTACGTCATCCGCCTGCTCACCCCGGCGGACTCGCGCCGCCGCGCCGCGCGGCCGTGAGGTTTATCGGCACCCCCTGGCCACGACTAAATGATTTTGGCAACAACAGATCGGTATAATGTTCTGCAAGAGCGAAAAATCATTCCGACGGAGCGAATTTTGGTTCCGCTGGAACGCTCGGCCGCTCTTGCGGAAACGAAATTCATTCTGCAGGATCGAATTTTGTTTCCCGCGGAGCCGCTGCGTCCTCCGCGAGAATCAAAATTCGTTCTGACAGAACATTATAATATTCTGATGGAATGATTTTTCGCTCCGACAGAATGGTATAACGCTCTGTCAGAACGAATTTTGATTCCTGCAGATCGTTATGATGATCTGTCGGAACGGATTTTGCCTCCGAGGGAAGAGATTCTGGTTCGGAGGAGGAGACTTTGTTTCTGAGCAACGGAATCTGCGTTCCGCGGTGAGCGAGGGCCGGACGCTTGTTTTTCGTCTGAGCGTAAGCGGGAGACCGGAACAGCCGTTGGCCCTGTTTTCGACGAGACGGAGCACACGCAATTTCACTGAGTGTGAGAAATGCGAGCATAGACGGATGCTCACAACGGCTCATGGCTGGCTTTGTCCGCTTTCCTGTCATCGGACGGTGATGGAAGACCATATCGATCTCTCTCTTCCTGTGTGAGGCCTCGCAGGACCCGTGTGCGGGCGAAGCGAACCAGCCCGTCCCGCGTGTGCGGCGTATCCCAGACGCGGGCGGTTCGGTCCCAGGCGGCGGTGACGATGCGCGAGCCGTCGGCGCTGAAGGCCGCGCTAAACACGGTGTCAACGTGTCCTCGGAGTATGTGCAGCGTTTGTCCGGAGGTGGCATCCCAGACGCGGGCGGTGTGGTCGTCGGAGGCGGTGACGACGCGCGAGCCGTCGGGGCCGAAGGCCGCGCTATTCACCTCGTCCTGATGGCCTCGGAGTGTGTGAAGAGGTAGTCCGGAAGTGGCATCCCAGACGCGGGCAGTGTGGTCGAAGGAGGCGGTGACGATGCGCGAGCCGTCGGGACTGAAGGCCGCACTGTATACGGTGTCCTGGTGCCCTCGGAGTGTGCGAAGGGGTTGTCCGGAAGTGGCATCCCAGACGCGGGCGGTGTGGTCGTCGGAGGCGGTGGCGATGCGCGAGCCGTCGGGGCTGAAGGCCGCGCTCCGTACCCTGTCCTGATGGCCTCGGAGTGTGTGAAGGGGTTGTCCGGAGGTGGCATCCCAGACGCGGGCGGTGTGATCTAGGGAGGCGGTAACGATGCGCGAGCCGTCGGGGCTGAAGACCGCGCTCCGCACCCTGTCCTCGTGGCCTCGGAGTGTGTGAAGGAGTTGTCCGGACGTGGCATCCCAAGCGCGGGCGGTGTGGTCTAGGGAAGCGGTGACGATAAGAGAGCCGTCGGGGCTGAAGGCCGCGCGATACACCGCTCTCTCGTGGCCTTGAAGTGTGTGAAGGGATTGTCCGGAGGTGGCATCCCAGACGCGGGCCGTGTTGTCGTCGGAGGCGGTGACGATGCGCGAGCCGTCGGGGCTGAAGGCCGCGCTAGCCACAGCTTTTTCGTGGCCTCGGAGTGTCTGAATGGGTAGTCCGGAAGTGGCATCCCAGACGCGGGCGGTGTGGTCGTCAGAGGCGGTGACGATGCGCGAGCCGTCGGGGCTGAAAGTCGCGCGAGACACACTCTTCTCGTGCCTGAGAAGCGCGCGCACTCTCGATGCATCAAGCGCGGTATTGAGCGCCAGCTCTGCCCGCGGCGTCCAGCCATAGGTTTCGATCGCGGCCAATGCCAGCAGCATCCCGAGGTGCGGATCCTTTTCGTAATCATTGAGGACTCGATTGGCGAGCTGCTCGGACTCGCGTTCGCGGCCGGTCTGCTCCTGAATGTGTGATTCTTCGATGAACTGCCGCCGAACGTCGTTCTCAGGCCAAAGCTCCCCCTCCATCAACTCCCGCGCCACGGCAAGCCGGCCGGATCGCCAAAGGTATTCGGCGGCGCGGTCATGAGCGGCCCATTCCCGGGCATCCATCTCGATCTGGCGTCGAAGACGGAGGCGATCGCTCTCCTCCTCGAGCCACTGGCGGAGCAGGTTCCATTTCCGCAGCAGGGCCTCGTGGGAGACTTCCACCCAACCTCCGCTGCTTTCGCCCGAGGAGACGAGAAGCCGATGATCGACGAATTGATCGATAGCTGCCTGTGCGGCCCGCGGGATCTGATGGCGAGGAAGGCGCCGCCGGGTGAAGTCGCCCCGTTCGTTGACGTCGGCGAGCTGCACCAGAGCGTCGCGCAACGGCAGCCGGGTGTCCGGCGGGAGACTGTCGAAGAGCTTCTGCGCTCGTTGCGCCAGGCCTTCCTGCACGCCGCCGATCGTGTAGTAGTCCTCCGTCGTGATCTGCCGCGGGCTGCGATCGTGGCTCTTCTCCCACAACTGCCGGAGCGCATCGGCCATGAGCGGCAAGGTATCCCCGCCACCCGTATCCTCCACGATTCGATCGACCAGGCCGTCGTCGAAACGGAGAGCGGTGATCGCCGCGGGACCGAGGATTGCTGCACGGAGTGCTGCGCGATCCATGGCCCCCAGCAGCAGACTATTCGACGAGAGCAGCGGAGCCAGCGCCGGGAACTCGAGACACTCCGAAAGGAAATCCGACCGCAGTGTGGCGATGACGACAAGCGGCGTGCTCGGGGCCTCAAGCGCGCTCCCCAGCGACTCGAGAAAGGCATTGGCATCGGATTTCGGCGTGCGGCGCTCGATCTCTTCGAGCTGGTCGAGAACCACGACGACGTTTGCGCCGGCGGCCTCCGCGTCCGCCAGCCGCGAGTGAGCAAACGCCGTGACGACGGCATCGAGGAGTCCCCCTTCTTTCCGGAGATGGGCCTCGACCTCACTGACGAAACCGAGGTTCTTGTCGGCCGCGCAGAGCGCCTGGGCGAAGTTGTGGAAGGGTGCATCGCCCGGTGTGAAGGGAGGAATGTAGAGCCACTGCCGCGAGCCGTGGATCTTTCCTCGTGCCAATCCCGGGATGAGCCCCGCCTTGACGAACGAGGACTTGCCGCTGCCCGACGGCCCGATCACGGCCAGAAAGCGGCGCTGCTGACCGCCCAGACGAAGCTCCACCATCGCCTCATGGAGCTCCCGATCGCGACCGAAGAAGACGGAAGCGTTCTTCTCACGGAATGCCTCGAGGCCAGGGTATGGGGATTGTCCCGTGGGAAACGCGGCATCCGCTTTGAGATCGAAAGCGGCGAGCGATTCCAACAGCTTCTCGTGGGCCGGACCTGGATGCGTGCGGAAGTCGATGTGCTGCACCGTCACCTCGACGTGCGGCCAGATTTCGCAGTCGTCTCCTCTCATCTTCATTGGGATGACGGGCACGCCGAGGAAACGGGCGATGGAGACCTCGGCGAATACCCACTGCGACTCGATCGCTTCCGGTGTGGCAAAGAGAAGAACGACGACACTCTGGCGAAGGGCGGCGTAGATCTCCCGCTCCCACGCCTCTCCGCCGGCGATGCTCTCGAAGTCGAGAAAGCAGCGGTAGCCCTTCTCCGTCAGCTTCTCCGAAAGCGTGAAGGCCGCCGCGCGATCGGCGTTCGAATGACTGATGAATACGCCCGGCATGTGCGTGGAGAGGGATGTCCGGAGCTTTCTACCTCATTGTCTGACGCGCAACAACAGGCGGTGAGACGGGGCCAGCGATCCGAATGAGACTCCTCCTCGATACCCACATCCTCATATCAGATCGAAGGGATTCTCGACCGTGACTCCACTGATGAATCGCCCGTGTTGCAAGTCTTCGGAAAGCAGCTTTTTGGCGCCTGCGAGCAAAGCAGCTTGAACGATGAGCGCATCCCAGAAACTGAGTTGATGGCTCTGCTCGAGGAATGAGGCCGCAACTACGTCCTCGGCGGTCAACGGCTGGATGGCCCAGGTTGAATAGCTGCGAAGGAGATCGCGGGCGATATCCCGTGTGATGGCGCTGCGTAGCTTACGGGTGACCGTGTTGTAGAACTCCTGCAGAACCTGAATGCTCAACACGCCCGACCGGGCGTCCATGATCTCGGCGATGGCGTTGGCGGCGATGCGCTGCTTGTCGCCCGAATCGGCATCGTGCGCGTAGACGAGGACGTTGCTATCGACGAAGACCTTTTCGATCATGGAGCTCCTCTCGGCCAGGACGTACACCGCCCAGGCGGAAGGGCGGTTTCTTCAGATGGCGGAGAATCTGCTCTCGAGCCGCGTTGTAGCGATCAGCCTCCGCGACGATCTGTTCGATCTGCTGCGTCACCAGTCCGCCTATAGAAACGCCGTGTTCCGCGGCGATGACCTTTGCGCGCCGAATCGTGGCCTCGTCGAGTTGTATCGTGAGATTTCGTCTGCTCATGCACGTATTTTACGTGCAGCACGTAAGCCACGTCAAAATGCGCATGTTTGCCGCGTGACGCTGTATTAACCCGAATATTCGCGTCTGCCTTCGTCCCCACCGTCGGGCGAGACGCCCGCCGGGAGCAGGCGCGGACGCCCGCTCTCCTTTTTATCGCCGCCCCCTACCTCGGCACCTCCGGCACCCTCCCTGGCGTCCATGGTGCGCCGCGATCGTTCATCTGTTTCTCCACGTTCGCCAGATCGACATCGATCAGCTTGTGCAGGCGGTCGATCAGCGGGCCGGTCTGCTGTTGGGCGATGGCCAGAGACTCGCGGTGCGTAGCCGTCGGGGGAGCGGTTGTCGTCAGCCCGTTGACGGCGGTGTTGACGCGGTCGAGCAACGACGGGGAGCTGGGCTCGTTGGCGCGGCGCAGGATCGGGTCGCCGTTGAGCTGGTCGTTGATGTCGCGCAGGGCGGTGTCGATGCCATTCACCTGGGCGACTAGTTTGGGATCGGGACCAGCGATTTCATCGAGCGCACGGCGGATGTACTGGATGCGCGTGAGCGCCTCCTGCGTAACCTTCGCGGCTCCCATCAACGACCGCTGCAGGGCGGCGGCTTTCTTCTGGAAGTCGAGCACGGCTGCGCGATCGCTCTCCTGCATGATCGAGAGATAGAGCGGGACGACGTTGAACGTCTGCGCCGCTCCGAGCGTCGTCTCGACGCCGTCGATGCGCTTGGCGATGCGCACGGTGTACTTGCCCGGGGCGACCAGCGGGCCGCCCGGCGGCGGCGTGAAGACGTCCGGCTCCGGCTGCTGCAGGAGAATCGCAACGCTTGTTCGATGAGGTCGTTCATAGCTCGGATAAGTCGCCCCGAGGAGCGTGGGAAGACCCAGATATTGTTTTTTTGTTGGGAATTCATGAGGGCAAGCCGGAATGGCGTATGATAGGTCCACACCATCCATCAAAGAGAGCCCTATGAGCGCCACTACTCGGTCCGCCAATGACTCGGCCACTACGTTCAAATTTGGTGAGTTCACATACGACAGTGGGTCGCGGTTGTTGATGTGCAGTGGAGCACCACGGCATCTCTCTCCTAAAGCACAGCGGCTGCTTCACTTGTTCTGGTAGCACGGCCGCGCGCCTTGTCCCGGGAGGAGCTCTACGACGCGCTCTGGCCGTCGACGTTCGTCTGCGAGACCAATCTCGCGGGCATCGTGAATGAGATTCGGCGTGCGCTCGGCGACGACGCCCGCGCGGCGCAGTTCATTCGCACGGTTCACGGCTTTGGTTATGCGTTCGGCGGCGAGGTTGCGTCGGCGTCCCGCGCGCCCGTCGTCAGCGCGAACCTGGTATGCGGAGAGGTGAGCTATTCACTCTGTCCGGGAGAGAATCTCGTCGGTCGAGCGGTGGGCGCAGATATCGTATTGTCGGACGTTACGATCTCTCGGCGTCACGCCGTCATTACGATCTACGACGGCGACAGCACTTTCCTGATCAAGGACTTGGAAAGTACGAATGGAACGTACGTTGACGGGACCAAGATCGGCCACGAGCCCGTGTCGGTGACGCATGACGCGCAGATTGAGCTCGGTGCTGTGGTGGCATCAATCGTATTTCGGAAAATCACGACCACTAAGCTACGGATGCTGAACCTGGCGGAGTTGAAACGCCAGGTTGCCGAGCGTATGACGACTGTGTAGGTGGCGCGCATTTGAGCTGCGTTCTGGCGTCTTCGCATCGACCGCTTGAGACATCGCTTTCTGACACGGCTGCGTGTCCGCGATGGCGAACCGCCAGAAATCGACTTCTGCGACCGAATTTGGAAGCATACGCACCCCCGATTGACGCGCGAGAGTCTCCGAGTCGGGGTGTTGTCCGCTCGGGCGATCCGAACAGGATCAGGCTGTAGGTGCCACGCCGCGGGCCACAGGCCGTCTTTCTACTCATTTCATAAAATGGCCATAAAACCCACACATCTTCTGCGGTCGATACCTCCACATTGATCCGTGACAAAGGAACCTCGCGTTCCTGTCTGCCTTAAGAAAAACGCAGGAGCCACTCATGACGGATCGCATCTCGGGCGCTATCAGCCTCATTTCCATCGCTATCGCTGTCCTCGTCGGCCTGCCGGCGTTTCCCGTCTGGCCTAACCGATACCGAGCGACGCCAACTGTGGCGCGCGTACGCCGTCGGGCTGCTTTCCGAGATAACGCTGCCGGACGGCAATGTCTGGCCGTGCGTATATATCGCCGGCGAGCTTGTGCAGATTTTCGACGCCATTCACAGCGGCCCCACGCCGTGGCGCACGTTCGCATACCAGTCCGATATAACCCAAGAAACTTGAAGGCCCCCGCTTCACTGCCATTCGTCCGTGCTGGATGAGCCCCAACCTTCAGTCCGCAGGAGTCGAGATCATGAGAGTTCATCAAAGACAAATTCTGGTGCTTGCCGTATCGCTCATCGCAATCTACTCGGTGCGCGGAGTTGGTCCCCGCGCACGATGAATCAGGAGGCTTCTATGAAGGCAGTAGCCCTTGCAGTTTCGGTGTTTCTTCTTTTTGTAGTCAACGTGACGGCGCAGTGGTTGCCCAATGGCTCCACGATCGAATACTTCAACGGCAATGTTGGCATCGGCACATTGACGCCGATCACGAATCCTAACGGCCCGCAAGGGGGGCTCGAGATCAGTCAACAAAACGCGATGGCGACAGTGTGGTTGAGCGGCGTAGGTTGGCTGGGCGCCGGTATTCGCGGACGCAACCAGCACACTCTCGGCACCGCTTCGGCCAAGGATGACATTTTCCTGGCGGTGGGAGGACTGGGCTTCGACGGCACGAGCTTCGCGCCGGCGAACAAATCGAGCATTCACTTCGTGGCGAGCCAGGACTGGACGCCGGCCAATCAAGGCACCTACATCACATTCAATACGACCCTCGACAACACGACAGCCCGTTCAGAGCACATGCGCATCGACAATCAGGGGAGGGTCGGAATCAACAACCCGGCGCCTGCTTCTCAGCTCGACGTCACAGGGGATATCCATGCGACAGGCACGATCAATGCCGAGGGGGGCATCCATGCCGTCTATCAGGACGTTGCTGAGTGGGTACCGGTTGCCGAGCAAATGCCGGCAGGAACCGTGGTCGTGGTCAGCGGCATTACGAAGAACATGGTCGGGCCATCGCTGCGCGCCTACGACACGCGCGTGGCCGGCGTGGTCTCGCCAGCTCCCGGCGTGATTCTCGGTGAGGCATCCTCGACGAAAGCGAAAATCGCGACGACAGGCCGCGTCAAAGTCCGCGTCGACGCCACAAAGCACCCAATCGCCATGGGCGACCTGCTCGTAACCAGCAACACCTCCGGCGCCGCCATGTACTCCGAGCCGCTCGACCTCGGCGGCGTCAAGATCCACCGCCCCGGCACCCTCATCGGCAAAGCCCTCGAGCCGCTCCCCAGCGGACAGGGCGAGATTCTCGTGCTGCTCAGCCTTCAGTAACCAGGAGAGGATACGATGAATATTCGTACGATCCATGCTCTCAGGATGTTGCTCGTTCTCTGTGCTGTACAAAATGCATTTGCCGGGACTGACGACAAGCTGACGATTACCGAGACGCAGCGCGCCATCACCGTCTCGGGCTTTTCACCAGGCAGCACGGCCGGTGAGGTGGTCGTCTCCGAAACCTATAGGTACGCGACATCGTCCGGGCGCATCTCTAAACGCGACGCTCTCGACGAGAGCCACAACGGTTCCCGGACGACGCTGCAGACGTTCACGCAGAACGCCACCTATGATCAACTGGGAAGCATTAGCAAGGCCTTCGAGCCGCTGGCAAGCGGTGAGGGGAGATCCTCGTGCTGCTGTCGCTGCAATAGACGACAGGGCGGCCAGCACACCGCATCTCTACGCGATGAACCGCCACGAAGGAGTCTCTTGTGAAACAGCGCGGACCAAGCATGAAACGAATTTCGCTGATCGCATTCATCCTTTTCACCGCAACACAATTGCAGGCATTCAAACCGAAGCCGGGATTTGTAAAGGTCGAGGTGACCTGGGCGAGCGACTCTACTGAGCCGATTCCCGCCTCCCCCTTGCTTTCGCGATTCGGCGGCGACGACGTGGCTGACTATGGTGCGTTTCGCATCGTTTATCTGCCGAAGGGCGCTCTCGCGGCAATTCAAAATAGCGCGAACGCCGCTGGCCTCCGCGCCCGCGTCCGCGAGGAACTGGACCGGATCGATGCTCCAGGAGCATCCGTCGACGTGCGCGAGGGAATCCACGGCGTCGGTGCGAGCGATATGATCCGCAGTTATCCCGCGACGCGGAACGGCCTTTACCTGCTGCAGTTCGCCGGGCCCCCGAAAGCGGAGTGGTCGTCGGCGCTTCGAGAGCTCGGCTGGACGGTTGTCGGCTATCTCCCGTCGAACTCCTACATCCTCGCCGGCCGTTCCTCGCTGGTCGCGGCGACGAGCGAGCTGGCATTCGTGCAGTTCCTCGACTTCTATCATCCCTTCGAGAAAGCTGCCGGCTTTGCGCGCGATGCAAACGTCCACGACGTCATCGTCGAAGTATCTCCCGTCGACGATCGCCAGCAGACGGTCGAGGCAATCAGCAGAGTATCGCTGACACCGGTGCGCGTTGCGTCGTACACGAACGACGTCTACGTTCACGCCCGCCTGAGCGAGCACGACGCCTCGCAACTGCTCTCCGATCCGCTCGTGATCGGCATTGCCGCCGAGCCGGTGACCCGGCTTTCCGACGAGCGCGTCGCGGCGTCTCTGACTACAAACGTCACAGCGAACGGTTCTCAGCCGACGACGCCTGGGGGATACACAACATGGCTGAGCAGCCAATGCTGGCTTTGCACAGCCGCGAACATGCCGGCGTCGACCTGGCGCGTTGGCACTGCCGACACAGGTCTCGACGCGGGCAGCGTCAGCGCGATGCACCATACCGATCTTGCCGGACGCGAATTCTGGGGATCGGTCTTCGCCAGCACGAATGACGCTTGCGGTACCTGTGACCTGCACACGCACGGCACTCTTGTGGCAGGTATCATTGCCGGAAATGCAGCGTCGGCAATGACCGACAGCGATGGCTATTACGACGGCCAGGGGATTGCGCCGCTCGCCGGCATCTTTTCGACGAAGATATTCAGTAACACCAGTGGTGCAACTGGCAACATCTTCGACTGGGCAGCCGACGCGACGGCGAACGGCGTCACGATCCAGAATCACTCGCACAACGACTACAACACCTTTCCGTCGACGTCCGGCCTCTACACGCTCGAATCACGCCAGTACGATCTGGCTACGCGGGATTCGGACAATAACTCAGCCAACGGCCTCAGTCCGATTCTCTTCACCGTTTCGGCCGGCAACATCGATCAGCAGCCGTCGACCAATCAGGTTCTGCCTCCGGCGACGGCTAAGAACGTCATCTCGATGGGTGGCGCGGAGAACTACCGGCCGTGGTTGGCCAGCGGCGGGCACACGTGCCACGGAGGGTTGGCAGACGATTTCCGCAACATTTTTTCGAACTCAAGGCGCGGGACGACGGCGAGCGGTTACATCAAGCCTGACCTTGTCGCGCCGGCGACCATCGTCGTGTCGACGCGTACCACCGTTGCGCCGACCAATCCGCGCTACATCGACTGCTACGACAACTTCGACGGAAACTGGAACTACACGGCGGAGAGCGGAACGAGTTTCGCCGCACCGGTCGCGGCGGGTGCCGCCATCCTGGTGAAGCGTTGGTATGGCTCATCGCCGTCGGCCACGACTCCGGCGTTGGCGAAAGCGGTCCTGGTCGCCAGCAGCCGCAGTATCCGCGACGGTATTGATCACCTCACCGGAGCCACGGTCGGCGCATTGCCGAATGTGCTCCAGGGTTTCGGCCGCCTCACGCTCGAAAATCTCTTCACGCAGCACAGCGTCGCCTACGAGCAGTCGGTAAACCGCCACTTCACGACATCAGGGCAGACGTGGCGTACGCGCCTGACGGTGCACAACAGCTCACAACCGGTGACGGTTGCGCTGGTCTGGACCGATGCCGCAGGCACCGCGCTCGCGCAGAATCCGCTGGTTAACGATCTCGATCTGTCGATCGTACCGGGTACGACGACATGCAGCTACATGCAAGGCAACAGTCTGACGGTGAACAACACGGCCAACGGCGAAGAGTCTATCTCGTATCCGTGTGCGCAGAGCGCGCCGCTCGACCGTGTAAACAATGTCGAATACGCACGTTTCTTCCCCAATGGTTTTACGCAATTCGACGTCATCGTAACGGCGCATGCAATCACGCAGTCCGCAGATCCTGGCTTTTCCTCCTTGAACAATCAGGACTTCGTGCTTGCGGTCATGAACGCGAACGTCGTGAATAACGCAGACCCAATCGCTCCGCAACTGACGGCGTATCGCAACGCGTCGAATCCGTTCGCCATCGATCTGACCTGGACCCCCGCGGTCAACGTTCTCGTAGACCGCTACACGATCAACCGCGGATCAACCCTGTCGAGCGTGACCGCGACCACGAACACCACCACCGGCACGACGTTCACCGACAGCAGCCTGCCATCGGCCATCAATACGTGGTTGTACAGCGTCACGGCGTCTTCGTCCTCATCATCGGTCACCGCCACGAGCAACATCGGTTACGCCACAACCGTGCTGTTCCACGACGTGCCGGTGACTACTTCGACCGCGATTCAGGAGCGGCACGTCACCGAACTGCGCCAGGCTATCGACTCCATCCTCGTAGCCGGCGGACATAGCGCTGCCACGTGGACGGATTCCTCCGTGCACGGAGTGTTGATCAAGCACGAACACATTGCGGAAATGCGCTCGAATCTCGCTACCGCAGTGACGCCTTTTTCGTTTGCGCCCGGGCCGTACACCTATTCGATCTTCTCCGGTCAGACCGTCCACGCAGCAGATATCAACGAGTTAAGAAACAACATCAAGTAGCTCGGGCCACTGGGCGGCCGATCGAGAGCTCGCGATCGACCGCTGCCTGTTGGCGGCCGCATTTCCGACAGAGCTACTGGACAGAAGCGGAACAAGAAGAAATTGGTCGGGGTGAGAGGATTCGAACCTCCGCCCCGTGCTCCCAAAGTCGAGGTGTGCCTCACCTTGTACGCTCTTCAGGACTCTCTGACGTTCGCAGACGCCAACACAGCGGCGGCGCCGCTGTACGAAGGAAGTGGGATTCGAACCACCTCGCCGTCCGCTGCCGCGTTTTCAAGACGGCTGCCTTGAACGGCGCTCCTACCTCGGCACCTCCGGAATCCTTCCCGGCGTCCATGGCGCGCCGCGTTCGTTCATCTGTTTCTCCACGTTTGCCAGATCGACTTCGATCAGCTTGTGCAGGCGGTCGATCAGCGGGCCGGTCTGCTGTTGGGCGATGGCCAGAGACTCGCGGTGCGTAGCCGTCGGGGGAGCAGTTGTCGTCAGCCCGTTGACGGCGGTGTTGACGCGGTCGAGCAGCGACGGGGAGCTCGGCTCGTTGGCGCGGCGGAGGATCGGGTCGCCGTTGAGCTGGTCGTTGATGTCGCGCAGGGCGGTGTCGATGCTGTTCACCTGGGCGACGAGCTTCGGATCGGGACCGGCAATTTCATCGAGCGCACGGCGGATGTACTGGATGCGCGTGAGCGCTTCCTGCGTGACCCGCGCGGCTCCCATCAGGGACCGCTGCAGGGCGGCGGCTTTCTTCTGGAAGTCGAGCACGGCGGCGCGATCGCTCTCCTGCATGATCGAGAGATAGAGCGGGACGACGTTGAACGTCTGCGGCGCTCCGAGCGTCGTCTCGACGCCGTCGATGCGCTTGGCGATGCGGACGGTGTACTTGCCCGGGGCGACCAGCGGGCCGCCAGGGGGCGGCGCGAAGACGTCCGGCTCCGGCTCCTTCAGCTCGATCGGCGTCGGCGGCGGATAGCGGAGGTCCCACGCCACGCGATGGAATCCCGCCTTGGCCGGACCGCTCACGCGGCGGATGACGTTTCCTTCCTCATCGGACACGATCATCACGATCGACGGCTCGATCTCCCGATCCTCGGCGCGCAGTTGGTCGAGCGTCGGATAGGGCGGCGCCGCATGTCCCGGCTCGTTGCTCTTGTCCTGATCGATCTTCGCCTCGGCGGCCTGGCGCTGCTTGCGGCGGCTCTTCAATTCGTCCTTCAGGTAATAGGTGAAGATGGCGCCGAATGGCGGATTCGGCGCGGTGTAGTACGACTGGCCCTGAAATGACTTGCCCAGGAGCCCGAGCTGCGAGCGCTCGACATAGAGCTCCGCGTCGCGCGTGGGGAAGAGCGTCGCTTCGCCGGCGGCGACGGTCGGCGTCATCGTGCGCAGCGGGGCCACGTCATCGAGCACCCAGAAGCCGCGGCCGAAGGTGGCGATGACGAGATCGTCGTGCCGCTTCTGGAACCAGAGGTCGCGCACGGCCACGGTGGGGAAGCCGCCCTTGAGCGGAATCCACGCCGAGCCGCCGTTCTGCGAGACGAAGAGACCGTACTCCGTGCCGAGGTAGAGGAGCTTCGGATCGACGCGATCTTCGACCAGCGCGTAGGCCATGCCGCGCGCGGGCAGGTCGCCGGCGATCGACGTCCAGCTTTTCCCACGGTCGCTGCTTTTCAGCACGTACGGTTTGAAGTCGCCGGTCTTGTGGTTGTCGAATGCGGCGTAGACGACATTGACGTCGTGCTGCGACGCCTCGAGGCGCGAGACGTAGGTCATGTCAGGGACGCCGGCGATGTGATCGATCTTCCGCCAGTGCGCGCCGCCGTCTTCGGTGACCTGAATCAGGCCGTCGTCGGTGCCAACGTAGATCAGCCCCTCCTGCAGCGGCGATTCGGCGAGCGAGACGATGTTGCCGTACCACGACGTCGATGCCCCCTTGGCCACCGCGTCGACGCCCCACACGCGTCCCATGACCGGCAGGGTGTTGCGGTCGATGTGGCGCGTGAGATCGGGACTGATCGCTTTCCAGGCATTGCCGCGGTCGTCGCTGCGGAAGAGGTACTGCGCGGCGAAGTAGATGCGGTTGCTGTTGTGCGGGCTGACGATGATGGGGGAGTCCCAGTTCTTGCGCAGCGGATCCATGCCGGGGGCCGGCTGCGGCTCGATGTCGAGCGGCTCGCCGGTGCGTTTGTCGAAGCGCACCAGGCCGCCGTTCTGCGACTCGGCGTAGATGATGTTCGAGTCCTTCGGATCGGGAACGGAGCGGAAGCCGTCGCCGCCCTGCGTCACGTACCAGTCGGCGTTGACGATCCCCTTGGCGTCGGTCGTGCGCGCCGGACCGCCGAGGCTGAAATTGTCCTGCGTGCCGCCATAGACGCTGTAGAAGGGGAGGGCATCGTCGGCGCTCACGCGGTAGAACTGCGTGACCGGCAGATTGGCCTTGAAGCTCCACGACTCGGCGCGGTCGAACGACTCATAGAGCCCGCCGTCGCAGCCGATCAGCAGGTGATCGCTGCTGGCCGGATCGATCCAGACCACGTGATTGTCGGGATGCTTCCACTTCTCGTCGAGCCTGCGCCATGTCTTGCCGCCGTCGTCGGAGACGCGCACCCAGACGTCCGCGGAGTAGATGCGGTCGTCGTCGTTCGGATCGACGAAGATCTCGCCGTAGTACTGCGCGCCCGGCGCGGAGTAGTCGTTGACCTTCTTGAACGATGCCCCGCCGTCCTTGGAGACGAAGAAGCCGCCCGCCTTGCGCGTCGACTCGATGGTGGCGTAGATGATCTTCGGGTTGTGCGGCGCGATTCCCAGGCCGATGCGCCCCATGTCCTCCTTCGGCAGGCCGTCCTTCAGCTTCGTCCACGTCTTGCCGCCGTCGGTCGACTTATGGATGGCCGACTCCGGGCCCCCGTCGATGAGGGTGAAGACGTGGCGGCGGCGCTGGTACGCCGAGGCGTAGAGGATGTCGGGATTCGAAGGATCGAGGATGACGTCGGTGACGCCGGTGTTCTCGCTGATGGTCAGCACGTCTTTCCACGTCTTGCCGCCGTCCGTCGTCTTGTAGAGACCGCGGTCGCCACCCGGCGCCCACAGCGGCCCCTGCGCGGCGACGTAGACGACGTTGGAGTCGCGCGGGTCGACGACGATCTTCGAGATGTGCTCCGACTTCTCCAGCCCGACGTTCTTCCAGCTCTTCCCGCCGTCGACGGATTTGTAAACGCCGTCGCCCATCGACACCGAGCGCTGACTGTTGTTCTCGCCCGACCCCACCCAGACCACGAGCGAGTCGTGCGGATCGATGGTCACGCAGCCGATCGAGAACGACTTCTGGTCGTCGAAGATCGGCGCGAAGCTGGTGCCGGCGTTGGTCGTCTTCCACACACCTCCTCCGGCAGTTGCGATGTACCAGACCCGCCCGTCGCGCGGATCGACCGCCAGGTCGATGATGCGCCCCGAGGTGAGCGCCGGTCCGATCTCGCGAAGGTTCAACCCGGCGAAGGTCTTCTCGCCATACTTCGATTCTTTCTCTTTCGCGTCGGACGTGTCCGCTTTCTTCGCCGGTTGGGCGCCGAGGAAAAGTCCGAACGAAAGGAAGACCGCGAGGAAGCAGGTAAGCCGTTTGGCCATCGATGACCTCTTTCTGGTGTGGCGTTCTGAAGGCGGGGGAATGCTAATCGAAGGAGGGGCTCGGGGGAATGACGTCCTCGCCGGTACGTCAGCAGTGATGTTCTAAACCAACCCCATGAGTGGAATCGACAGCAAGCTGCGAGCTCGCAGCGGAGGCGGCTCCGTCCGGGGCACAGACAAGAGTGTCTGTGCCAGTCTGTGCCACATTCGGTCGCGCAAGACTCCACTCTCCTGCCAATACCGAGGTCCAATGTGGCATAGACACTCTTGTCTGTGCCCAGCGGCGCAGCCGCGCGTCGGAGAAGGGCCATCGAGGTAACAGGGCGTCGACCATTCCGCTCCGTATGTGAGATGCAGGCTAACCTGCATTTCTCACATGCTGAGTGGAATTGCCGGCACCCTGTTGGTGGCGAAACTTGGGACGATGTGGAGTTGTGCGAGCGCTTCGTTCTCGGCAGTACCTCCAATCGAGAGTCCTTCTCCCCCAGCGCTTTTCAGCTGGGGGAGAAGGTGCCGAAGGCGGATGAGGGGGCGTTTCACGAGTACGTCATTCGCGCGCCTTCGAGCGCTCTCGGACCAGCGTCGGTAAATCGCGCATATCTGGTAAACGCCCCCCTCATCCGGCTTCGCCACCTTCTCCCCCCACAAGAAACCGTGGGGGGAGAAGGACTCTCGATGAAGGGAGTGGCAGGGCTCTCGAGGGAACAATTCAAGTAAGCGTGTGAGAAATGCAGGCTAACCTCGCCTCAGATGTTTTGCCAGTGATGGTCAAGCGTTGTGACAGTGTCACGTTTCCAGCTCGACGATGATGGCGTGAAGCCGGATCTTACCGATGTTCTCGATGCTGTGCGTGACGGGATCACGCCAGCGGATGTCGCCGGCCGTGAACTCCACGCATCGTAGATTGGCCTCAATGCCGCTCTCAAACACAACGGCAAGATTCGCAGGATGCCTGGGCAAGTCTTGAAGTGCTGGGCTACGCGACGAGCTCCCTGCGCCACCGGTCCACTTCCTCCACAGCCTGACGTGCTTCGTCATCGCTGATGTGCGGCTTCACCGCTCGAATCTTTGCGGACCGTCCTTCGATGGACGCGTCGTCGGTGGTCACGGTGAAATAGAGGGCGGTGGCCAGTCGCTCGAGTTGTTTCACGCCGCGGCTGGCAAGATGGCTGACGACAAAGGCGACGGCATCGCGGTGTTCCGCAATCGTCGGTGCGCAGTGTTTCTCCAGATACGCCACGTGCTCACGGGCTCGAAGGTCGAGCCGTATTCCAGCGAACAGAGCCCAACCCAAGCTCGCTTTTCGGATTGAAATCTACCCTTGGTGGAGCACCCCAAATGCTACGGCCTCCGCGAACGCTCTCGAAGTGCTCTTGGCGCTACCACCCCCTAACCCCCCGGCCGGAATCCGGTGATTAAGACGGCGTCGCGGGAGAGGAGATCGGCGGTCACTTGCGAGGCCACGGTGAGGAGCGACTTGCCGTCGGCGGTGAGGCTGACGATCCGGTAGTCGAGGAGGTCGCGCGTGATCAGTTGCGGCTCACCGGCCGGGTACGGCACGTACCACACCTGTGCGTGTCGACCGGAGGAGGACGAGGCCAGCGCGATGGCTACCACTCCTTTCTGATCCGGCATCCATGCTACCTGGGCAACGACGGCAAAGCCGTGATCGACGATCGTCCTTACTGAGCCGGTTGCCACGTCGATGGTGACGATTCGCGCCGTGGGGGGCGTGCTCGGGTGCGCCTGCTTGTCGACGCTGATCACCGCAGTGGCGATCATCGTTCCGTCGGGCGACCACGAGGGTCCTGCGAAGAAGATGGGAGCGAAGAGGTCGGGAGCGTGAACGGACTTCAGCGTGTGCACTCCCGTCCCGTCGGAGTTGGCGATCAGCACCGCACTCTCATCACCGGTTGGAAAGCCGGCGCGCAGGAAGGCCATCTGCTTCCCATCGGGAGAGAACGTCGGCTGCGAGTCGATCCCTTCGATGATCTTCCGGGGCTCTCCTCCCTGCGTGGAGATCTGATACATCGCCCCGGCCGGCAGGAGTTTGTCCTTGGTTCCGAAATAGATCGCGGAGCTGTCCGGAGTGAAGGTCATTCCCCAGTAGGCCGTGGGCCGCGCGGGGATGAGGGTCAGGGCGTGGCCGGATGCCACATCCTGCACGATGAGCGTCTGCTGTCCCTGATCCGAGGTCACGTACGCGGTGAACTTCGCGTCGGGAGAGATCACCGCCTGGATCACTTTGCCGTTGGCAGTGACGCGGGAGATGCGTGACGACCCGGCGTTCGCCGCCGGCGCATTCCCGCGCGGACGTTCGAACACGACGCGGACGTCGGTGACATCCCCTTCTGTTGGAAGGGCAACGCCGTACGCATCCGGCGCCGAAGGAATCAGCTTGAGGCCAGGAATGCGGATCGCCAGCTCGGCATCGCCTTTCGGAACGCCATCGAAGGAGAAGGTGCCATCGCCGCGGACTTCAACGCTGCGGCCATCGCCGGTGAGATCGTAGCCGAAGGTGATCTGTGTGTGCGGCGGGATCGACGCCCCCTCGGGAACGACCACCGTTCCGGCGATTCGCCGCCCGGGCCGGACTATCAGGGTGCCGGCATCGGCGCTGGTCTTGTCAGCGCCCAGATCGACGATTCCCGGCTCGGCAACTCCGCCGGAGAGCCCTTCCATCGGCGTGTATACGCGGTACCTCTGGTTGGATCCGAGGTTCGTCATCACGAAAAGCCCGTCACGGTTCGTTCCGATCTCGAAACGCCCGAGGAAGCCGCTGGAGGCGCGGTTGCTCTGGACGAAGCCGACGCGCGCGCCCGCCAGCGGTTTGCCGTCTCGCATCACGTGACCGGTAATGGTCGATCCCTCGGTCAACTGAATCGTTTTCGATTGGCCGGGTGCGAGCATCCGCTCAATGTGAGGCGCGAGCGACCGCGCCGTCACCAACACGTCGAGCTTCGCATCCGCGGCCGGAATGCGCAATGCAAACTCGCCCTTCGCATTGGTGAGCGACAACTGATCCACCCCGGGAAGGTTGCCGTAGCCGACACGGCCTTCCGAGCGGTAGCCTCTCGGCGCGACGGTAGCGCCCACCACCGGCTTGCCGTGCGGGTCGACGACCGTTCCGGTGATCAAACGGTCCGCATCTGCAATGGATCGTGGCGTGAGTTTGATCGTTACCGGACCGCCGGTCGGATCGATGTGGTGCACGAACGACGGCTCATAACCATCGGCCACGGCCAGCAGATCGAATCGAAGAGTGGGATCGAGCGCCTTCAGGCGAAACTGGCCCGCGCGATTGGCAGACACATGTTTCCCGCAGTCGCGATAACAGCTCGGACAGAACGCGCTCACGCCAACTTTGGGAAAGGCCGTATAGACGTAGACCGTTGCACCGGATAAAGCCTTCGTGCTGGCGTCGACAACGATTCCGTTCAGGTCATTCGAGGCGGAGGCAGCGGTGATTGTCAGCAGAAAGGAGAGTGCGATTCCAACGCGCGTCATAGTCACCTTACGATCGTCAAATGAGTAAGGTTACTGCACATGGTCATCATCGCCACCACGACAGGCGTTTGGGCTTGTCATCCTTTGAACGGAGCGCGATCTGCGTCTCCATCAAGTCGACGAATGCGGATAGGGAGACGGTCCTTCTCCACGCGGAGCTCATGGCCTGCGCCGACTGCTGCAACGATTCCAGATCGGCGACGCAGCGGGCGATGGCGCGGGCGATCGAATTCGGCTGCAGGTCTTCGAAGATCGTGCCCGCGGCGCGGCCGGACTCGATCTGTTCGGCCATCCATGTGCCTCGTGTCACCACCACCAGTTTGCCGAATGCCACGGCCTCCGCGAACACTCCCGAAGTCCTTTTCCGGTACGGGATGACCTCGTAAGGAAAGAGGGCGATGTCGGCGTCGTTGAGCGCCGCGTTGTATTCAGGGAGGGTCATCGGATGACGGATGACGGTAACGTTCGGCTGGTTCCCGACCGTCGCCAGTTTTTCGAGCTCCTCGGCGGTGAGCGTGTCGTTCGCCAGTTGCACGACGAATTCGGCCTGCACATGCGATCGGCAGGCTCCGACGATCGCGGGGATCAGGTGTGAGCCTTTCTCGCGGCGAGTACCGCCGAGGATGACGACGCGCGGCACGCGCGGCAGATGCGGCTCGCGCTCGGCCGCGCTGGACAATTGAGGATCGCCGTAGGGGAGCGGCATCGGAGCGGCGTCCACGTTTGTGCCGAGCAAGCCAGTCAATTCCTCGGCCAGCAGGCCGGTCGTGGCCAAGAAGATCACACGGCGTGCATCGTCCGGTGTGAGACTCGAAATCGTGGCCTGGAGCGTACGGAACTCGACGATCTGACGATCGTACTCGTCGGGCCCGTAACGGTTCCAACGGTCACTGAGGAAGAGGATGACGATCCACGGTTTTTTCCTGAGCGGCAGCTCCTGCAACCAGCGTGTCATCGCGTGCGCCTCGAGCTGCGTGGCGATCGTTATCAGGACGCAATCGTTTGCGCGCAGACGGCCATCAATAGTCTTGTGCAGCATCGTGACAAAACGGCTGCTGCGCTCCTCGTAACTCCATTCCAAACGGAACGTGGGATCGTCCAGGACGGCGTGGGCTTTCAGCTCCGCAACGATCCCTGCCGGTGCCTGGCTGTTGATCAGCAAAACGAATCGTTTCCCACGCCGGGCAAACTCCTGCCTAAGCCCATAGGCCTCATTGAAATGGTGGCTGGTGAAACCAGCAAGGCGGTGATGGATGCAGATGACTTTCATGAGGACCGCAACCTCGGCTGGCTTCGGTACAGGAAGGACCTATCGATCGGCGATCTTACTTCTACACACAGTCTGGACCATCCTTGCTCACTCCTTGGGTTGTCAGTTATTGTGACGATGTGACACCCCTTCCACTGACTGCATTGCTCTGGGCCGTTCTGGCTGCTCCGGTGTTTCCCGGCCCTGGCATCTCCGTCGATGTTCCCGTCACATCACCAACGCTCGCGCGCGGGGCGGGAGCGCAAAAGCAGCCACTTGCAGCGACGGACGGCAATGACTTCTTTGCCGTGTGGATCGACTCGCGTGGCGGATTCGGTTCCCTCTACGGGACGCGGGTTCTTGCCGACGGCACCGTGCTCGATCCCGCCGGCATCCTCATCAGCGCGCCGGAACAGTTCTGTGATTCGTTCGCTCTGGCATGGGACGGATCGAATTACGTGGTGGTGTGGCAGGCCGATTCCCGCGTGAATTTCGCGCGCGTCGATCGCGGCGGAACGGTGCTCGGTCCGCCGCAAACGGTGTTCGATCGAAACGGCGCAAAGCCCTCGATCGCTTCCAATGGACACGGAACGATCGTGATCGCTCATGCTGTCGCTCTGATCAACAACACGTTCGTTTCGCAGGACCAGGTCGCGGTCATCTCTCAGAACGGAGTGGTCGCTCAAAAGCCCGCGATCCCCGAGCTGTCAACGAATGCTCAGATCGCCTCGAACGGGGATGGTTACCTTCTCTCATGGGCCGATCTTTCGGCTTCGTCGACGGCACTGTTGCGTCTCGACAACAGTGGCAACCCGGTGGCCGGATCGGCGCAGCTATTGCCGGAAGCGGCGTATACGCAATTGACCGCGGCAACCGCCGGGCAATACCTGTTGGTCGGCCGGAAGTTTTCCGGCGGGGCCTCGTGTGCGCAACGCATCGTTGGAAGGCTCGTCACCGGCGGCGGGCTCTCCGATCCGTTCCTCATCCACGATTCCGGCGGGGCCAACATCCAGGATGTCGCCGTGGCGGCTGACTCGAACGGATTCGAAGTGGTCTGGATGAGGCGCGCCGGAACGATCGAATGCCCTTCGGGCTTAAGCGATCCGGGACCGCCCCCCTCTCCTCCGTTTGACCTCGAGCGGGTGCATGTCGGCCCGGACGGCAGGAGCGGGACGCCTTCCACTCTCACCGAGGGAGATCGGTCGAACGAACAGCCGGCCATCGCCAGCAACGGCGTGACGCAGGCGGTGGTGTGGATCGAAATCGATGCCGCGCTCCGCACCGCGAAGATTGCCGGCGCAATCACAGATCAGGGAGCGCAAGCCTCAACTCTCCGAATCGCCTCCAGCGCCTCCGCGCAATCGGAGCCGGCGGTCGCAGCGGCGGACGGCCTGTTCATGACCGCGTGGAGCGAAGAGAAGCAGATCGACGGAACGAGCTCGGTCTACGCCCGGCGATTCGACACCGAGGGACACGCTCTCGACGCGGCAGCGATCCAGGTATCGACGAATGATCACACCCGCACCTTCACCCCCGCGGTCTCGTTTGACGGAACGGTCTGGCTATTCGTCTGGCTGGAGGACTTCAAGGTCGTGGCACGGCGAATGGCGCTCGATGGTAGCTGGATCGATCCGACGCCGATGACGCTGGGGACGTTCTCTGGAAACGCAAATTACGCGGTGGCTTCGAACGGCGACGGCTTCGCTGTTCTGACAGTGACAGGGAACCCTGCACTGACGCTCATCCCCCGCGCCGGCGGGATGCACCAGGTGCCGGTCCCGCTCAACCTCGGATTCACTGAATTCCTGACCTACCCGTCGATGGCCTGGGACGGCACGGGTTACACGGCCGTATGGACTCGCGGGAACACCAACGACATCGAAGGCATCCGACTCGACCAGGATGGCCAGGTCATCACCCCGCGCTTCGACATTGCCAGGACGTCGCGAACGGAGGGGACTCCTTCCATCGCCTGCCGGGGAGCGGAGTGCGTGGTCGCGTGGTATTCGGATGGATCCATCGCCGTAACAAGTCTGATCGACGGCACGCCGGTGGCGGTTCCGGGCAAGGCGATCATCGCCGCCGCCGCGGGCGGGTACGCCTTCAACCCGAAGGTCGTGGCAACGCGCGACGGTTTTCTGGTGCTGTGGAGTGAATGGAATGGTGTGACGCATTCTCTTCTCACGGCCTCGGTTGGCCAGAGCGGTATCGGAGATCCTCTCTTCGTCGGATCCGTCGCCATCAGCGCGGCCGCCATGACCGCCCGGGACCAGCTCGCGCTCACCATCGCCCGCCCCACGTACGATCGGGCCAGCGGAGGCGTCGTGCGCGCGTTCCTGCGGGTCTGGCCGGTGGGGCGCAGACGGGCGATGAGACCGTAAAGGCCGCATTTCTCACGCTCTCACTTGAATCGTCGGCACCCTGTTACTCGTCGAGAGCTTCTCCCCCCGCAAGAAACCGCGTGGGGAGAAGGACTCTCGACGAAGGGAGTCGCAAGTGCGGTTCAAGCAGACTGTGAGAAATGCGGCTAACTCCTCCTCTTCCACCACATCACCACGCCGCTGAAGGCCTGCAGGACGACGAGGAGGCTGGAGGCGGACATCACGATCCGCGATGGGGTTCCGAAGACGTCGCCGGTGTGGATCTGGCGGTTCAGGAGCTCGGCGCGCGCCGCCAGCGGTGCCGTGCGTGAGTTCTGCGCGACCAGCACCTTTCCGCTGTACTGGTCGACGCACACCCACGACCTTCCACCCGGCGTCCGATCCTCGGGGAAGCGCATGCGGACGTTGTACGAGTCCTTCGCGTCCTCCGGATAGTCGATCGACAACGGCTTCGCCCCCGGTTCGGCCGCGCCGGCGATCCGGAGCACCGCATCGGGATCGATCGGTACGGCGCCCTGGCGTGGGATCGATGGGAGTGAGCGCGGGATCGGGCTCGTCCCGGTGGCCTTGTAGGTCCAGCGGCTGATCGGAGTGTCGAATGCGACCACGATTCCGGTCAGCGAGAGGAGCAGCAGGAAGAGCGCGCTGAGAATCCCGGTGGCGTTGTGAACGTCGAACATGACGCGGAACAGCGAGGCGTTCCACTTGATCGAGACCTTCTTGTACTTCCACCAGAGGATCACGCCGGAGATGACCAGAAAGAGCATGACGAACCCGCCGATGGCCACGATCATCTCGCCCACCTTGCCGGCCAGGAGGTGGGTATGAAGCTGATGGATGCGGGTAAGCAGTACCGGTCCGCGCCGTGTGCCGAGGATCGCGCCGGTGTAGCCGTTTACGAAGACCGCCGCTCCCGAAATGTAGGCCACGTGCGCGGTATCGGGGTGTTGGGCCAGGACAAAGCCTTCGACCTTGCTGCCGGGGAACCGGCGCTGCACCGCCTCCGCGAGTGTTCGCAGCGGGAGCGGCGCCGTCGCCCGCTGCGCGATGTCGAACAGCGATGGGTTGAAGAGACGGTCGAGCTGGGCCTCGAAGGCGATGATCGATCCGGTCAGCCCGAGAATGACCACGAAGATCCCGGCGATGAGCGTGCCATACAGGTGCAGATTCAACAGCAGTTTGCGCATTCGTTCCTCGGCGTGAGTGTCGGTAGGTTCAGTCGTTGTACGAACGACGACGCCGGGGGATTTCCGCCTTACAAGCTTTTTACATCTCGGCGCTCACCACAGAGACACAGAGGTCACGGAGTTTTTCTCTGTGTTCTCAGTGCCTCTGTGGTGAAAGCTTTCTTGACGTAGACGCCTCAGTGCCTGATCGCGCGACGCCGCGGCGGGTGTTCGAGCCGCAGGTCGACGCGTCCCAATCCCCGCGTGGCAACGTAGAACGGCTTCGTCGTGCCGCGCGAGAAGCCGGAGGTGAAGGGGAGGGAGGTCGTTGACTCGCCGCGGGCGGCGAAGTACTCCAGGATGGCCATCTCGTCGTCGGTGAGCAGACGGTCGCGCGAGATCACAACGACGGCTACGTCGAACAGCTTCTGTGCCGAGGAGGCATCGGGCACGCGGGGGCCGTTGATGGCGATGACGTCGTTGATGGTGATGGTGCTGCTCGGGAGGACGCAGCCGCTGCACGGGTTTCCCTGCACGATGATTCCGGCCGTGACTGCGGAGGAGGGGAGGAGGCCCATGAGGTAGAGGTCGAAGTCGCTGAACTCCTTCGTCACCGGCGCGTCGGTGATCCGGGCGGTCGTCGCCGTCACCGCGGTCACGTCGTAAGGGAAATCGCCACCGACGGAGCTGCCGGGGATGTTGAATCCCATGACGCCGTGAGCCATGGTCGACGGCGGCCAGTGCGGTCCCGGCTGGAGGGCGCTGTTCTTGAGGAAGAGCACCCATTGGTGCCCGAGCTCGTGCGAGAACGCGGTCTCGCCGGCGTCGAAAAAGAAATCGACCGGGAAAACGGTGATTCCCTGCAGCTTCCCGGCGCTTCCGTACGACGGCGCCTGATTGAACTTCGTCTCTCCGATGCCGTCGACGTCGTTGCGCACGGCGAAGTGGTAGCGGTTCGACGGATACGATGGCTCCGTATAGATGATCTGCAGGAAGTCGTAGTCGTCGTGAAAGTAGCCGTAGAACTGCTGGGCGGCCGTCTGCACGTGATCGGCGTCGATGGCGGGGCGATAGAGGTTGAGGATGCGCGTCGTGGCCCGGGCGTTGCCGCCGAGGGTGCGGATGGTGACGGAGGGGACGACGTTGTCGACGACCTGGATGAAGCTGTTGTACGAGGCCAGCGTCGAGCCGTCCGATGCCAGCAGTCTGAGGAAGCCGATGAAGTTGTGGTTGACGTCATCGGCCGCATAACCGTCCAGCACCTTCGCCGCCGGGACGGACGCCACCCAGTGCCCCGGTCCCGATTGGGTCAGGGTGAGAGACCCGCCGTTCGCGTAGTCGAGGCGCATCCCCGAGACCGTGCCGCTGGTCTGTGCCTCGAGAACGACGTCCGCGGTCCGGTTGGTACGCACGGCCATCGGGTCGAATTTGTCCCAGACGATCGTTTGCGCCTGTGCGGCGGTGGCGAGGAGCAAGGCGAGGAATGAGAGGACGCGGGGCATGGGGGTAATGATAGTGGTGGTGGGGCCGAGTCGAGCGCTGATCATCGGATACGAGGCGCGGCCACAGTGGAGGAAGACTTCTGATCGTTGAGGACCGCGCGAAGCTGGTACCAGCGTTAGTCGTCTTCCAGCCCCGCCTCCTGTCGGGGCAATGCACCAGACCCGAGTATCGCGCGGATCGACGGCCAAGTCGATGATCCGGCCGGGTGAGTTCCGGGCTTACCACGGCAGTTTCGTCAAACTGCAACCACCATCGTTTCGAATCGGTCGAGAGGAACCGGAAGATGATCCTCTTCGAGGGCCAGGACGTACTCACGAATGGCGTCGCGCGCGTTCGCGATCGCTTCTTCGCGCGTCTTGCCCTGCGACACGCAGCCGGGAAGGCTCGGGCACTCTGCGACCCAGTAGCCGTCTTCACCGGGATAGATCACGACCTGTCGCATTTCAGTCTCCTGTCGATGTTGAATCTTACGTCCAGACGGTCTGAACTCCTGCGGCGAGCTTGCGGGATCTCCGGTCGCCAGGCCGCGTCCGCCAAGTGTAGGGATGAACCCGAAGGCCTCGAGATCGGAATCGATGGGGGTCGATATCAGGATCGACCACCCCAGATCACAACCAGAGAGATGAGCGCAGACGTGGGGGGGGGCCACTCCTTGCGTGACCGTTTGGTGGCAGCGAAGTTGGCTTAAGGTCTGAGCCCGAAGGCCTCGAGATCAGAATCGATGGGGGTCGATATCAGCATCGACCTACCCCAGGATCAAAACCAGAGGGATGAGCGCAGACCTGTGGGGGGTCCATACCTCGCGTGATCGCTTGGTGGCAACGAAGTTGGTTTTAGGGTCTGTTCCATCACGTATCCGACCGGGTTCGCTGTGGCCTTGAGGTGGGTCGATCGTGATCTTGAACCCCATCGGTCGTGACTTGACGCGGTCGATTCTGATCTGAGCTCGATCGGTTCTGATCTTGAGCCCCCGGTTCTGATCTTGAACCCTATCGATTCTAATCTGAACCTTATCGATTCTGATCAAGGAGGCCCGGTCCTGATCTCGACGAGGTCCTGCGCGTCTGATATTGACTTCGGTTATGGACTCGTGGTCTCCGCGTGTGATCTTGACGTGAAGAGCGGCCGGCACGTGTCTGGCACAGGTCACCACAGGCCGTGCTCTGAGGGGTCCATACCTTCGCTTCTTCGCGTGTCGACCTCGGCCTCACCGCCGGGCGAGACGCCCATCGGGAGCAGGCGAGGACGCCTGCTCTCCGAAGGGGGAACTACCTACTGCGCCAGCTCCGAGGTGATCGTCGCTCCGTTCATCTGCGGCAGCACCGACGACTGTTTGACGACTTTGCGGGTGGCCTTGTCGACCCAGATCGTGGAGCTGCCGGCTTCGCCGTCGGCGGGCTTGATCTCGACCTTCCAGGTGTCGAATGAGCCGGCGGGGACGGTGACCTTCTCGCTGCCGGTGACGTTGAGCTGCATCACCTTGAGCTTCTGCTTCATCAGATCGAAGTTGCGGAAGGTGGCCGTGTAGCTGTCCGCCAACGGCAACGACGCCAGCACCTCGCTCGATCCGGCGCCCTCGGCGAAGAGAGGGCCGCCGAGGTCGGCCGCGATCGGACGCGGCTGGCCGTTCATGCTCATCGTGCCGGACGCTTTCCCATCCTTGTAGGCGACCTCGATCGTGGCCGGCCCTTGATGCACGGTGCGCGACAACGTCACCAGCGTTCCTTTCGCGATCACGGTCTCGTCGGACATTTCGCCCATCGGGCTCTTGGCCGTGCTGTGAGCGACCCAGTTGCCGTTCTCTTCGCGGATTTCGCTCGCCGAGTCCATGGCCATGTTCTGATCGCCCATCTTGAGCGTGATCTTGTATTGCGACTTCCCGGGCGCGAGATCGAAGGCAGGCTTCGGCAGCGATGCGGACGCCGCCGCGATCTGCTTCGGCGCTTCGACCGATTTCGGATCGACGGTGATCTCGCTGATGCGCGTGGTGACTTCCGGCGTCGCGCTCTCCTGATAGCGCCCGCCGAGGTGCCTGGCCAGGAACTTCTCCGCCGTGAAGAACGCGGCCATGTTGTTGACTGGGCGCGCGAATCCATGCCCTTCGTCCGGAGCGACGACGTATTCGACCGGGAAGCCGCGGTCGCGCAGGGCGATGACGATGCGGTCACTTTCGGCCCGCTTCACGCGGGGATCGTTCGCCCCCTGAATGACCAGCAGCGGCGCTTTGATTTTCGCGGCCGAATTCAGCGGGGACTGCTTTTCGAGACGGGCCTTTCCCTCGGGCGTACGCGGATCGCCCATGCGCTGATAGAACGTCGTCCGGATAGACTCCCAATACGGCGGAATGGAATCGAGCAGCGTGATGAGGTTCGACGGCCCGACGATGGAGACACCGGCCGCGTACACGTCGGGCGTAAAGGCCAGTCCGGCCAGCGTTGCATAGCCGCCGTAGCTGCCGCCGAGGATTCCGACGCGTTTTGGATCGGCGGTGCCTTGGGCGACGAGGTATTTCACGCCCCAGGTGAGGTCGTCCTGCATCTTCTCGCCCCACTGCAGATTGCCGGCGTTGAGGAACTTCTTGCCGTAGCCCGTGGATGCCCGGAAGTTCGGTTGCAGCACGGCATAGCCGCGGTTGGCCAGGAACTGCGAAAGCGAGCGATAGCCCCAGGAGTCGCGCGCCCATGGTCCCCCGTGGGGAAGAACGATGAGCGGCAGGTTCTTCGCCTCGAGACCCTTCGGCAGGGTGAGATATGCGGGGATCTCCAGCCCGTCCGAGGACTTGTAGCGGATGACCTGCATCGGCGCGAGATCGTTGCGGACGAGCTTCTCGCGGATCCGGTACTGCGGCGTGAGCTTGCGAGTGGCGCGGTCGAAGAGGATGGTCTCGCCAGGCTCGGTGTCCCCATTGGCGGAAACGAGCCAGAGATGGTCGTCTGCGGTTGCCGAGTAGGGAGAGACGTCGAGCCTGGGGAACTTCGCCTGAAGCCATTTGAAGTCGGCTTCGTACTCCTTGTCGAACCAGGAGAAGCGTGTGCGGTCGTCCTCATAGGCGATGCCGACGAGCTCTTCGCTCTTTTCCGAGAAGATCGGCTGGCCCACGTCGACGCGTTTCATCGGATCGCCGGCCACCAGCTCCTCTTTCCCGGTAGCGGGATCGAGAAGCTCGAGTTGCGTCAGATCGAGGTTGCCCTTGTTCGTCTCGAAGTAGACGCGGCGATCGTCTTTATGGAAGCGGATCGGGCCGCAGGACTCGAAGACATCGCAGGTGTAGATCTTCTCGAACTTGTCCGCGTCGACACGGAGAACCTCGGTATCGCCGTTCTCCGCCGAGCGCACCGCAAGGCGCAACTGGCCTTTGTGATCGAAGGTCCATCCCGAGATCCGCTCCGTGTTCTTGCGGAGCAGCGTCCTCTCGCCGGTGGAGATTTTGACTTTGTAGAGGTCGTGCCACGCTTTGTCGCGGTCGTTGAGGCCGACCAGGATGATGTCGGGATCATTCTTCGGAACTGAAAAAATCTGGGCGCGGACGCCCTTGACATCGGTCAGGTTGCGCGCCGGCGGAACGCTCTGCCCTTCGGCGGGCCTGGCCGCGGGATCGACGGCGAAGACGTTGTAATTCTCGTCGCCGCCCTGATCCTGGACGAAGAGGACGTACTTGCCGTCGCGGGTCCAGAAGTAGGCGGGAATCGGGCGGCGCGTGTCGGCGGTGATGGGCCGTGCCGCGCTGAAGGGCTCGTCGACCTTCTTGACCCAGACGTTTCGCGTGCCGTTCAGGGGCTTGACGAAGGCGATGTACCTGCCGTCGGGCGAGAGTTGCGCGCCGGCGATCTCCGGGTCGCCGAAGATCAGCTCGCGATCGATGAGCGGCGGCAGCCCGGCCGCTTGCGCCGCCGCGAGCGGCAACGCGATGAGGGCAATCAGCGCGAAGAAACGCGCCAGGCGGTTCATGGAAAGGGACATGTGGTTTTTCTCCTCGTGTGGGCTGTGTACGGACGGTTACGGAGTTGGTTTCGAAAAGGGCGCAACGGAGCGCTGGCGTCTCGCCGGCTGGCTCGGCGGCGTCTCGCCGCTGAAGGGGATACAAGCGAATGTTCGGGGTAGGCCAAGACCGGGGCCGAGACGGCCCCGGGCCAGCCGGCGAGACGCCAGCGCTCCGATGCGCTGTGTTATATTGCTCGACCCGCGTACTCCAGGCGGGCTTCGCCATGATCGAGATCCAGATCGTTCCCAGCGACATCCGTCGCCGCGTGCGTTACGTTTTCTTTGACCGCCGGCGGGTGGTGGTCGGACTCGTGGCGCTTTGTGTCGTTCTGGCGGGTCTGCTCGGATCGATGGCCGCGGCGCCGACCGTCATCCGCCGCGTCTACAAGGACAACTTCCTCAAGTCGATGCGCGATGAGCGCGACATCCAGCGCGGACGGCTGCAGGAGAACGTGGTGCAGATGACGTCGCTCGAGCGCAGCCTCGAAGAGCAGCGCATCCGCGTGGAGAAGCTCGTTACCGTCTACGATCTCGACCGCAACCTCGGTGTGGGCGGGTTCTCGCTGCCGATCCATGCCGCGAAGGGCGATGCCAGCGAGCTCCACATCGACGACGCGCACCTTCGCGAGCTGGCGCTGCGCAATGCCATGCGCCGCCTGCAGGAGCAGCTCGACCTGCTGGGCCGCTACGAGACGGCGAACTCCGACCTGGTGCGCCACACCCCATCCATCCTCCCGTTGCCATCCAACCAGTTCGTGCTCACCTCGCCGTTCGGCCTGCGCATCTCGCCATTCACGCGCGCCTCCGATTTTCACAAGGGACTCGATCTCTCCGCCCCCACCGGCACGCCGATCTACGCCACGGCTGACGGCGTGGTCAGCTTCGCGGGGCGCTATCCGCTGCGCGAAAGCGTGGCCTGGTGGCGCTTCGGCAACGTCGTCGTGGTCAACCACTCCGACCGCTTCATCACCATCTACGGACACTGCGACACCGTCAAGGTCAGCGCGGGCCAGAAGATCAAACAGGGCGAAGTCATCGCCACCGTGGGCTCGACCGGCTGGAGCACGAACTCGCATCTGCACTACGAGGTGCGCAGCGATCTCGAACAGCCCGGGACCTACATCCCCATCGATCCGCGGATTTACATCCTCAACTACCAGTGGAACAATGAAGCATCCCTGTTGATGAAGTCGCGTACCAGCAAGGACTACAAGGACTTCGATCCTCTTCCATCGGCGTTTCTTGGGCGCAGGAGGGTGTGATGAGCAGCAACGCCGCCGACCAGGCAAATTTCCCGACGATGATCATCCCGCGGGGCACGGAGATCCGTGTCAACGCCAACGGTCAGTTGTCGATCAAGACCCCCGGCAACCTCGTCATCCAGAACTCGGGGACGTACTCCGACATCGAATCGACCAACGGCTCGATCCGGATCGAGGAGAACGTCACTGTGGAAGCGGTGAGCATCCGCGCCGGGCAGGCCTGCTTCATTCAGGGCACGCTCACCGCCTGGCGCGTGCACGCCAAGCGCATCACCCTCGAAGAGCGCGCCCGCGCCTTCATCATGCTGCAGGAGTCCGACCACCTGGAGATGGCCAAGAACGCGCGCCTGGTCGGCAACTTCTCCGACGAGAAAGAGCTCTTCTTCATGATGGGGAAGTTCAGCCCGCAACTGAAAGAGCTGCCGGGCAATGTCGATCTCTCCTCACCGAACACGATCGAAGGACGCGCTCCAGCCGCCTACATCCCCTCCGCCTCGCAGCCGGGGACGACGCCCACGCCGGCGCCGCCGGTTGCCTCGCGCGAGGACAGCGGCGAGCACCTGCGCGTCGCGCAGTCGCTGCTCGAGCGTGAGATCGGCCGTACCGATCTTGCCCCCGCCGAGGCCGAAGCCTTGCGCGAGGTGCTCTACGCCCTGCGCGAGAGGAACGTGACGCGCGTCGGCGGCATCTACCGCGGCGCCTTCTCGGAACTGAAGACGCAGAGCGAGGGCGTGCGGCAAGCGTACGAGCATCTGGATAGGTACTTCGTGCGGTAGCGTTGCGCTTCGCGCGTTGTCTGCGGCTTCGCCGCGTTGTCGGTTGTTTGCGCGCGGCGCGTGGTCGGTCGTCGGTTGATTGCGGCTAACGCTGTGCGGATGACGTCACGCTGGAGTTTCCACTTCGCGACTTGTGTGCACGCGCCAGACTGCTACAACGCCTGGCAATCCGGCAAGCACCGCTCCGACCAAGGCTATATTGGCAGCAGTTCTGAGTACCTCGGGTTCGACGTCGGCGATAGCAAGTAGCGCAGCAGCAACGGCTACACATTGCAGCAGGAACTTTAGTTTTCCCCATCGATTCGCCGGAATCGGATGTTCTCGCGGAGCCCGCTGCCGCCACAACTGCACCGCCAGATCACGACACACAACTAAGGCGACCACGGGCCAGACGAAGACTCCTACTTTCCAAAGAACCAATATCAGGGCAAGAATGAAGATCTTGTCGACCAAGGCGTCCAGACGAGCGCCGAACGCAGTGGTTTGGTTCCATCGTCTGGCGATGGCGCCGTCCGCCCAATCAGTAGCAGCAGCCAGACCAAATAGCCCCAATGCCAGAAACGGTCGGTGGTTACCAACGACAAGTAGCACCAGTGCTGGTACCGCAGCTAGCCGCGACAGCGTCAGCGCTGTGGCAGTAGTCACTCTTCCGCACCGGAACCTTTCTCGGCTTGTCGAGTGACCAATGATGACCAGAGCGTGTCTTGACGTCCGATGAGGAGAATGCGTCGGAACACAACGGTAACTAAGAGGATGAAACCAATCGTCAAACCGACAGCTGCTTGGCGCCATGTCAGGTATTCGCCGCGACAGAGTTCGACAATGACGAGGATGAGAAAGCCAGCAAACAGGTTATCGCTGAGTGCAGCCCCAGCCTCCATTTTCTTCAAGACCGTGCCGCCGTTTGTGTCGAGTCTGCCGATCGAATCAATGCGTTTGTAAAGCTCATGAAACCCGAATCTGAAAGACTGGTCCGAAAACGAGTTTTCCAAAGGAATGTGACCTACGATGAATCTCATGAAAAATGGACGCCAAATGATCGCGTTCAGCACTGCGCTAACCGTTCCCAGGATGTGACCAGCGAGATAACTGCCGAGGATAAGCAGCACACCCATCCGAACGTTATCGAGATGGTCGAAAGCGATTCGGCGCCAAGCCAGCAGAATCACGAAAGGCGCGCCTGCGCAGAGACGTGCGATGACATCGTAGTAGACCTCAGGGACGAGACCGACGCTGGTTTCAGGCATGGATGCGGCAAAATACTGCTAAATCTGATACGGATCAAGCTGCTTCACGGAAGTTTTGGCCGTCGATCGGCCTAACGCGGCGCGAAGCACAGCAGTATCATCCCCCCCTTGCTTCCTCTCGCTGATCACAATCCGCGACAGACGACTCCGGTGATCAACATCATCCTGGTGGTCATCAACGTGCTGGTGTTCTTCTGGGAGATTTCGCTCGGACAGCAGATCGAGCCGGTGCTGTTCAACGTCGCCTTCGTTCCGGCGCGGTTCTGGTATCTGCCGGGGGCGCTGCTGCCGAACATCATCACGATGTTCGTTTCGATGTTCCTTCACGGCGGCTGGCTGCACCTCGGCGGGAACATGCTCTATCTCTGGATCTTCGGCGACAACGTCGAGGACCGCCTCGGGCACGCCAGGTACCTCTTCTTCTATCTCACCTGTGGTCTGCTGGCCACGCTGGCGCACGCGATGATGAATCCTGAATCGCGCGTGCCGTCGATCGGTGCCTCGGGGGCGATCGCCGGCGTCCTCGGCGCCTACATCATCCTTTTCCCGAAGCAGCGGGTGACGACGCTGATCCCGATCTTCATCTTCATCACCGTGCGCGAGATTCCCGCGATCTTTCTCCTCGGCTTCTGGATCCTGATGCAGATCTTCTTCGGCGCCGCCTCGATGAACGCCGGCGATCTGCAGAGCGCCGGCGGCGTCGCCTACTTCGCCCACATCGGCGGCTTCATCGCCGGAATGCTGCTGGTCGTGCTCCTGGGCGGCTTGCGGCGGCCGACGAGGGCTGTCTACTCCGACGATCGGTGGCGAATTACCAGAGGTTCGTCGGGTCGCCGCTGATGTTGTCGACCAGAGAGACGTACGCCCAGGAGTGTCCGGCGCCGAGAGGGATGACGGAGAGTCCGTACAGTCCGGCCGGGAGGTTGGGGACGTTCATGAGCGATGCGATCGTTGTCTGGATCGATGCGTGTGAGGCGAGATCGACGTCGCGCTGGGCCACGAGCGTGCCGTTCGCGTCGTAGAGGATCATGCGGTTCGTGGTCGTCGTGCTCTGGCCGTTGTAGAGGCCGACGTTGATGCGGAACCGGCTGCCGGTCTCGATGCCGCTGAAGTGTTGCAGCGGCCAGCCGCCGGCCGGATAGAACGGCAGCATGTCGCCGAACGTGCCGCCGTCCGCGCGGGTGGTGTAGGTGCGCGAGTAGCCGGCCATCCAGGTGGTGCCGGCCAGCCGCAGTGCTCCTAGACCGCTGCCGCCGGTGCCGCACGGGCCGAACTTGCGGGCCACGTCGCTGTAGATATCAAACCCATCGGCGGAGAGATTCGCGTCTGCCGTGCATCCGGAGGCGGAATCGAGATGCGTGATCGCCAGCGTCGTGGAACCGACGGCAACTCTCGGCAGAATGCCGAAGAGGTCGGTGCGCCAGGATGTTCCGTTCGCGCCGGCGGTCGCGGCAATGCCGGGGATGGCCATCTCCGTCGACGAATCGCTCGAGAGCGGGAAGAGCTCGAAGGGGACGAACGTGGCGTCCTCGGAGATGTTGTCGACGACCGACATCCACACCGGCGCGGCGCGATCGGCCTCGACGAGGACCAGCGGCGCAACTTCTCCGGCGAAGAGCGACTCGATGTTGATCGTGGTAACGCTGTGCGGTGCAACGGAAACGGATTTCTTCGTGGCGTAGCTGAGAGTCACCCCGAGCGGCGTCGCGCTGTCATTCACCACGCCGAGGTTGTGGCGGAATCGGCCGGGCTGGCGCTGATCGATGACGAAGCTCGAGCCGGGACCGCCGATGCCGTTGTAGATGTAAGCACTCGACGGGTTTGGAATCGGGTGCGTCGAGTAGCCAACCGTCGACGGAACGGCCGGAATGGCCTGCCCGTAGGTCCCGCCGTCCGGGGCATCGGTAAACGTGCGGCTGTAGGCCGAAAGCTGGGCGCCGCGATGATACGGCGCGTCGATCACGAGAGCGTCGAGCGTCACGCCATCGCCGGCGGATCCGCCGCCGAGCGTGCTGAGGACGTTGCGCAGGACGGCCGAGCCGTGTGCGGCGAGATGTTGCGTCGAGGTCGACGCGGGCCGGACCACGCGCCGAATGGTCACGTCGACATCCGTATCGGCCGGGTTGTAGAGCCACACATCGCTGCGCCAGAAGGTGCCGTTCAGGCCGTGGAGCTCGCCGATGGCGGGGATCATCTGCACGTAACGCTCGGGCAACGCCGTGGGGATGGCTGTCACCGCATCGGTTCGCGGTTGGGACAGGTCGGACGGCGAGATCGACTCGAGTGTCGAGGAGGTGGTCATGTCACCCGCGGGCTGTTTGAGAAACTGCCGCTGGAGGTCCGGCAGTTGTACGACGTCGAACAGCATCTGGCTCGGCTCGTGGAACGTCAGGCCGGCGACGTCGTTGATCGCAAACGGCGTGGCGACGGAGACGAGCGCCGGATCGCCGATCGTTCCGTTGCTGATCGGCAATGTGGCCCACCGTCCTCCCCACGTCCAGAACTGATGATGGGTGATGTCGAGGGTGACCGCGGCATGGGGCGAATAGAACGTGGTCAGCGATGATTCGGGTCCGAGCACTTTGACGGCGGTGAGCGCCGGATCGGCGGGATCGAGCGATCGGCGGAGGAGCACGGAAAACGGCCGCATCGTCGGCGCCGAGTAGCCGGGAAACTGTTGCGGCGGGCAGGTGGACTCGACGGGGTCACTCAAAACGAGGTACGTGCAGACGGGAAAGCCGTACGTTCCTGATGCGATCCCGAGCGTCCTGGCCTGCTCGTCGGTGACGACCACGCCGTGAAACGCCCATCCGCCTTGAGCCGCGTTGCTGCCGTCGTAGCGGCGCAGCAGGCGTCCGGTGGCGAGGTCGAACTCGTAGTACCCGGCCGACTGCACAAGGATGCGATCGGCCGTCGCGCCGAGGCGTACGGCGCCAGGGAAGCCGAAGCGCGCGTTGTAATAGAAGGGTGCGAAGGATGTGAACGTCTTCGCAACCGGGTCGTAGCGGAAGATGCCTTGATATGCGTTGGGCGAGCCCGGGAAGACGTAGGCGCGCAGCACATAGAGGGACTGCGTCTCGCTCTCGCGGGAAGGCTGGTCGGCGAAGGCAGTGGCGGCGACGAGAGCAGACAATAGGGCGATCGTCAGCGTTCTCATGATTTGCTGTTATGACATAAAACGGCGAAATAATCCAATAACAATCTCACTCGTGGCTGTGTTGACGAACACATCGCTGCCGATTTCGAAGCCGGCGATCATGGCGGTGCGCGGGAAGAGCTCGAGGTACCAGTGTCCGCGTCGCTCGTGCGGGAAGGTGATGAAGACCCAGTTGAAGGCCTCGCTGATGCCGCGCATTACCCGCGCCGAGGACTGCATCAGCGAGGCCAGCTCGCGCGGCTCGCTGAGGTCGTGCTCGTGCGCCTTCGGCACGATCCACTGCTGCCAGGCGAAGCGCGCTCCGCGCGGCGCGATCCAGCGATAGTGCGCTGTCTCGCCGATGAGCGGGTGTGCGGTAGGGTCGCAGAGTGTGCAGCATGTTGCACGTCCGAATGCGTCGCCTTCACGCGCGGCACGCGGCGGAACGAACGGCGTGCCGACCAGTTGCGAGTGCAGATGCGGGATCGAAGCGCCGGCCAGACGGCCGTGGTTCTTGAAGATGCAGACGTAGGCGGCCTTCGACGCCAGCGCGTGGTAACGATCGAATGTGATCTCGATGGCGCGCCGCGCATGATCGGGAGACAGCGCATCGAATACGTCATCATGGTTCGCGCTCTCGACCACGACCTCGGCGTGCTCCGTCGGCGGATAGCGGTTGGGAAAGACGCGGATCCGCCATGGGTCGCCGTCACGCGCGATCTCCGGCGGCGTCTGCTCCTCGACACCGGGACAGAAGGGACACGGCGCACCGTCGTAGACATTGGGGCGTTCCTCGCGCCCGGGTGCGAGGATGACCGGATCGCCGGTGATCGGGGTCTTTTCGATCACGAACGTTCCAGCCGGAGCGCTACGCGGATGCGCTGCACCACGCCCCAGAGTGCGAAGACGAGCAGGACGGAGGCCAGCCACTCGGCGACCGTCAGCGAGGCGAAGTGCATCGCCTGCCAGCCGTTGGTGAAGAGGATGTAGGAGGCGATCGGAAGGATGATGATCCCGAGGACGAACTCGCCGCGGCCGACCGACTCGTAGCTCCGCACGCCGTAGGTGGCCTCGATCTGTGTCCCGATGTAGCCGTTCAGCATGGTCATGATGATGCCGGCCATCGCCAGCGGCTCCCGCACGCCGTTGCTGATGAGCCAGCAGGCCGCCAGCAGAGTATCGCCGGTGCGGTCGGCGCAGTGATCGAGGAAATCCCCGAAGCGCGACGTCTTTTCATGGACCCGTGCCACGATGCCGTCGAGCGCGTCGGCAATCCCGCTGACGGCGATGATGACGATGGCCACGAGGAACAACCACGGCCGCCGGGCGCCACACGCGAGACATGCGGCCGCGACGATGTTCAGCGCCAGGGCGATGAGTGTGATGGCGTTCGGCGAGATGGTGATCCGTTTCGCCAGCGGCGTAAACCATCGAGCGAGCCGCTCGCGCCAGGGATGCATAGGGTGATTATGCGCGAAGCGCACGGAGCGCTGGCGTCTCGCCGCTGAGGACTAACCCGCATTTCTCACACGATCACTTGAATTGTTCCCTTGAGAGCTCGCCACTCTCTTCGTCGAGAGCCCTTCTCCCCCCGCGGTTTCTTGCGGGGGGAGAAGGTGGCGAAGCCGGATGAGGGGGGCGCTTTACGGGATATGCGCGATTTACCGACGCTGCTCCAAGAGCACTCGAAGGCGTGCGAATGACGCACTCGTGAAACGCCCCCTGCTCTGAAGATCGGTTTTGGGGTAGGTGGAAGCAAGGTACACGACGACTGTACGTTCAGAATGAACGTCCAAACGAGCATCGAGCGCCTCTCGGAATGACGCTTGGCTC
>Ga0247668_1000006_pt1 | contig 98170 bp, 86 predicted proteins | sample CNK09_metaG_FD_182737 | JGI IMG/M metagenome (GOLD analysis project Ga0247668, IMG submission 182737) | Soil microbial communities from Purdue University Martell Research Forest, Indiana, United States - CNK09 | ecosystem: Environmental > Terrestrial > Soil > Temperate forest > Bulk soil...
AATCGGCCGTACTCCTCGGTGTTGAATTCCGCGGCGTCAGCGATGAGCATCGGCTTGGGCGGAGCCGGGACAACGAAGGCGTTCGTGCCGATGACACCGCCCACCACACCTCCCACGACGCCGCCCGGTACGCCTCCTTCGACGCCTCCTTCCACTGGCTGCGGCTCTCCCGGAGCCACGCTGGACGGCACTGCGATTCCGGCCGTCTGCGGCGCGCTACGGCCGAGGGGCGGCGGGGGGAGCGGAGTGGACGAGGGCTTCACCTCGCTCTTACAGGAGACGAGACTGAGAAGGGAAAAAAGGATCGCGGAGAGGATGAGCACGACGCCGTCGAGGGCGGAGTGGATCTGTCGGTTTCGCATGAAGGGTTCCTCCGTTTCGTCCGTTGGACACGGAGGGTGGCGGGAAGGAAACTGCCGGAGCGCTGGCGTCTCGCCGCTGAGGTGGCAAGACACCAACACTCGCTGGTAACCGGCGGGCGGGGGCGAGACGCCCCCGCGCCAGCCGGCGAGACGCCAGCGCTCCGACGCGACGCCAGCGCTCCGGTTCTACCGCTTTCTTCTCACTCGATGCGGCTTCGGCACCTGCATCGGCTCGCGTACCGGCGTTGCCTGTTTTGCCGGCGCGCGCGGGCCGGGATTGATTTCGCCGAGGACGCGCATCTTGAGGGTGGGCGCGCCGTAGGCGCCGAAGGCCAGCTCGCGGTTGATGAAGAGCGCGTCGGGCGAGCGATAGACCTTGCCGTTCTCGACGTAGACGTAGGTGCCGGCCAGCGTCTCCTGAAGATATGCCCGCGCGGCCTGCTCATCCTCGGCAGGGACGTCGACGTTGGTGAGGTGTACGACCTCGGCGGCGCCGAGGCGCTCGACGACGATCGTCCGGCTATCGATGACTCTGGCGAAACGGGCCATCGGGACCGCTGCCATGACGCTTGTAGGGATAACGAGAGACACGCAAAGAATGAATCGTTTCATAGTCGTTTTGCGTGGTGCGGAAAAACGGAAAGCGAACCGCGAAGGAAGGGCGGCGCTCGGGTGGGGAAGCGAAGGCTAACACGGGTGTGCGACAATCTCAACCGGCATGCCGGGACGGGAGGGGAAGCGCATTCTGAGGCCGCGGTCGGGCTCGCATATCTTTGCCCTGCTGCTCATCCCCGTCGCTGCTGTTCTCGGTTTCTTCCTCTGGGGCTTTCTGCGCGGGGCGGTCGAGCAGCTTCGCCGTCCGGCTCCTCCTCACACGGAAACCTCAGCGCTCGGGATTCTGCCGCATCGCGGCGACATCGTCCTCATCCTCGACGACGTCGGCTTCGATCATCAGCCGCTGGAGACGGCGATGGCGATCGATCCGAATGTGAACTTCGCCGTTCTCCCGAACGGCAAGCGCTCGATCGAATTCGCCGCGACCCTGCACAATCACGGCTTCGAGTTGCTCTGTCATCTGCCGATGGAGCCGGAAGGCTTTCCCCGTGTCTCGCCGGGCGGAGGGGCGGTGATGACGGCGATGTCGGATGCGGAGATCGCACGGACCACGCGCGCGAACATCGAGACCATCCGGTTCGCGCGCGGCGTGAACAATCACATGGGCTCCCGCGCCACCGCGGACCGCCGCGTGATGACCGACGTCCTCGGCGCGTTCCCGAAGGGGATGTATTTCATCGATTCCAAAACGACCGGCAACTCCGTGGCCGGCTCGGTGGCGCACGAGATGCGCGTGAAGACCGCGTCGCGCAACGTCTTTCTCGATGACGTGCAGGACGTGGCCATGATTCGCCATCAGCTCGAGGCGTTGGCGTCGACCGCCGCCTCCCGCGGCATCGCCATCGGCATCGGCCACATGCACCCGACGACGATGCAGGTACTGACCGAGGATGCGCCGAAGCTGCGGGCAAAGGGGTTCCGGTTCGTGCGCGCAAGCTCGGTGGTGGAGTAGTGGGCGCTACACTGCGCATCCCAAATGCTCCTCGCCCTCTTCCTCATCGACCTCGCCGCCGGCCTTTATCTCTTCCTTCCCCTCGTCGGCCGGCGTAACGCGGGGGTGAAGTTCTACCGGCTCATCCTCATCACCAGCGGCGTGCTGGCGCTCTGCTCGTACCTGGCCGATTTCTCGGCGCACGGGGGAGCGTTCCGCATTCCCGGTTTGCTGGCCATCGCGCTCACGCTGATCGTCTATGGCACGCTCCGCTATCCGAAGCGGCTGATCTTCCGGATTCCGGCGGCGCTGCTCGGCATCGTCTACCTCATCCTTCCGGTCGCGGCGTGGCAGGAGGCGACGCATGCATCGATCGGCTGGTCGATTGCCGGCGCGTTATCGAGCGTGGCTCTCCTCGGCAGCGTGAATCTGGCCATGCTCCTCGGGCACTGGTACCTGGTCGTGCGCGGTATGGCCATCGATCCGCTCAAACGTCTCACGATGGCCACGCTGGCCGCGACGATCGTCAAGATCGCCGTCGTCACGATCGCCATCGTTGCCGGCGGGGCCTGGTACGAGGTGGCCATCCGCCAGGGCATCTTCTTCTGGATGCACGCCGGATGGGGCCTCCTCGGGCCGCTGCTGCTCTATCCGATGGTGTGGGGAACGGTAAAGATCCGTTCGACGATGGCCGCGACGGGGATTCTCTACGTTGACGTCGTGGCGGTGGTGATTGGCGAAGTGCTCGGAGCGTGGCTGAGCGCGATGGTGCACTTACCTGTGTAAAAAACCATTTAACCACAGAGGCACAGAGGACACAGAGAAAACCTCTGTGATCTCTGTGCCTCTGTGGTTAATGCCTTTCTTCTGCACCCGGAGGCGCTGATCCGTACACATGCCGATCATGGATCACCAGGTCGAATGGCTTGAGCGCTGGATTTGCCGCATAGCCGCGGTGCACGGCCTGGCACTCGTAGCAGACGATCACGTCTTTTACGATGCGCCAGACGATGTAGTCGAGGATGGTCACGCCGAGGAGTGAGAGGCCGTAGGTCCAGGGGACGAAGATCGAGCCGAGGACGACCAGGGCGATGCCGGTCTTGCGGTTGAAATCCTTCTGAAAGTAGAGCTCCTCATGTCCGCACGCGGCGCAGCGATCGATGACGGCATCGGCGTCCGGCGCGACGACGGCATTCGCGGCGCCGCAGAAATCACAAGGGCGCGACGCCTCGCCGGCATCGCGCCCGAGGCGCTGTTCGCATTGATGACAGAGGAAGTGGACGGAAGGCACGTGGCCGCGATTCTACTTGGCCCGTTCCAGATACCGGTTCTCGCTCGGGTCGACGATGATCTCTTCGCCTTCCGAGACGAACGGCGGCACGAGGACGGTCACGCCGTTCTCGAGCTTGGCGGGCTTGTAGGACGCCGAGGCCGTGGCGCCGCGAACCTGCGGCTCGGTCTCGGCGATGCGGACGCGCAGGGTTTTCGGGAGCTCGATGCCGATCGGCTTCTCCTCGTAGAACTGCACCTGCAGTTTCACGCCGGGATTCAGCCACGCCGCTGATTCACCGAGGTCATCCTCGGAGATCTCCACCTGCTCGTAGTTCTCGGTGTTCATGAAATGGTGGGCGTGGCCGTCGGAGTAGAGGTACTCCATCTCGTGCTGATTGATGTACGCCTGAGTGATCTCGTCCTGCGAGCGGAAGCGGTGCTCGAACTGGTTGCCGGTGCGCATGTTGCGCAGTTTCGCCTGCACCATCGCGCGGAGGTTGCCGGGGGTGTGGTGATTGAACTCCATCACCTTGCAGAGGTCGCCGTTGAAAACGATGACGATCCCTCTCCGAATGTCGTTGGCCTGCATGAAGTGGTGAATCCTTTCGGCGGCGGTCGCGCGGTCTCGGGGTTGCGCGGTCTCGCGGTGTTGGTCTTGCTGCCGTCCGCCAAACTGCGGGTGATGTGAGTGATATTCCTGTAAGGCGGGGTTGCGCGGTCTCGGGGTTGCGGGGTCTCGCGGTGGGTTGCTGGGTTACTAGGTTTCTGGGTTCCTGAAATTAGCAACCCGGCAACCGTGCAAAGCGTCAACCGCGAGACCCCGAAACCGCGCAACTCCGCTTTACAGCGCCGTGAAATCTCTGTATCACCCGCTTCCACATGAGCCGTGCAAAGCAGAAGCGCCGAAAGCAGGCCGAGGCGCCCACGCCACCGCCCCCCCACGGCGCTGCCGCGTTTGCCATCGCGGCGGTCTCGGTCGTCGCCTTCGTCGTGCTTGCCTTCGGCAACATCACCGCCACCTCGCCGGTGACGGACGAGACGGTCCATCTCGTGGCCGGGTATCGCTATCTGACGGCGCATGACTATCGCCTCAATCCCGAGCATCCGCCGCTGCTGAAGATGCTGGCGGCGCTTCCGTTGCGGTCGATGACGATCTGGCCGGACGACGGACGGGTGACCGCCGACGGCTCGATGACGCTCGGTCTTCTTAACGAAGCGTGGGCGATGGCGGTGGCCAATCCGATGGCGGAGTGGACGTTCGCGCACCATCTTCTCTACGGCGTCCGCGACGCAACCCTCGGCCGTCTCAGTGCGCAGGCGGGCAAGGTACCGTCGACCGCGGCGCTGCAGCCGAGCGACTTCCTCAACGATGCCGCGGCGATGTTCACGCGCGCGCGCGCGGTCATGCTGCTGACCGGCATCCTGCTGGCGGCGGCGATCTTCTTCTGGTCTCTGGAAGCGTGGGGAGCGTGGGCGGCGGCGCTGTCGACGATGCTCTTCTGCTTCGACCCGAACGTCATCGCCAACAGCGGGCTGGTCACGACCGACGCCGGCGTCTCGCTGCTGATGTTCGCCAGCGTCTGGCTTTTCTGGCGCCTCTGCCGGAGTTTCTCCTGGCTGAACGTGGCCACGTTCGCGATCGTTTTCGGGCTGGCGCAGACGGCGAAGTTCTCGGCGCTGCTGCTCGTGCCGATGGTCATGGTGATCGCGCTCATTCATGGCCGCCGGCAATTGCCGCGCCTCGCGCTGGCCATCGGCATCGCCTTCCTCACCACATACGTGGTGATCTGGGCCATCTACGGCTTCCGCTTCTCGATGGTTGCCGATCCGCAGCGCGCGGCGGCGGAAGAAGCATCCGCTCGGGCCTCGCTGATGCAGCGCGGCCTCAACGCAACGCCGACCGATGGGCATCCTCCGATTCGCCAGCTCGTCGATGAGGCGGGCGGCGGACTCATCGGACGTTCGATCATGTTCGCGAACGGGTCACATCTGCTCCCCGAGGCCTATCTGCATGGACTGGCCAACCTGCGGGCGAGCACGGTCAGCCGCAACTCGTTCCTGCGCGGCGAGTACTCGACGAGCGGATTCAGCGACTACTTCCTCTGGACCTTTCTCTACAAGACGCCGCTGCCTGCCATCGCGGCGATTCTTCTCGCGCTGGTGGTGGCGGTCCGCCGCAGGCCGGCGGGACTGCTGCCGTTCCTGCTCTGGCCGATCGTCATCTATCTCTTCGTCTCTGTGCGCTCGAACATCAACATCGGCCACCGGCACATCCTGCCGGTCTATCCATTCCTCTATGTTCTCTGCGGGTCGCTGGCGAAGCCGTGGGAGAGGTTCGCATCGCTCCGGCGCGCGGTGACGGCGGTGGCGGCGATGGCGTTGATGGTGACGTCGAGCCTCGTCGTCTTCGCCGGCGCGCCCGTGCCGTTGTGGTCGCGGCATCTCTCCTACATGAACGAGCTGGCCGGCGGTCCGGAGCGCGGCTTCACGCGCCTCGTCGATTCGAATTTCGATTGGGGGCAGGAGCTACCGCGCCTGGCGTCCTGGCTGCGCGAGCATCAGGTCGACGATCCGATCGATCTCGTCTACACCGGCACGGCCGATCCGCGCTATTACGGCATCCGCCACCACAACCTCCCCCTCGGCTATTTCGCCGAGCCGCAACTGTCGATGGATGAGGTGCCTGCATCCGGCTACTTCGCCATCGGCGCCACGGCGTACGAAGGCGCTCCGTTCGCCGCCGACAGCCGCGACCTTTGGCGCTCGTATCTTTCAAAGCACGGCGCCACGCTCGCCGGCAAGGCCGGCTATTCGATGTTCATCTATCGCCTCGGGGAGCGTAAACTCCCGCCCCTATGAAACGGATCATTACGATTTCTCTCTGCATCGCGGCGCTTCTGAGCTGCCGTCCCGCTGAACAGAAGAGCGCCGCTCCGGCCGATATCTCCATCGGCGTTTACGCCGCGACGAGCGGTTCCGAGGCCGCGTTCGGCCAGGCCACGGTGCAGGGCGAACAACTCGCCGCCGAGGAAATCAACAAGAACGGCGGAGTGCTCGGAAGGAAGATCCGGCTCGTCGTCGAAGACGATCAGGGCAAAGCGGAGGAAGCGGCGTCGGTCGTGACGAAGCTGATCACACACGACAACGTCATCGCCATCCTCGGCGAGAACTCCTCGAACCAGTCGCTCGCCGCTGCGCCGATCGCGCAGGCGTCGAAGGTGCCGATGATCTCGCCGTCGTCGACGAATCCGGCGGTCACGAAGAAGGGCGACTACATCTTCCGCGTCTGCTTCACCGATCCGTACCAGGGAAAAGCGATTGCGATGTTTGCGCGGAACACGCTGCACGTGACCACCGCGGCCATCCTGCGCGACAACAAGAACGACTACTCGGTCGGACTGGCCGAGGTGATCCGCAAGGAGCTCACGGCCCTCGGCGGAAAGATCGTGGCCGAACAGAGTTACAGCGGCGGCGACAGCGATTTCCGTCCGCAGCTCACGGCGATCAAGGGGACCAATCCGCAGGTACTGTTCATCCCCGGCTTCTACACCGAGGTCGGACAGATCGCCATCCAGGCGCGCGACCTCGGCATCACCGTTCCGATGGTGGGCGGCGACGGCTGGGACTCGCCGACAGTGATCCAGATCGGCGGCAAGTCGGTCGACGGATGCTATTTCTCCGACCACTATTTCTTCGACGAGCCGCGTCCGGCGGTGCAACGTTTCGTCGCCGAGATCCGCAAGCGCTCCGGCAAGAATCCCGACGCCAACTCCGCCCTCGGCTACGACGCGCTCTACGTCCTGACTAACGCCATCAAACGCGCCGGCTCGCTGGACGGCAAAGCCATCCGCGATCAGATCGCCGCCACCAAGGACTACCAGGGCGTCTCCGGCGTCATCTCCATGGGACCCAACCGCGATCCGATCAAACCGGTAGCGATGATCAAGATCGACGGCGGTACGACGCACTTCGCGGGGTGGATCCAGCCGTAGGCTGCGCGTAGCGCGTTGTCTGCGCCTGCGGGCGCGTGGTCTTAAACGACCAGCCCGGTGACGATTTCGGGCCACGCGGCCGCAGCCGCAGACAACGCGCCGCAGCGCAGACAACGCGCCGCAGCGCAGACAACGCGCCGCAGCGCAGACAACGCGCGGAGCGCAGACAACGCGCGGAGCGCAGACAACGCGCGGAGCGCAGACAACGCGCGATAGCACAGTTACAGCCTCAATGCCTTGAACGCCGGAATCACCGGCGCGACCTGTTCGGCCTGGTGAACGAAGTCCATGCGATGCTTCTGTTCGTCGGTCAGCGTGGCGGCGAATGAGGCGGCGGCGGATTGGGCGATCGTGGCGATCTGGTGCTGGCCGGCGTTGATCTCGACCATCAGCGTTCCCACTGCCGAGGGATCGGGATTTGGGGTGTCGAGGAGGCTCTGAAGCGCCTGCTGTTTGCCTTGCAGTGCTTCGGCGATCGGCCGGATGGCGGTGTCGCGGCTCTGAATCATCCCGATCAGTGACGCCGTCTGCGCTTCCGAGAGCTGGAGGAAGGTGCTCACGAATGCGATCGGTGGGGGAAGCTCACCGCCGTCCGCGCGCACGATCGTGGGATGGAGCATCATCAATGTGATCAGGGAGGCAACGACGAGGCAGGTTTTCTTCATGGCTCTCCTGGCTGTTTAGTGCAACTGAATGCATTGCTATATGACGGCGCGTAGCGCGTTGTCTGCGCTACGCGCGTTGTCGGTTGTCTGCGCCTGCGGGCGCGTGGTCAATAAGCAACGAGCCGGCGATGTTTTCGGGCCACGCGGCCGCAGCCGCAGACAACGCGCGGAACGCATACAACGTGCGCCAGCGCCGTGTCATATGAAGTGAGCGGCGCTGCCACAAAGGATTGCCGGGCGATGAATCGGGCCGAATTGGAACAGCAGCTCGAAGAGCTTCATCCGGCGAGCTTCGCCTGGGCGTTGGGATGCTGCGGCCGCGACCGGGGGAGTGCGGAGGACGTTCTGCAGGAGACGTACTTGAAGATTCTCGATGGAAAGGCGCGCTTCGACGGACGGTCGGCGCTGAAGACCTGGCTGTTCGCGGTCATCCGCCGGACGGCCGCGGCGGTTCGGCTGGCTGCGGGCGCTTCGATTCGTGGCGCACGACGCGGGCGACGTCGCGGACGGCGGCGAGTCGGCCGAGGAGCAGCTCGTGCATACGGAAAGGGCCGCGGCATTGTTGCGTGCGATCCGCTCTCTCGCGCCGCGGCAGAGGGAGGTGATCGAGCTGGTTTTCTACCATGACATGACCATCGAACAGTCGGCCGAGGTCGTCGGTGTCTCGCTCGGAACGGCGCGGGTGCACTATCAGCGGGGGAAAGAGCGGCTTCGCGCGGCGTTGTTGCGGGAAGGTTCTCGATGATCGATGACGAAGGCGATTTCCGGGCACGCTTTCAGGAGCTTCGCGAGGAAGAGGGCCGGTTTGCGCCGCGCTTTCGCGTCGCACGTCCTCGGCGGCTCGCTCCGCGGCGCCTCGCCGCTGCCGCGGCGGCGTTGATTCTTCTGGTGCTGGTGGTGGCCATCAGCGTGCGGTCGCGCCGGACTACCTTTTCTGCTTCCGACCGCGCCGCGGTGCGGTCCATCGCGGCGTGGCATCCGCCGACGGAGTTTCTGCTGCGGACGCCGGGCAGCGAGATCCTTCTGACCACTCCGGTGATCCCCGATATTCATTCGATGAAAGGTGGCTTGTGATGAAAGCGTCGCTCCTTCTGATTCTCCTCTTGTCGCCGTTTGCCCTCTTCGCGCAGCAACCGCCGCCGCAGCAGCCGGACAACGACCCGATGGGCCGTTATCTCATTCCGCCGGAGCTGGTGATGAGTCAGTCCGAGCAGATCGGCCTCACCGAAAAGCAGCGCGCCACGATCAAGGCCGAAGTGCAGAAGATGCAGGCAAAGTTCCTCGACGCACAGTGGGACCTCCAGGAGCAGACCAGCAAGATGACGCAGCTCCTGCAGCAGACGCCGATCGACGAGGCCAAAGTGCTCGAGCTGGCGGACAAGATCATGAGCTACGAGCGCGACATCAAGCGCGTCCATCTGGCGCTGCTGGTGCGCATCAAGAACTCCCTGACCGCGGAACAGATCGGGCGGCTGGAGGCGATGCGGCGTGGTAAGTGAGCGCGCGGTAGCGCCTTCGGCGCTACGCGCGCGTTGTCTGCGCTACGCGCGCGTTGTCGGTTGTCTGCGCCTGCGGGCGCGTGGTCAATAAGCAACCAGCCGGCGATGATTTCCGGCCCACGCGGCTGCAGCCGCAGACAACGCGCTTCGCGCCTCACATCTCGATCTGCGCGCCCAGCTCGATGATCTGGTTCGTCGGGAGCGAGAAGTACTGGGCGGCGCTCGAGGAGTTGCGCATCATCCAGCCGAACATCCGCTCGCGCCAGAGGGCCATGCCGGGACGCTTGGTGGCCACGAGCGTCTCGCGCCCGAGGAAGTAGCTCGTGGTCATCGGGTTGAATGAGCCGATCTGTGGGGAGAGGCGGGCCAGATGGTCGGGGAGATCAGGGTCTTCCATGAAACCGAAACGGAGCACGAGGCGGGCCACGCCTTCTCCCAGCTCCTGAAACTCGAAGCGCTCCTCGTCGGCGAGATGCGGCGCTTCTTCCACGTTCACGCTCAGCAGGATGACACGCTGGTGGACGACTTTGTTGTGTTTCAGGTTGTGCAGCAGCGTCGTCGGAACGCCGACGGCCTGGCGCGAGAGGAAGATGGCCGTGCCGGGGACGCGTGGGATGCGTCCGCCGGCGAGATCGCGCAGGAGGTCGTCGGTCGAGAGCGTCGTTTCTTTCAGCCGTTCGGCGAGGATCTGCCGGCCGCGCGCCCAGGTGGTCATGGCCGTGAAGACGATCGCGCCAATGGCCAGCGGGAACCAGCCGCCCTCTTCGACTTTGACGATGTTCGCGCCGAAGAAGGCGAGGTCGATGACGAGGATCGGCACGGTCAGGCCGACCACCGCGATGAGCGACCAGTGCCAGCGTTCGTGCTCGACGATGGCCAGCAGTGCCGTGGTGATCCCCATCGTCGCCGTCACGGCCACGCCGTACGCCGCCGCCAGCGCGCTCGATTCCTTGAACGCCAGCACCAGGCCGATGGCGGCGATCATCAGCAGCCAGTTCACCGAGGGGATGTAGATTTGTCCGATCTCGCGTGCCGAGGTATGGCGGATCTGGATGCGCGGGACGTAGCCGAGCTGCACGGCCTGGCGGGTCAGCGAGAAAGCGCCGGAGATGACCGCCTGCGAAGCGATGACCGTGGCCACCGTCGCCAGAATCACCAGCGGGTATTTAGCCCAGTCGGGAGCCATGTGGAAGAAGGGATGCTGCACGGCCGACTTGTCGTGAAGGAGCAGCGCGCCCTGGCCGAAATAGTTGAGCAGCAGCGCCGGAAAGACGATGACGAACCAGGCGATGCGGATCGGGCGCGCGCCGAAGTGGCCCATGTCGGCATAGAGCGCTTCGCCGCCGGTGACGGCCAGAAAGACCGCGCCGAGGACGAGGAAGCCGTGCAGGCGATTGATGATGAAGAAGTGCACGGCGTGCGTCGGAAGGATGGCCAGCAGCACGCGCGGCTCGGTGATGATCCAGCGGATGCCGAGGAGGGAGATGACCGCGAACCAGACCATCATCACCGGCCCGAACATCGCACCGACCTTTGCGGTGCCGACACGCTGCACGACGAAGAGGATGATGAGGACGATGACGGTGATGATCTCGACGTACGGGCCGAAGACCGGCGTGGCCACCTCCAGCCCCTCGATGGCGCTGAGCACGGAGATGGCGGGGGTGATCATTCCGTCGCCGTAGAGCAGCGCCGATCCGAAGAGGCCGAGGGCGATGAGGATGGCCCGCCGTCCCGACTGCGACTCGCGCGTGCGCGCCAGCGACATCAGAGCCAGGATCCCTCCTTCGCCGCGGTTGTCCGCCCGCATGACGAAGACGAGGTATTTGAGCGAGATGACGATGATCAGCGACCAGCAGATGAGCGAGAGGATGCCGACGATATTGTCCGGAGTGGCCGCCACGCCGTGCTTGAGGTGAAAGCATTCGCGCAGGGCGTAGAGAGGGCTCGTGCCGATGTCGCCGTACACCACGCCGAGCGCGCCGAGCGAGAGGACAAAGAGGTAGCGGCCGCTGACCTTCTTTTCGGTGGATGTATCCATCGGGCCGCGCGAAGGTAACACAAAGCGTCTCACGCGAAGGCGCGAAGGTGCGAAGGGGGAAGGGGATGGTTGATGCGAATCCACAATCTTTCTTGCTTCACAAATATCGCCCATTCCATTTCTATGGCTTGCCGCACGAGTTTTCAGGACGTAGCTTATTCATGGTCCAACGCAGGATTTCCTAAAAGGGACGCGCGCCCTCCGCGCGAGCGTCGTTTTTCTCACTCTTACGTCATCTGGTTGACAGGAGGTATTTATGCTTGGGGATGGGATTCGCAGGGATATCGCAACGATTTCGGAAGAAGAACGCACGCTGTTCATCAACGCCATCCGGCAACTCGATGACCCGACGTTACCGTTGTTCGTGTATGGGAACAATATGGGGCACGAGGGCGCCGACGCCGCCGGCAACATCACGTTTTGGGACATGCAGGAGCAGATCCACAAGGATGCTCACGCGCATGGTTCCGACGTACATGTGGGCCCCGGCTTTATCCCTTGGCACCGCGTGTTGGTAAACCGTTTTGAGGCGCTGCTGCGTTCGGTCGATCCTCGTCTATCCCTGCATTACTGGGACTGGACCACGGATCCTCGCGTGGCCACGGCCGACCGAGCGGCCCTTTTCACCACACTCTTCATGGGAAGTGCGGCCGGAAATGCGGGGGTACCGCTTCAGGATTTCGAATCGACCGAAATAACCGGTGACGCCTCGGAGGGCATTCCAGGCGACGGCGTCCATGACCATGTTTGGCGCGACGTTTCTTCAGGAGCTCCTCCCATCGGAGCAGACGCCACGATCATCGGTGCCACGGATTACACGCAATTCGAGTCTCTTAGCCACAACGCCCACGATTCGGCGCACGGATACATTGGAGGAACGCTTGGAGGATCGCATTTTTCGTTTCACGACCCGTTTGTTTTCCTGCTTCACTCGAACCTGGACCGATTGTGGGCAACCTGGCAGCGGGTTCCCGGTCAGGCGGGACGGCTGAACCCGGCAACCGCCTATGGAACGATCCTGGCGGATTTTGGATTGCCTTCCACCTACTTCGATGAGGAGGTCGCACCCTGGTCCGGTGGCGCGGCTGCTACAGACCTGGAGCCGTGGAAGTCCGATGTTGCTCAGCAAGCACACATCAATTATCTCGACCCATCGATCATCATTCCGGCCAGTTACGATACGGCTCCGCATTCGAGCTACTTCGTCGTCAACCAGGATACGTTCTCGAGCTCACAGGTCTCCGTGCAATCAACCTTCCCATCGGCGTTCTATCTCGTCTACGAAGGGTTCGAGCCGAAGGACCTGGGGGTGACGGGCACTCCTGCTCCGCTGAACCTGCCCATCTTTGCCTTTACGAGCGGAGGGTCCATCCTTACGACGCTTTCTGCCATCAATCCTGTGATAAGCCTGGAAGATCCGCTTGGTGCGATCGACGTGCCTCAGAGGATCACCATCCAATACGATCTTCATTTCACTGGTACGAGCGAGTTTCCGCCACCGCCACCGCCACCGGCCGTAGGCGAATTGCCGATCACAATGCGCGCGACGCTCAACTACAACGTGGACACCGGCACCGGCGGAGCCGTTGTGAACGTCAACGAGGTTGCGCAGACTCCTCTCCTTCTCGTGAGTCAGCCCAACCCATACATGCTCAAGGTCGACTCGACGCTTTCGCCACCGAACCCTTACTGGTTGAGCATGGACACGCGCGTGTTCAAGGTTACGAAGGGACAAACGATCGGTGTCGGCCCGGGAGCGATGACCCAAAACGATCCGACTCCCGGCCAGCCGAACCCGGCGAATGACTTCATAAAAGGGGTCGTGGCGAACTTCAACTCGCAGCCAAACAACGCGGGTCATCCCTTTTTGGCTCTTACCGCCGACGAGGCGGGAAGCACCCTTTACCTGCCGGCACAGGACGGCGGGGTGAATGTATATAACTATGCGATCGCGAAGGTCCGTTACCTTGCCCCGGTAGGGGTGCCGGCTGCTGACGTGCGCGTCTTCTTCCGTGCCTTCAGCACTCTGGTCTCGGCGCTGGACTACGATCATACGAGCGGCAGCACCGGAAACTACCGGCGCTCCGGAGACAGCGCGGCTGCTGTGCCGCTGCTTGGAATCGAATCCAGCGAGGTCGCCTCCATTCCTTTCTTCGCGGCACCTCGGGTAAATACGAACGCCGGAACGGCCGGAGCGGTCTCGATGACGACCCAGACCGACGATGGGTTGACGAACACACAGACACTCAATGGCGGAGGAGCGGTCGAGCAGGTCGCCTATTTCGGCTGCTGGTTGGACATCAACCAAACGGATCTCCGTTTCCCTCGGAACCCGCTGGCCGCCGGTTCGGGCGGCCCGAACGGCCCTTTCACCGGGACCGCGGGCAACCCGCTTCTCAGCATTCAGCAACTGATGAACGGGTTCCACCAGTGCATGGTGGCCGAAATGTTCTTCTGGCCTTCGGGAACCGTTTCCGATCCGATTCACCTTCTGTCGACGCCAGCCTCCAGCGATCGTCTTGCCCAGCGAAACCTCTCCCTGATTCCCTCCGGTAATCCGCATTGGCCGGAGACGCACACGGTGCAGCACACATTTCTGCTGAAGCCAACGCCCGTCGCTGGACGTACCGCGACTACGTTCGATGCCGATGCGACACCTGTCCAGGCGACCGCGGCCAAGACTGCCAGCCAAAGCGACAAGCGATTTGATCTATCGCTGGCCGGTCACACGGGCCCGGACGAGTTGATGATCCTCTGGTACAACGTCCCGCGCGACAGCGAGGTGAAGATCTACCTGCCGGAAGTGAGCGTGGATGAAATCCTTCGGCTGAACGCGCTTCGGCAGCATCCGATCGTTCTGGAAAAGTTGGACGATCACACCGTGGGCTGCAAGGTCGCCGACGTGACCATCATCCCGCTACCATCTGCAGAAGAGGGCAACTTGCCCGGACTGTTGAGCCTGACGTTGCCGCCCGGCATAAGGACTGGCCAGACATTTCGACTGAGCGCACAGCAGATTTCCGGCGGTCAGAACAAGATCCTGGGCGGATTTCAGATGACGATTCCGGTGAAGTCCGATCCGGAGATCCTCCCCTCAGAGATCGACAAGCTTGCTGTACTGCGCTACATCCAGCAGTCGATGCCAGCGAATGGCCGCTGGTCCGGCATCTTCCAGCGGTACCTTGCGGAGATTGCCGGGAGAGTCCGTGGGCTCGGCGGGGATCCCGACAAGGTCATACCATCGCCCAATGGGCAGGGGATGAGGTAGCCGAGACACTTCCTACCTGCGTCGCGCCGGCCCGTGCACGCCGGCGCGACGGTCAGGTGGTGGTTACGCGTTCGCGACTTTGCGGAGGATGGTTTGAACGTTGTCGACGGAATCCTCGACCACGTCCCTGACCTTGTCGGTCACATCCGCGACTTTCCGCTGCATCTTCTTCCCGGTCATCGGTGCATAAAGCAGGGCCACGGCCGCGCCGGTGATGGCGCCGAGAAGGAACGTGTATGCGAAACTCTTGAAACTGCTGGTTTTGTTGAACATGACGATGGTGTTGCAAGGGTACGGCCAGGATGGGGGGTTAGTCCCGCGCCGGTCCGACCGGCGGCTGACCGATTTGACAGCCGGCGGAGCCGGCTTGAGATCGTAGCCCCCGGCTTTTAGACGGGGGAAACACGGTCATCCATTATTCCGAGCCCGCTTCAGCGGGCGACAGAGATGCCGTCGATCACCCTCTTCTGCCGCCCGCTAAAGCGGGCTGCCAACTTGGGATACTTGTTTTCCCCCGGCTCGAAGCCGGGGGCTAAGATCTTAAGCCGGCTTCGCCGGCGAGATGGTCGCCCGCGGACTGGACACTCATTTCCGGGAAGCTGTACTTGGCCTCTTAGCCAACACCATGAGTCTCTGTGACTACCCTATGAGTCTCTGGGACTACCCCATGTGTCGCTGAGCCTACCCCATGAGTCCCTGGGACTACCCCATGTGTCGCTGGGACTACCCCATGTGTCCCTGGGACTACCCCATGAGTCCCTGGGACTACCCCATGTGTCGCTGGGACTACCCCATGTGTCGCTGGGACTACCCCATGTGTCGCTGGAGCTACCCCATGTGCCGCTGGGACTACCCCATGTGTCGCTGGGACTACCCCATGAGTCCGGGGACTACCCCATGAGTCCGGGGACTACCCGCGTGAGGTTACCAGAGGCGAGCGAATTGTTCTATCAACGTGGCCCGAAGGCCTCGATTAGTCTTATGACTGGCGACATTGTCGGAGCATCATGGGTGGGATTGATGAGTCGGAAGAACGATAGGACCGAGAAAGAGATCGACGCGATCGTAGTGTCCCAAGCGGACGATCCAACGGCGTGGGAAGAGGAAGCTGTCGTAAGACCCCGCATACGGAGAGTCACTTTCCCCCGTGCACCGTCGTCGGATCGTTCCGGTTCTCCCTCCACCGCGGATGGTGGAAGTGGAGGACGTGATCGCCGTTGTAGGAGGCGACCGCGGCGTTGAACGTCAGCTTGCCCACCGCGCGCCAGTTGTTGAACTCGCGCCGTTCCTTCAGGGAGCCCTTGCCGAGCGTTTTGCCTTCGTCGGTCGTTTCGATGCGGAAGGTGAGGGTGCGTTTGGGCTGCGGATCTCCGCGGTCGTAGATCTGGGCCATGATCTCGTCGCGGAAATCGAGGGCTTCGCCGGGGATGACCGGCTGCTCGGGGACGACGGTGAACTGCATGAACTCCGGCGACCGCGTCGGCTCTCCGGCGGGGAGGCCGAGCTCCGCGATCTCGTAGACCTGACGGATGGTCGGCTCGGTCTCGGCGCGCTTGAAGGCCACCCCGGACGCAAGCAACGTCGGGAAGCCGAGGCCGCGGCGGAAGACGGTGGTGTTGGGAGCGTTGCGCAGGACCGCCTCGTTGATGGTCTTGCTGTCTTCGCCGCCGATGTCCTGCTGGGTGATGAAACCCGCAGGCTGCAGGCGTTCGGTGTGCTCGGGATCGGGCGGCGGATAGACGCGGCCGACCATCGATAGCGAACGCGTATTGCCTCGCCGCGTTTCGGTGCAGCAGGTCGAGTAGCGCGCGATGACGAGACCTCGGCTGCCTTTCTTGAAGTAGCCGCTGTACGGCGTCTCCTCAGTGATCTCCCACATTCCGGTCAGGCAGATGGCGTTGGCGTGGAGCAGCCGCCGATAGCCTTTGCCATCCGGCCCCCAGCGCAAGTCGGCCTTCGAAGCCAGCGTGCGGCGCGCCGCGGCGAGGAGCACCCAAGGCTTCCCCCCGGCCAGGAGGCCGCGCATGACCGTGCCGAACGTGACCGGAGCCCTCTCAAACGGCGGCTGGCCCGGCGCACCCCAGATCTTCTGGTACGGGTTGGCGAAGATCGCGTCGCGCACCTCGGCGAACCGCGATCCGGCGAAGTTTCGATCGTCATCGGACAGACCTTCGATTGCCAGCTCATCGTTGTTCATGATCGCAGCAGTCTACGCCGGTAGATGGGCTTCCGTCTTTCATCCGTGCGGACATGGCAGCGAATGTGCTGAGGTTGCTTGCAGGAAGAGGAGATATTTATGGGATTGCTATGGTTTCTGATCATCGGTGCCATCGCCGGCTGGCTGGCCGGACAATTCATGAAGGGGAGCGGGTTCGGTCTGCTCGGCGACATCATCGTCGGCGTCATCGGAGCCCTTCTGGGTGGTTGGCTCTTCGGCCAACTCGGACTCTGGCCCGGCGGCGGCCTCATAGGCAGCCTGATCGTCGCCTTCATCGGCGCGGTGATTCTGTTGTACCTGGTGCGGCTGATTAAACGAAGATAAGCACCGAGGGGACGGCGGCGGAGTCGTAGAGGCGCAGGTAGAAATAGCCGATTCCCGCGGTGCCGAGCATGAGGTTCGGCGTCTCGCCGCCGGACATGACGCCGCAGGGCCACGGGTTGCGGTTCATGTGGATGGCGTGGATGCCGCGGTCACCAACCGACTCGGCGACGGCGCGATAGCGTTCGTCGCCGAGGGTGTCCGCGGCGGCGATGAAGAGCTCCGCGTTTCCTCCGAGGCCGTGGCAGAGGGAGTAACCATCGTTGCCGGAAGCCATCGTCAACGGCCGGTAGGTGCCGCCGATGGCCGACTCGGCTTCGCGGCGATAGGTCTCGTCGTTGGTGAGATGGAAGGCGCGCAGACGCGAAAGGCCGATGCCGGGAGCGCCGTGGCACCAGGCCAGCGAATAGCCGAGCTGCTGCGGTGTCGGTGAGGCGAACGAACGGAAGTCGGGCCAGTTCTGCTGCTCGACGGAGAAGTGCCTCCGCTCGTAGGCGAAACCGCCGAGGGCTCCTTCCATGAACCGGTCGTCCTTCGTGCGGACGAACAGCTCGAGCAGCGCCAGTGCGATGCCGGCAGCGCCGTGCGAGTAACCGGCCAGATCCTTCTGCTCCTGCGTCCCGAGGGGAGGCATCGTCGTCCACGACCAGGCGTCGTCGTCGCGATGGGCCTGCGCCAGGAGATGCTCGCCAAGACGGCGTGCCTCATCGAGATAACGATCGTTGCCGAGCCGGCGATCGATGGCGCAGAGTCCGGCGATGGCCCCGGCGGCGCCGCTGATGACGTCGAGCGACATCGGCTCGATCTCGTGCCCGAGCTGGCCGTCGACGAGACGGAGCGCTTCCTTCTTCAGCGGCGGGTCACCGAGGAGCTGCGCCGCGTCCAGCAGCGCCAGGGCGATGCCGATCCAGCCGCTGTAAAGCGCGTGGCGAAATCCCGGCGGGATCTCATCGGCTTTCGACAGCGCCTGGCGGATGGCGCCGCGCGCCGTCTGCGCCAGCACGCTGTCGGGACGCATGCGATGCAGCCGCGCCAGAAAGAGAGCGATGCCGATCGTCCCGGAATAGAGGTCGGGTCCGAATGACTTATGCGCGACTTTCCACTCGCCGGCGTGCGCTTCCATCGAGTCGCCCAGCCAGTTGCAGCGGTCGGCGTCCCAGATGGCATCGCGGCAGAGGCGCATGCCGATCGACCAGGCGACGTCGAGAAAGCGCTCGCGGGGATCGGGGACCGGAACCTCGTTCGGGAGCGCGCTCATGCCGCGGCCTCGTAGATGTCGGCGCTCGATCCGCGCAGGTGCGGCCGGTCGAGCGACAGTCCGTTTCGCTCGAACTGGATGGCCAGCTCCATCATCCGCGATTCTTCGCTCTGCATGCCTCGGGCGAAGGCGTCCCAGACCGCCTGCGCGATCAGCCGGCTCCGGCTCATGCCGAAGCTTTCGCCGGTGGCCGGATCCTCGGCCAGACCGATGCCGTCGTGCAGTTTCCTCGTGAGCAGCGGCGTGGCCGGGCGCAGGTACTTCCTCACCTCGGCGCGGATCGACGGCAGCACGCGAGCGACGATCTGGTAGTAGCGGGCCGCGAAGTACAACACCGCCGCATCGGCGCGCGAGTAGACGCCGCTGTACGAGAGGGTCTTGAAGCGGAACGGCACCTGATAGCGATTGAGCAGCGTGGTCACCATGCGCGTCAGAGGTACGGCGCCATCCTCGGAGATGTGCCAGTAGATGCGCGTCATCCTGCTGTCGGCGCCGAACGGGGCGGGCGTCTCGCCGTTGGCGATGTAGAAGCCGGGCTGCTGCGTGCGCGACTCGCGGGCGAAGAGAACGTGCAGCGGCGCGCCGGGGCCGAGGGGGCCGGCGTTCGCCGCCGCAAACTCGCCCGGCGCGAAGACGTTGGAGAGCTCGCCCTTGCGGGCCATGGCGTGTCCGTTCTGCATCGTCTGTCCGAGCGTCCAGCCGCTTTCCCAGCGATCCTGTCCGGCGTTGGCCGCGGAGAGCGGCTCGATGATGCTGACCGGATTGGACGGCGGATCGATGCGCGATCCAAGAGGGCGGCAATAGGCCTCGTCGTAAATGCGCGTCTGCAGGTCGATGACCAGCGGCGGCTGGCCGACGGACCAGGCGCTCCATGTGGGCGACTGTCCGGCGCCGAACGGAGCAACCGAATGCGTGCGCCCGGCCAGCTCGTAGTCCAACGGGGTACGGATCACCACGGCGCGGAAGAGGCGCCGGACGTCGTCGTGGATGTGGCCGGCGTCAGGCATAGACACCTGCCGGAAACCCGAGGAGATCGGTGGCCGCGGCGCGCGGCGCCTTGAGAATGTTGATGCAGGCCTGGACCTGCCAGACCGCGTGCTGCGTGAGGGCCGGGGCCCAGGCCATCGACTCGTAGACTGTCTGCAGCATGCGCGCGCCGGCATAGCTGACGGCGCGCTCGAGCTCCGCATCGGCATCGCGGGCGCTGAGCATGCGGGCGGAGGCGTACGACTCCCAGAACGCGCGGATGGCCGGCTGGATCGTCTCCAGAGGATATTGCGCGCCATCGTCCGGCTCGCTGCCGGGGACGCGCTGGAGCGTCGAGATCCACCACGTCAGATAGGCCTGCAGGATCGAGGCGACATCCCACGCCGAATCGCCGACGTCGGCCAGCTCCCAGTCGACGACGTGCATGGTCTGGTCAGCCGTTTGCGCGGAGCGGACGACGACGTTGTCGAACTTCATGTCGCCGTGGACGAGCACGTTGCGGCGCCAGGAGTTGCGGATGCGGTCGAGCGCCTGGCCGAAATCGGGATAGCTCTGCAGGATGCTCATGAACTGCCCGTTGGCGGCGCTGAGGTTCTGCATCGATCCGTGCGGCATCAGGTGGAACGAAAGGATCCACGGCGGCTGCCCCTGGTAGATGGCGGCGTTCGCGCGCGGCAGGAGCTCACGGCTGGAAACCTCGTGATAGCGCGCCAGCAGCGCGCCGACGCTGGTGGCCACGTCGATGGGGAAGCCGTTCACGCGGCGATGGAGCTCGGAGAGGTTCTCGCCGCCGCCGATCAGGTCCATGACCAGGATGTGCCGGTCGGGATCGTAGGCGCGGAAGCGCGGCATGAGGGCGTGGATCTCGGCGACGGCCGGATCGCTCTCCATCATCACGTAGCAGGCCGCTTCCTTCTGAAGCGTCTGCGCGGACATGGCCTGGTCGGGCTGCATCTGCTTGACGAAGAGCCCCGTGCCGTTGCGGCGGATGACGGAGTAGTTGTGATGCCGCCGGGCACCCTCCACGACCATCACGTCGCCATCGACGACGGCGCGACGATCCAGAAGTCCTCGCTCGATCAGGTAGTGGACAAGATCGTTCTTGTTCAAGGGTTCCTTATCGTAGCACCGTCAGGAATCGTGGAAGAAAGGCGGTCCGGCGCGCAGCCGGACCGCCGTGAGACGTCAAAACTGGTTGCCGAACGGCGGGCAGATGAAACAACGCGTCGCCGGCGTCGGATGGATTGGAGGGAAGGCGGCCTGTGCGCCGAACTGCTGCTGCCCGCCTCCCGGCTGGCAGGCGGCGCTCTGACAGGCGATGCTCTGGCAACCGATCTGCGACGGGCAATTGAAGCCGCTATGCTGCGGACATTGCAGCGGATTCTGCGTTGGGCAACCGATGCGCGTCGGGCAGGCATCGATTGCCGATGGATTGCACTCGATGATCTGCCGCGTCGGGCAGGCGTCGATCAACGACGGATGGCACTGGATGATCTGGTGCGTGCAAATACGGGTCGGACAGGCGTCGATCACCGACGGATGGCATTGGATGAGCTGGTGCGTGCAGAGCCGCGTCGGACAGGCATCGATCACGGACGGGTGACACTGGACGATCAGCCGCGTCGGGCAGGCGTCGATCAGCGATGGATTGCACTGCACGATGATCTGTGTATGCGGGACGGCAGCGGCAGCCCGCGCGCCGAATGCCTCCTGCTGCCCGGCACCGCCCGGCTGGCAGGCGGCACTGACGCAGGCGATGCTTTGACCGCAGGCGATGCTCTGGCAGCCCAGTTGCGATGGGCAATTGAAGCCGCTGGCGGGAGGACACTGCGGTCCGCCAGCGGTCAGCACGGGACAGGCAGGGCTCTGAATCGTATGCGGCAGGCAAGGCGGCCCAGCCACGGTGAGGCACAACGGAGTCGGCGGTGGGGGGCAATGCGGCGGATGCGTGTTCGGCGGGCACAGCGGACCGACGTGCGTGCAGATGATTACCGTGCAATCGATCCCCGGGGATGGACACTGGTGGTGCAATTGCGTGTGGCACAACGGGCCGCTCTGCGTACAAACGGTGGCCGGCGTGGGCGGGCAATTCGGGCCGACGTGCGTGCAGATGACCACCGTGCAATCGACGCCCCCCGTCGGACAGATTGGGTGGAACTGCGTGTGGCACTGCGGGCCGCTCTGTGTACAGACGGTGGCCGGCGTGGGCGGGCAATGCGGGCCGACGTGCGTACAGAAGACCGCCGTGCAGTCAATCCCGGGCGTCGGGCATCCGTGCGTGTGCGGGCAATTGATGCCGATCTGCGTACAGACCGTGGCCGCCGTCTGCGGAGCGCCGACGGCCGCGAACGCGGCCTGCTGCCCTCCGCCGCCCGGCTGGCAGGCGACGCTCTGACAGGCAATGCTCTGGCAGAGCGCCGATGGACAGCGGAACGTTCCGCTGACGGGAGGACATTGCGGTCCGCCGCTCGTGACCGGAGGACAGAACCCTTGCTGCGACGGCGGCGGACATAGCGCGCCAAACTGCGTGCAGCCTATCTGCGTCTGCGGACATTGCGGACCGCTCTGGGTACAGAGGATGGCCAGCGTCTGCTGCGTGATCGGGACGTTGGCTTGCCGGGCCTGTTGCTCACCTCCGCCTCCCGGCTGGCAGGCAATGCTCTGGCAGGCGATGCTCTGGCAGAGCGCCGATGGACACTGGAAGCCGCCGCTGACGGGAGGACATTGCGGACTACCGACCGTGATCGGACAGAGCTGGCCTTGCAGCGACGGTGGCGGACATTGGGGACTATTGACCGTGATCGGACAGAGTTGATTTTGCAGCGACGGATGCGGCGGACATTGCGGTCCGAAGTGCGTGCAGACGACGACCGTGCAATCGATCCCGGGCGACGGACAGCCGAAGAACGTGCAGTCGCCCCTCGGATACGTGCGGCATTGCGGTCCGAAGTACGTACAGCCGAAGAGGTGCGACGGGCACTGCACTCCGATCTGCGTCCAGATCGTGGGATGGATGCCGCCGCCAGCCTGCGGCTGCGCGGCCGCGAAGGCCTGCTGCTCACCGCCGCCACCTTGCTGGCAGGCAATGCTCTGGCAGGCGATGCTCTGGCAACCGATCGCCGAGGGGCAATTGAAGCCGGTATGTACCGGACATTGCGGTCCGCTGATAGTGATCGGGCATGCAGCATTCTGAATGGTATGCGGGCAACCCGGCGCACCCTGCGTGCAGAACATCGTGCACTCGAAGCCGGGCGTGTGGCACGGCTTCTGGTGCGTCGGGCAGGGAGCGAACTGCGTACAGATCGTGGCCGGAGTCGGCGGGCAAGCCGGTCCGACGAACGTGCATTGCGGCTTTGCGTGTGTGTGGCAGGGAGCGAACTGCGTACAGATCGTGGCTGGAGTTGGCGGGCAACCTGGTCCGAAGAATGTGCATTGCGGCTGTGCGTGGGTGGGGCAGTGCGGGCCGCTTTGTGTGCAGCCGCCACCCGGTCCGGCCGCCGCGAGCTGCTGCGGGAGCGACGGGCAATTGAAGAAGGTGCAATCGCCGTTCGGTATTGTCTGGCATCCGCCGAATTGCGAGCAGGCCACGAGATCCGACGCGGGACAGCCGACCGGCGTCAACGGAAGCGGCTGCGGTCCGACGGCGCGCGCGGCGAAAGCCTGCGCGCCGGCGGGGACCGGGTTTTGAACATCGATACAAACCGGCAGAGGCGACGGCGGGCAAGCGGGGGCCTGCGTACAAAGAAACAGCTGGGTCGGGCATGGTGCGGGCTGGGTCGGGCATACTCCGGGCTGCTCGGTCGGGCATACCGGGCCCTGGCTCACCGGGCACTGAGGCCCGGCCTGCGTGCAGGCGAACTGAGTGCAGTTCAGTTGCTGCGTCTGGCAATTTGGCCCGCAGTTCGTCTGGCAGGCCTCAGGGGACTGTGTGCAGAGAGCCGTTGGCGGCTGGGTATCACACCCTCGTTGAGTTGGGCATCCGTCGATCGCGGAAAGGCACGCAGGAAGACTGGTCGGGTTGCATGCGGGTATGAATTGCGTGAGTGGGCCGCCGCGAGCGGGAGCGGGCACGTTGGCCGCCGCGCCGAAGGCGGCGAAGCCTCCGCCGCCCTGTACGGGAGTCCCGCCGCCGCCGGGACCGAACGGACACCCCTGCGTGACCGGACAGACCGGCGAAGGAATCGGGAAGCACTGGATTGGCTGCGTCGGACAGATCAGCGAATGGAAACACTGCACCTGGAAGCGCGTGTGGCAGAAGAGGGTGATGTCGCAGCCGATGTTCGTCGCGCAGATGGCACTCGCCGGTTGTTGTGCGACCCCGCCGCGTTGCGCGGCAACATCGTCGACCGGTAGCGGTCCCGTGCAGGGGACCATCCCCTGCGAGACCGTCTGGTTACAGATCGCCGGCTGCTTGGTCCAGTTGCATCCCGGAAGATCGGTGCAGATGGGGTTCCTGCTCCAGCCGCAGCCGGGGGCCGCGGTCGGGCAGTCGGGAAGGTGCGTCGGGCATTGATTGCCCCACTCCTTGGTGTAGCCGCAGCCGAGGAGATGCGTCTCGCAGACTCCCCAGCTCTTGGTGTAGCCGCAGCCGGGGATCTCCGTCGCCGGCAGCGGTTTCGCCTCGGCATCGGCGGCAGCGCCTGCCTTCTGCGCCGGATCGCCTCCCTGCGGCGGATTGATGACCACGCAGCCGGGATTGCCGGATGCCACGATGTTGCAGATGTGCGGGATGTGGGTGAGGTCGTGGGTGGGGCAGTGGAGGTAGGTGCAGCCGATGTAGCGGGTGGGATTCGGCCACGGCGCGTGCGTACACTTGCCGGTGAATCCGGTCACCTCGAAGCAGTGCGGTATGGCCGTGATACAGGGCCAGGCGCCGCCGACCTCGGGCTGCTGCGTACACTCCCCGGTGAACCCTGTCGGCTCGCCGCACGGTACCTGGGTCGCGCAGCGCAGGCCTGCCTTCTCGAGCGAGCCGGGGGCGCCGGCGCTGGCAAAATCCTGCTGGACCTGGCCCTGAAGAAAGCGCGCGGCACGGCTGGCGGCGGAGCCGCCCTGTTTCAGCGCGGCATCGCGCGTGATCCAGACGATGACCCCTCCCGAGGGCTGCACGTCTTTGAGAGGCTCGCTGTAGAGAATGGCATCGTCCGGGATGTCGACATAGCTGTTCAGCTCCGCATCGGTGTAGAGGCGCCGGTAGCCGTCTTCGCCGGAGTCGCCAAACCAGCCGGTCAGCATCCGCGTTTCCTGCGGATTCCTGGCGTCACCGACCACGCGTCCCACGAAGTCGGCGTTTTTCTGTTTGTCGTCAGCCATGTCGGTCTCCTTCGGTTTTCTCGTCGTTGTCGATCTCGATTTCGATGGCGTTGAGGCTCGTTTCGTTGCGCCGCTCGTTCTGCGGCGCGTATCAGGCGTCTTCTTCATTGCTGCGTTCCCAGGCCGAAATCGGCCAGGTCGAGGTAATCGGCGCGGACCAGGCACCACCAGTCGGAGGTCAGGCCGGCCCGCACGTAGTCATAAGGCAGCCATCCGTAGCCGCCGTCGCCCCACGCCGCTCCCCAGGAGTTGCGGACCCGGAGCGCGCCGCCGGTGAGGCTGCTGCGGCCGGTGGCCGGATCGAATCGCGCGATCGTCTTTTCGTCGTCATAGCCGACGGCGACGAGCGCATGGAGGGCCGTCTTGGTATCGAAGGCGCCGGGCATCGGGATCTCGCCGCCCGGCCCGTTCGGGAACGAGCTGAAGATCGCCAGTCCGAACATCGCCGGGATGCTGCTCGCCAGCGAGGTCTTCGCCCGCGCCAGGATGCCGTCGCTGTCGGCACTGCCGTCGTCGAGCCGGAAGTAGTGCGTGGCCTTGTAGTTGGCGCCGTAGGCGTAGTGGAACGGCTGTGGCTCGACGTCGAGAAGACTGGGGTCGTACGGCCACGACGTGTCGGGCGGAACGCCGAACGCGCGCAACGCCTGCATGCCTGTCCGGAGAAAGGCGCCGCCATCGCCGGACGTGCCGAGGAGATTGCGCTCGATCTTGTAGAGGAACATGACCGAAGAGGAGACGTCGCGGCCGAGAGCCTTCTTCTCGAAGAAACCGATCAGCGCGGAGGCGGTGGCCGCGGTACAGGAATTGAGGCTTCCTTGATCGAAAACCGGCGGGAAGAAGGGAGTGAGATCGACGCGGGCCGGGATGGGCGCGGCGGCCTCGGCGATGACCGCCTGCGTCTGGCCGAGCACCGGCGTGAGATTCTTATGGCCCGGCCCGTAGTCACGCGGGTCAGGTCGATCCGGGATCCATCCTGTGCCTTGAGGGAACATCGCTGCTTCGTTTCCAGGGGGCTCTTCCAGGAATGCCTGTAAAACTTAGGGCCCGAATTCGGCCTCGCCAAGTGACATTTCTTTCCGGAACTCGGTGGGGGAGATCCCGGCGGATCGCTTGAACGCGCGGTAGAACGTTCGGGGCGTACCGAACCCGGAGTCGATGGCAATCCGGGCCGTGCTGTGGCCGGTCGTGCGCAGCAACTCCTTGGCCCGGGCGATCTGGAGCGTGGAGAAATGGTCCTTCACCCCTACGCCGACCGCCGCCTGAAACTCCCGCCCGAGCTGGACCGCGGTCCGCTTCATGCCGTAAGCGAATTCGGAGACGCGCACCGAGGAGGCGTTCCTGCGGCACTCATCGACGTATCGCTCCGCCTCGGCGAGCCAGAAGGCCTTCCGTTCGTCCATCTTCTACTAGTAGTGACACGAAGAGGAGTCTTGCTACTACCGAGGCAGGAATGCATCCGCTTTGTTACATGAGGCGTATCGTTATCTACATGAGCTCGATCGAATCGCCCCTCCCGCCCGGCCAGGACGGCCTTCCTCTTCTCGGCGAGACGCTGACCTTCGCCAGGAATCCGTTCCGCTTCATCGAGGAGCGCCTGGCCCGTCATGGCCGCATCTTTCGCTCGAACGTCCTGGGGCGAAAGACCGCGGTGGTGTCCGGCCCGGAAGCGGCCGGACACTTCATCGATCCGAACGTGATCATGCGCGAAGGGGCGATGCCGCCGCACGTACAGGAGATCTTCGGCGGACGCAGTCTGCCGCTGCTCGACGGCGAGGTGCACAGCACGCGCAAGAAGCTCGTCAATCAGGCCTTCAACCGCGCCGCCATGGCCGCCTACCTGCCGATCATCGAGCAGACCGTGGAGCGCGCCTTCCGCGCGTGGCCGGCGGCAGGGGAGATGCGCTGGCTCGACGAGTTGAAACGCCTCTCGATCGAGGTGATCTGCACGACGGTCATGGGGATGCCGCCCGGCAATGAGATGGACCGGCTGCGCAAGGACTACGGGACGCTGACCGACGGCTTCGCCACGCTGCCGATCAACATTCCGGGCACGCGCTACCGCAAGGCGCTGCAGGCGCGCGACCGGATCCTCGACGTGCTGCGGCGCCTCGTCCGCGAGCGCCGCCAGACGCCGACGGACGACGGCCTCTCGCGCATGCTCGCCGCCGCGGTGAGCTCCGGCGCGACGCTCTCGGATGATGACGCGGCGCTGGAGCTGCACCACATCGTCATCGCCGGTTTCATCGTCTACGCCGAGCTGGGATCGATCGTCCAGCAACTGACCGCGCATCCCGCCGTCCGCGAAAGGCTCGCCGCCGAGATCGCGGCGAAGGCGCCCAGCGGTCCGTTGTCGCTCGAGACGCTGATGGCCATGCCGTATCTGCTGGACGTGGTCAATGAGGTCAAGCGCCTCTGTCCGATCGTCGCGGCCGTCTTCGGCAAGACCAAAGCGCCGCTGGAATTCGACGGCGTCTCCGTCCCCGCCGGCTGGATGGTGATGTGGGCGGTGACGCCGAGCCATATCGCCCAGAGCCACTACACGAATCCGACCGCCTTCGATCCCGATCGCTTCTCCCCCGAGCGCGCCGAGGAGAAACGCCACGAGCACGCCTTCTCCCCCCAGGGCGCCGGACCGGCGACCGGCCACCGCTGCCCCGGCCTCGATTTCGCCACATACTTCATGGAGATCTTCACCGTGGTCCTTCTGCGCGGCTACACCTGGCAGATCCCGCCGCAGAACTTCGAGATGGACTACAGCAAGACCCCGCCGGAACCGAAGGATGCGTTGCGGGCGAGGGTGAGCGCGATTTCGTAGGCGACTCAGTCAACCAATAGTACGTTGAAGCCTGCCTGCCGGAAGTCACGATCGCCACTAAGAACGTCCGTGATTCCTTTCTGCTCCATGATTAGAAACGACATGCAGTCGGTCAGTCCCCACGTCTTGTCGGCGCGGCTTCGATAACGCTCCAGGGCATCCCGGAAGGCACTGCTGATCATCGGTACGATTTCGGCATTCGGATTCGATCGGATCTTGTCGACGAGTGAGCAAGTCGTCCTACGGAGCACTTCGCCTTTGCCGGCGAACGCGTTGAGAACCTCGGCCAGAACCATCTCGCTCGTTACGATCCGGTTCGTCCCAGGATCGCGGATACCTGCTTCGCCTTCGCATGCAAGCCATCCCTCGGATTGAGGAGAGCAATCCAGTAGCCGGCATCCGCGAATACCCGCGTCATTCGTCCTTGCCGGAGTTCCCGTAGAGGTAGTGATCCAGGTTTGTCGACAGATCTCTCGGAACGCGGTCCCACACTTCCGGCGGCACACTTGCGCCGAGATCGATCACCGACTGCCATAGAGGTGGCACGGAGTCGTCGTACTCGTCGTCCAACTGATGTTGAGTATCCGAGGCAGCGTGTTCAATCGTCATGGGGCGTTTCTATCCGAAGCAAGGATACGAAGCTGATCGCGAAGACGCAAGCTAACGCGGCGCGCTTCGCCGAGATGTCATCATTCGGCGAACAATGTAATCTTCGAATCGCATGACCACGCCAATCCTCACCATTCCCGGCCTCTGGAACTCCGGTCCTGAACACTGGCAGACGAATTGGGAGGCGAAGCATCCCTTCATCCGCCGCGTGCAGCAGCGCGACTTCGATCATCCCGATCGGTCGGAGTGGGTTGCGAACCTGGAGATGGCGGTCACCGACTGCGACCGTCCTCCGGTCCTGGCCGCCCACAGCCTCGGATGCTCTCTCGTGGCGCAGTGGTCGGAGGATTGCGGCGGACAGGGAGTGCTCGGAGCGTTTTTGGTTGCGCCGAGCGATGTCGAGGCACCTGACTATCCGATCGACGGACGCACATTCTCGTATATGCCGCTATCGAAGCTGCCGTTTCCCAGCATCGTCGTCGCCAGCGCGAACGATCCGTACGTGAGCCTCGAGCGGGCGACGCAGTTCGCGAAGGCGTGGGGAAGCCGCCTGGTCATCATCGGCGATGCAGGCCACATCAACGGCGACTCCGGCCATGGTCCGTGGCCGGAGGGGGAGGAGATGCTGCTGGAGTTCTGCCGGAGCGTCGCGGTCTAAGCTTCACCACACCTCGCACCGCTTCCCCTTCGGACGCACCATCGCCGCATCGGCCTTGCAGCCGAACGCCTGCGCGAACTCGGGGAGATTCGAGAGCGGGCCGATGACTCGGTACTTCGCCACCGGATGCGGGTCGCCCTGCACCATCAGGCGCTGCGTCTCGGGGCGCGTTTCGTCGCCGCGGAACTGGCCCCAGGCGATGAAGAACTGCTGCGCGGGGGTGAAGCGGTCGATGTCGACGGCCGGCCGGGTCTGCTGCGCCTTCTGAAAGGCCAGCCAGGCGATCTTCGCGCCGGCCAGGTCGCCGATCGACTCGCCGAGAACCAGCCTGCCGTTGTGGTGGATGCCCGGCTCGATGAAGTAGTTGTCGAACTGATCGGCCACGCACGCCGTCCGCTCCTGAAAGCGCTTCAGATCCTCCGCCGTCCACCAGTTGTTGAGCCGTCCCTGCGCATCGTACTTCGCTCCCTGATCGTCGAAGCCGTGACTGATCTCGTGTCCGATGACGACGCCGATCGCTCCGTAGTTGATGGCATCGGCGTTGTGCACGTCGAAGGCGGGCGGCTGGAGGATGCCGGCCGGGAAGACGATCTCGTTGAGCAGCGGGTTGTAGTAGGCGTCGGATGTCGGAGGGGTCATTCCCCACCGGCCGCGGTCGACCGGTTTGCCGATCAGCGCCAAATCCTCGGCCGATCCAAACTTCAATCCGGCGGCGACGTTCTCCCAGTGCGCCGCCGGGCTGATGGCTACGCTGCTGTAGTCCTTCCACTTGTCGGGATAGCCGACTTTCGGATTGAAGGTGGCCAGCTTCTCCAACGCCCGCTTCCTGGTCTCGGGACCCATCCACTCCAGGCCGCGGATCGTGTCGCCCATCGCCGAAAGAAGGTTCTTCACCAGCTCCTGCATGCGCGCCTTGGCCTCGGGGGGAAAGTAACGCTCCACGTAGCGGCGCCCCAGTGCCTCGCCGAGCAGTGCGTCATCGCTCTCGACGCATTGTTTCCAACGTGGTTTCATCTCCGTCGATCCGCTCAGGTACTTGCCGTAGAAGGCGAAATGCTCCGCGGCGATCGGCGCCGAGAGATTCCGGGCCGCGCTGTTGATGACGTTCCAGGCCAGGTAGGCCTTCCACGTGCTGAGCGGCGTGGTGCGCAATTCTTTCTCCACCGTTCCCATGTATTCCGGCTGATCGACGTTGAGATCGGCGGGGTCGACGCCGATGTGCCGGAGATAGCGCGTCCAGTCGAAATGCGGTGTGAACTTCTGCAGCGTTTCGACGGTGTACTTGTGATCGGTCGCCGCTGGATCGCGCAGGGCCACGTTGTCGAGCTGCGCCGCGGCCAGGCGGCTTTCCATGGCGAAAAGCGCATCGGCAGCTTTCTTCGCCGCATCGTGGCTGGTGCCGGTGAGCTCGAACATCGTTGCTACATGGACGAGGTACTTCGCGCGCGCGTCGGCGAAGCGTTTCTCCGGCTTGAGGTAATAGTCGCGGTCGGGGAGGCCGAGGCCGGTGGCGACGACGCGGGCGATGACGAAGCCGGGGTTGTGATTGTCGGAGGCGGAGCCGACGCCGAACAGGGCGTACATCTGAAGATCGTGAAGGTCGGCGATGGTCTTCTGCAGATCGGCCGGGGTGCGGATGGCCTCGATCTGTTTCAGGAGCGGACGGATCGGCTTCGTGCCGGCCGCGTCGACGCGCGCCTGATCCATGCAGGCGCCGTAGAAATCGCTGATCTGCTGATCGATCGATCCCTTCGGCCAGTCCTTCCGCTTCGATTCGTCGTCGAGCAGCGTTCGCAATTGCTCCTTGCTTTGCTCTCCCGCCGCCCATCGCCGGCTCCATCGCTGCATCGACCCCGGAATCGGATTCGCGGCGCGCCAGGCACCATTCGCATAGTCGTAGAAGTTCGTACAGGCATCGGCTCTGCCGTCGATGTCCTTGGTGAAGACCCCGATCTCGAATACCTGTGCAGAGAGGGTGGCAGTGAGAAGGAGGGAGAGGAGGAGGGAGGTGAGGCGCATGGCGGGGAGTATACGAGAGGGGTTCAGTGCGGTTGCGCGGTTGCGAGGTTTCGCGGTTTCGGGGTGTTTTTGCCGCGAGACCGCGAAACCGCGCAACCCCGTCACGGTGCCCCGAACCTCACATCACTCACGAACTCCTTATCCGTCAGCGAGCGCAGAAAGGCGACCAGATCGGCACGCTCGCTCGCATCCAACGTCAGCTTGCGCGCGACGACGTACCGATCGATCACCTCGTCGAGCGTGGCGATGCTGCCGTCGTGCATGTAGGGAGCGGTCAGCTCGATGTTGCGCAGCGTCGGGACGCGGAAGGCGCCGGCGGTGACGCCGTTGCGGACCAGCATCGGGGTCGTCTTCGAATGGCCGGCGTAGCGTGACTCGCCGGAGAAGTTGAAGCCCTGATGACATTCCGAACAGCCGGCGCGTTTCGAGAAGAAAACCCGCATGCCGCGCCAGGCCGATGGGGAGAGGGCGTTCTCCTCGCCGCCGTAGACCAGCCGGTCGTAGGGGGAGTGCCCCGAGATCAGGGCGCGCTCGAATGCCGCCAGCGCTTTGGCGATGTTGCGGATCGAGACCGGCTGACGCTCGCCGGGGAAAGCTTCGCGAAACATCGCCTCCTCGTCGCGGAAGCGCGCCACGATCTCCGCTTCGTGTCCATTCACCCCCAGCTCGATCGGATGGGTATTGAACATCGGCACGATCGCCTGCGCTTCGAGCGAGCGGACGCGCGTGCTGTCCCACGTGTAGCTGGCGTTGTAGCCGGCATTGGTGAGGGTCATGGCGTTGCGGGTGTGGTGCTGTCCCGTCGATCCGACCGCCGTCGGCCGGCCGTCGCTGAAGGCGCGGCTCTGCTGATGACAATCGGCGCAGGCCTGCGTCCCGTTTGCGGAGAGCCGGCGATCGTAGAAGAGCCGCCGTCCCAGGGCGAACTTCGCCGGCGTCTGCAGGTTGTCCGGCTCCGTCAGCGGCAGCGGAAAGCCCGCCGGCAGCCGCCAGTCGAAACGCGACTCGGAAGGGGCCACCGCCGGCGAACCTGGGCCGCCGCTGCAAGCCGCGGCGACGATGACCATCGCCGCGGCCACAAGAACACCCCCCGCGAGACCCCGCAACCGCGAGACCGCGAGACCGCGCGTTACCACGAGCGGAACGTGGAGGTCTGCGCGGTCAGGGCGATGGTCTGGTTGTGGATGATCTCGCGCTGCTCGACCCATTTGCCGAAGGCGTCGAGCTGCGCGGCATCGAGTCCGGCCGGATCGGCGCGGCGTGCCGCGACGTAGCTCTTCATCGAGAGCAGCAGCGCGTCCGCCTTCGGACGATCGCCGGAGAAGAGGTCGGTATACGTCTTCTTCGCCTCATCCAGCCGGTTCAGCCCCAGGTACGCCTCGGCGCGGTATTCGAGCGCGGGGGTGTAGTCGGGCGAGATCTGAAGGGCCTTGTCGTAAGCCTCCAGAGACTCCTTGAACTTGCCCATCTTGCGATAGGTGAATCCCAGCTCGCTCCAGGCCTGGTAGAGCCCCGGATCGTTCTTCACCGCGCGCTCGAGATCGGCCGCGGCATTCTCCAGCCCCTTGGCCAGCCGCGCCTGGAGCTTGGCCGCCTTCTGCGGATCGGTGGTCGCGGCGGCCTTCATCTCATCGTGCGTTTTGGTCAGACCGTCGATGCGCCGCTCGGCATTGTTGTAATAGTCGACCGCCTGGTCGTGCGGCGACTTCTGCTGCATGGTCGGCATCGGGGCCGATCCCATCCCTCCGCCGCTGGACGCGATGAGGGCGGGCACGGCGAGTAGGGAAATCAAAGCGATCGCGGTAACTGCTCGTTTCATGGACTCCTCCTGTTTGGGGAGATTATGAACCTGTGTTGTGCAACCGCAACTTTGGTGAAGTCAGGAATCTGTCAGGAATCGCGGTTGCGGGGTCTCAGGGTTGCGCGGTCTCGCAGTGGGGGTTGCCAGGTTGCTGAGTTGCAAGGTTGCTGGCTAAGGCCGTTCGCAACGCAGCCGCGAGACCTCGCAACCCCGAGACCGCGCAACCGCGTCAGAACTTCACCAACAACGCCGCGAAGATCGCGCTGTCGCCTTTCTTGATGCCGGCCACGGGCGGCTTGGTCTTGTAGTCATAGACGTAAGCCAGCTTCAGCTCCAGGCGCGTCGCCACGGTCGTGGTCAGGCCGGCGTCGAAGTGGTAGAGCGCATCGCCGAAGTCGTTCGTCTTCCAGAGCGCCGTCAGCTTCTCGGTCACCTTGCTCGTCGGCGACAGCGCCTGATCGAAGTTCTCGCCCGCTTTCACCGCTCCACCGCTCGATCGTCCGGCGCCGGTATCGCTCTCGAACTGCGCGCCGACCGCCCCGTCGACGGTCAGGTTCCGCGCATCGCTCTTGATGATCCGGTAGCCGGCCCCCGCCAGCGGTGCCACGAGGTAGTTGAGATCCTTGAACGGATCGCGGAGATACGACACCTCGGCGAACGCGAACGTCCTGTCCGAAAGCGAATACTCGCCTCGGGCGTCGGCCGACATCTTGTCCACCTGGGTCACCCCGTTCGAGTCGCCGCGCAGATAGAGCGCATCCGCCTTGAACACGAACTTCGTCTTCGGGTCGTACTTCGTGCCGAAGGCCAGGTTGTAGTTCTTCGTATCGGTGTTCCCGCTGGTGATGGCCAGCCCCGCGCCGAGGCTGGAGGCCCACGGTTTCGCGGGCGGAGGATCGGCCGCGAAAGCGGCCGTGGCGAGTGCCGACAGGATCGTCACGATGATGAATCGATGCATTGCTCTCTCTCTTTCGTCGCAGGCGTTTCGCGACGGAAAGCAAAGTTCGCGCCGCGAAGCGGTGAACGGAGCGCTGGCGTCTCGCCGGCTGGCCGGGAGGCGTCTCGCCTCGGCTCGTTGCTCACCAGTATGCGGCGACGCCCAATTCCACGATCCTCTTCGCCAGCTTCCGATCGAACGTAGCAACCGCGTCGTATCGGTTGGCCGTCGCAACGGCAGCGATCGCGGCATCGGCGAGTGACGGGAGCGGATTCGGCCACACGTTCATGACTCGTCTCCATGGGCAATCGTCGATGACCTGCACGCCCGGGAACGTGATGACGTCGCGGATCAGCGACGCCAGCCGCTCGCCCGTGAACCCGTATCGGCTCTGCAGGACGTACGTGACTTCGAAGACGACGAACTGCGGAACGATCGCGACGATCTCGCCTGCCTCCGCCTGCTGCAGCAGCGCGTCCGCGTCATCGCGTTGCTTCGGGTGGCGATCGACGAGGAACGAGACAAGGACGTTTGCGTCGACGACGACGCTGCGCACGTCAGATGCGCCCTCTGGTCTTGCGTGCTTCGGCAACGGCCTCCACCGCATCGGCCGGGCCGTGCTTGATCACGCCCTTCCACCGGTAGAGCGCCGGCCGGTCGGTCGTAATGGCCACGCGGCCACCGCTGATCTCCCAATTCAGTTTGTCACCGGTATCGAGGTCGAGTGCCTCGCGGACTTCCTTCGGGACGGTAGTCTGGCCCTTGCTGGTGATGGTTGAAGTAGGCATGGTTCTGTCTCCCTTACCAAGTATACCGTGGGTAAGGATGAAGCTGTGGCCCTCGCGCGTTTCGTGAGCAAGGCAAGGTCAGGCCCACGCGAGTCGCGCCGCGAAGCGGCGCAGGAGCGCTGGCGTCTCGCCGGCTGGCCCGGAGGCGTCTCGCCTCCGCGTTTACGCGAGTGTGAGGAGTCTGGCCGAGAGTCAAAACCTTTATCCGCACATGACGCAGATGTACGCAGATAAAGTCGTTTCCCCCTGCGTTTCATCGGGGTCATCTGCGGATCAGCTCCCCGTCAACTCCAACCCCGCCGGCACCCCTCTGGTAGTTCGCTCTGCGGATGAAATGGATCAACCTGGACGGAAATCCGTTTTCAGAAGGAGTAAAGTCATCCGCACATCACTCCCATATTGAGAAAGTCTCCGCGAGGAAGGTGCCGGTAGCGTCATGACTGCGACTCCCGCATCGACGAGCCGATGGCAGCCGCTGATTCTGGCGATTCTTGGGCTTGCTGCTCCAGCAGCGGTCTGGACAGCCTCGGCTCAGGTCACAGCGGATCCTTGGCAGCGGGTTGCTCTTGCGGTGGCCTCTTTTCTCGTCGTACTCGTTGCAGGGTTCGTCTCGAAAGTCTGGGAAAAGCTCAACAGTCGATGGGTTGACGCCTGTGCGAACTGGGTCGATCACAAAATCCGAATGCTTTTCTCTTCGTATCGAAAGCGCTATCTCAGGTACCTCGGCTACAAGCATCGCTCCTTCGACGTCAAGGGTCTCAGCACGCAAGGAGCGCACTCTATCGAGATCGAGCAGGTCTTCGTAGAGCTCAGCGTTGATCCGCGTTCACCCACCGGAATCAAGTCCGATCCCATCACGTCGTCGACCGGAGAACGGCACACGATCTGGGATTACCTGGAGCTCAGTCGCGTGGAAGGGTCTAACCTCGCCGTCATCGGCGCGCCGGGCTGCGGGAAGACGACATTACTCAAACACCTGGCTCTGATGCTTGCGGCGCGACGCGAGAGAAGATTCCGTGCCTTCACCCCATTTCTCCTCTTCCTGCGCGACCACGCCAAAGCGATCCAGGATGATGCGCAAGTGACGCTCACTTTGGTGATCGCCAGCGCGCTGACTTCTGCTGATCTCAAACCTCCCGATGGCTGGCTGGAAAACGAGTTGGACAGAGGTCGCGGCCTCATTCTCCTCGACGGTCTCGATGAAGTTGCCGACCCCGATCTCCGGCGTCTGGTCGTCGAATGGGTCGAACGGCAGATGACGCGCTACGGTAACGATCGATTCATCGTCACCTCACGGCCATTTGGCTACCGCAGCAATCCGCTTTCAGGCGTAACGGTGCTTCAGGTGCTCTCGTTCACCTGGCCGCAGGTAGAACTTTTTGTCAGCAACTGGTACCTGGCCACCGAGACAGTGGCGGCGGGCAAGAAAGATCCCGGCGTCGACATGGCCGCGCGTGATGGCGCGGCGGATCTCATGCGCAGGCTGCGAGGAAACCCCGCGCTGTCAGATCTGGCTGTGAATCCTTTGCTTCTCACCATGATCGCAACGGTTCACCGCTACCGAAGCACGCTGCCCGGACGCCGCGTCGAGCTTTACTACGAGATCTTCGAAGTCTTTCTCGGCAAGCGCCAGCAGGCGCGCGGCATCTCCCTCGATTTCACTCCGGAACAGAAGAAGCGCGTACTGGAACCGCTGGCGTGGGCCATGATGACGAGAAACAATCGTGAGATCAGTCGAGAAGAGGCCGCCTTGGCGATCGAGGAAGCACTCTCGCGAATCACATCCTCTTCGTCGCCCGAGGGCTTCCTTCGTAATATAGAAGAATCGAGCGGGCTCTTGCTTGAACGCGAAAACGGGATCTATGCCTTCGCTCACTTGACCTTTCAGGAGTACTTGGCTGCATCACACGCCAGAGAGCGCGGTTTGCAGAGCGAACTGACCGAGCATACGCATGAAGAGTGGTGGCAGGAGACGCTACGCCTATTTGCGGCTCAGAGTGACGCAACCAGCATCGTCGTCGCATGTTTGGATAATGCGAGATCAGCCATGGCACTCGCGCTTGCACTTGAATGCGGAGAGGAAGCGCGCGAACTCCAGAGTGCCGTCAGGTTACGATTAGATCTCGTGCTCACCGACGAGATCGAGTCCCGCGACTCTGAGCGCCGCCGTATCATTGCGGAAGCTCTTCTGGCGCGACGGTTGCGAAGCCTAGTCAGGCTCGATGATAGTCGCTATATTGACGACACATTGATAACAAACGCTGAGTACCAACTGTTTCTGGACGAGTTTCGGACGGTCGATCGATTTTATCAGCCGGACCACTGGACAAGTCTCACATACACGCCAGGTTCAGCTAAAGAGCCCGTGGTAGGCGTAAGGCCGTCGGATTCTGAGATGTTTTGCAAATGGCTTAGCGAGCACTACGGGCACGGATGGAATTTCCGAATTCCTGAGGATATAGATGTTGAAGGGGATGATTTGGGCTCCTTACAAGGAGGCTTCTGGGCACGATCAGTCGGTGGTTCGTCCTCTATAAGGGGAGGTGAGGGGCTCGTTCATCCAGATAAGCAGTTGCAGTACGTCAGGGATCTTTTTAGAGACGACCTCCGTTTTGCGGATAGAGTCGTGAAGCACCTCACTGGTGAAGCGTTAAGCGGTCCTCCGTTCCATTTGAGTATCGGCCGATCGCTCAGCCTCGATGGCGTATCCGATCTAATCCACCGGGATCTCTACGGAAGCCTCGCGCGTGAACTTTCTGGCCAGCCCGGCCGCAATAAAGCATCAGAGCTTCTGTCAGATCTGCACCGTCGCCTCGCCCTGATCTTAGATCGATCGCTTCCCCTGAACGATCCCACAAATGTTACTCATGTATTCAAACGGTTTAACGATTTGAGTCGTCGTCAGTTAGTAAATAACAAGATTCGTGCCCGGAGATTAGCGCTAACGTTCTGTCTGATTTTCAAATCCGTCAAGGTTCGCTCCTCCCCATTCCCCTTGCTTTTCAGCTCAGTGCAGCCGGATACGTCGGAGGGCTATGGTGCTCTCGCGGATAGGTTTTGGGATCTCTACCAGAAGCTATGTTTGTTGAAACTTCGCATTGAAGGCAAGATTGCTCCTTGCGAAGGCGTTCGGATAGTAAAGTTTCGCGAACAGCAGACGATAGCTGATGGCAAATAAATGCAGCGAGTGGCATAAGACAACATGAAGCTCGGCGTGTCTTGTGAACCAGACTCAGGACCCCCCCAACCCCAACCCCGCCCGCACCCCACCCTCGGGCGAACGTTCCAGTGCGATCGATCCTCCGTACAACTCCGCGAGATCGCGCACGATCGCCAGTCCGAAGCCTGACCCTGGCGCGGCTTCGTCGGCGCGGACGCCGCGTTGGAGGACGGCGTCGCGGAGCGTGGGGTCGAGGCCGGGGCCGTCGTCGTCGATGGTGATGAGGATGGAGGGTCCGTTGACGGACGATGTGATGACTACGCGGGAGCGGGCGAACTTGCAGGCGTTGTCGAGGAGGTTGCCGAGCATCTCGTCGAGGTCTTCGCGTTGGACCTGGACGGTGTGGCCGGGATCGACGTGGACGTCGATGGTCAGGCCGCGGTCGGCGTGCAGACGGAGGAGCGTTCGGGCGAGGGCAGTCGCCGATTCGAGGACGGAGCTGCGGGCGCCGAGGGTGGAACCGGAGGCGGCGGCGCGGGCGTGGGCGAGGTGGTAGTCGATCTGGCGGCGCATCCGGTCGAGCTGCGTGCGCATCTCGGCGGCCAGTTCATGCTGTCCGGAATCCTCGGCGCGCTGCGCTTCGAGCACCAGGACAGCCAGCGGCGTTTTCAAGCCGTGCGCGAGATCGCCGGCCTTGCCGAGGGCACGGCGGACCACTTCGTCGCGATGGTCGAGCAGCGCGTTGAGGTCGTTGACCAGCGGCTGGACCTCGGAGGGGTACCGTCCTTCGAGCCGTTTCTCGCTGCCGTTGCGAACATTCGTCAGCCGGGCGCGCAGCTCATCGAACGGCGAGAGGCCGCGGCGCATCATCGCAACGCCGATGGCGATGAAGACCAGTGCAATACCGACGATGTGCACGTGGTCGATGCGCATGACGAACGAGCGCGGATAGCGTTTGAACAGCGTCATCGACACCAGATGAAAGACGCCCAACATGCCGCCGGCGAAGATGATCGAGCCGATCAGAAGGCGCGTGCGGAACGACTTCATTGCTCGTCCCCGATCCGATAGCCGAGGCCGCGAACGGTTTCGATCAGCGACGCGCCGAGCTTGCGGCGCAGGCGGGCGATGAAGACCTCCACCGTATTCGAGTCGCGGTCGAAACTTTGCGCGTAGATGTGCTCCGTCAGCTCATTCTGCGAAACGACGCGATTGCGGTGATGCATGAGGTACGAGAGCACGCGGAACTCGTGGCCGGTCAGCTTCACCGTGGCGCCGCCGCGCGTGACGCGGGCGTTGCGGGGATCGAGGACGACCTCGCCGCAGCGAAGCTCGGGGGTGACCTGTCCGCTGGCGCGGCGGATCAGGGCGCGCAGGCGGGCCAGCACTTCTTCCATCTGGAAGGGCTTGGCCACGTAATCGTCCGCGCCGCTGTCGATGCCGCGGACCTTCTCGTGCCAGCTATCGCGCGCCGTCAGCACGAGCACGGGGACAGAGAGGCCGGCATCACGCCAGCGGCGAAGCACCGTCAGCCCGTCGACTTTCGGCAGGCCGAGGTCGAGGACGATGGCGTCGTAGGACTCGGTGGCGCCGAGGAAATCGGCGCGTTCGCCGTCAAGCGCACAATCGACGGCGTAACCGGAATCGGTCAGCGCGGCTTCGAGCTGGCGGGAGAGGGCGGGTTCGTCTTCGGCGATGAGGATTCGCATGGTTGGGTTGCTGAGTTGCTGGGTTGCTGGGTTGCTGAGTAGTCCGGCCTCTTAGCAACCTTGAAACCGAGCAACTCAGCAACTCAGCAACCAATAGCACACTCCAATCTGAACGCAGCCTGAACGAACCATTCAACCTTCATTCAGCGTAACTCCCGCACCCTGCGCGGCATGATCCATGTTCAAGCACTTTCCAAGACCTACGAAACGCCTGCCGGCGCCTTCCCCGCGCTTCGCAACATCGACCTCGACATCGCCGCCGGCGAGTTTGTCGCCATCGTCGGCAAGTCGGGGAGCGGCAAGTCGACGCTGCTGAACATGGTCGGAGGCATCGACCGGCCGTCGTCGGGAACGTTGCGCGTCGGCGGCAGGAGGATTCAGGGGCTGACGCACAGCGAGCTGGCGTCGTGGCGTGGCCGCACCGTCGGATTCGTCTTCCAATTCTTCCAACTGCTGCCGACGCTGACCGTCGCCGAGAACGTCATGCTGCCGATGGACTTCTGCGGCGTACGGCCGAGGAGCGAGCGGCGGAAACATGCGATGTCGTTGCTCGATCGCGTCGGCGTCGCCGATCAGGCGGACAAGCTCCCCTCCGCGTTATCCGGCGGACAGCAGCAGCGCGTGGCCATCGCCCGGGCGCTGGCGAACGATCCGCCGGTCATCCTCGCCGACGAGCCGACCGGCAACCTCGACTCGGAGACGAGCATCGCCATCTTCAGGCTGTTCGGCGAGTTGTCGGAGGAAGGGAAGACGCTGCTGGTGGTGACGCACGACCGCGAGGCGGCGGCGTCCGTCAGCCGGACGGTCACGATCGTCGACGGGTGTGTGGCGTGATCGCACCGCGCTGGCGAAAAGTGTTTCGCGACATCGCCGACACGCCGCTCCGCACGGCGCTGGCGGTGACCGCCATGGCCGCCGGCGCGTTCGGCGTGACCATGATCCTGACGTCGTACTCGGTCCTGAAGCGCGAGCTGAAGACGACGTACAGCGACACGCGGCCGGCATCGGCGATCCTGGTGCTCGACGGCCTAGCGAGCGATGCGCTGGTCGAGTCGGTGCGTCAGATGCCCGGCGTCCGCGACGCCGAATTGCGGCCGGTGATCGGCGGACGTTTGTTTATTGGGAACGGCCAGTGGGTCCCGCTGATCCTCTTCGTCGTCCGCGATTTTCGCGACATCCGCCTCGATCGCTTCACGCCCGACGCCGGCGCCTGGCCGCCCGGCGACGGCGAGGTGCTGATCGAGCGCTCCTCGCTCTCCGTAGCCCGCGCCGCCATCGGCGACCGCGTGATCGTCCGCACCAGCGACCACGTCGAGCGCCCGCTGCGCATCGCCGGAACGGTCCACGCCGCGGGGCTGGCCCCGGGATGGATGGAGCACGCGGTCGCGGGGTTCGTGAAAAGCAATCCGCAGATGACGCAGAGGAACACAGATAAAGGCAATCTCGCGGATCAGATCCGCATCCTCGTCACCGGCGATACTCTCGACGAAAGCCACATCCGCGAGGTCGCCAACCGCGTGGCTCGATCGATCGGACACGTCACACGCATCGAGGTCCCCACTCCCGGCCGCCACCCGCACGCGGCGCAGATGGACACCTTCCTCTACCTCCTCGGCGCGTTCGGTGTGCTGACGTTCGCGCTGAGCGCCGTCCTGGTGGCGACCATGATCCATGCGCTGCTGACCGAGCAGCTCCGCCAGGTTGGGGTGATGAAAACGCTCGGCGCATCGACGACGCAAATCGCCTCGCTCTACCTCGGCCAGGTGGCGATCCTCGCCGCGGCTGCCATCGCCATCGGCGTTCCCCTCGGCATCGCCGCGGGGCAGGCCTACGCCCATTTCGCCGCGAGCATGCTGAACGCGACGATCACCAATGCCATGCCCGCGCTGTGGATTGTCCTGGCCGAGGTGGCGGCAGGGATCTCGATTCCGTTGTTGGTGGCGCTCGGGCCGGTGGCGCACGCGGCGCGGATCAGCATCCACGAAGCGTTCAGCAACGACGTCGGAGGAAAGCCGTTCGGCACCCGACGGTTCGATCGGTGGCTGGCGCGGATTCAGTGGATGCCGCGGCCGCTGATGCTGTCGCTGCGGACGACGTTTCATCGCCGCGGACGATTGATCCTGACAGTGGCCACGCTGGCGGCGGGCGGCGCGGCGTTCATCGCGGCGATGAACGTCTCCGCGACCTGGACGCGGACGCTCGACGCCGACGGGCGGGCGCGGCGATTCGACATCCAGGCGGTCTTCGCGCGCCCGTATCCGGCCGCGCAGGTGATGCAGGCTCTGGCCTCGGTGCCGGACGTGGTGCACGCCGAGTGCTGGACCGAGGCGGGAGCGATGCTGGGCGACGCGAACGTCAGCCTGGTAGGTCCGGATGTCGATTCGAAGCTGCTCGCTCTGCCGCTGATCGCCGGACGATGGTTGAGGCCTGACGACGATGCGGTGGCCGTCATCAATCAATCGGTTTTATCGCTCGATCCGACTCTCCACCTCGGCGGCGACATTCCGCTTCACATCAATGGCCGGATCGTCAGGCTGAGCATCGTCGGAATCGTCAAAGAGCTTGCGCCGCGTGCGACTGTTTACGCGCCGCCGCGGGCGATCCTCCGAGCCACCGGCAAGCCGCCCGACCTCGCGCGCAGCGTGCGCATCGTGACGCGGCAGCGCAACATATCCGGCCAGGTGGCGGCATCGAAAGCGATCGAGCAGGCGCTCGAGAATGCCGGCATCAGCGTGGCCGGAATCCAGGCCCTCAGCGATTCGCGCAAATCGTTCTCCGACCATCTGGTGATCATCAAGAGCGCGCTGATCTTCGCCGCGCTGCTGGTGGTGCTCGTCGGCGGCCTCGGATTGACGTCGACGCTCACGCTCAACGTCTTCGAACGGACGCGCGAGATCGGCATCCTCAGCGCCATCGGCGCTACGCCGGGCACGATCGCCCGCGACGTCGTCGTCGAGGGGATGGTGATGGCCGTCCTGAGCTGGTGCGCCGCCCTCCTCGTCTCGATCCCGATCACCTTCGCGCTCGATGCCGCCACGGGACAGATGTTCATCCGCAGCGCGCTCGATTTCTACATGTCACCAATCGCCGCGGCCGTCTGGCTGCTGCTCGTCCTCATCCTCGCCGCGCTGAGCAGCTTCTACCCAGCGCGGCGTTCCGCTCGACTCGCCGTCAGGGAGGCAATCGCATATGAGTAAGAGATCGTCATGGATCGTGATCCTGGTCGTCGTTCTGGTGGCCGCGTTTCTCGTGTTCGGAGGCGGCCACGCGCTGTGGCAACTGCTGCTGCGGATGCACGGGGTGCATTGAGTTTTCAGAAGGACGTTTTCATGCGGAGACGCGGAGGCGCGGAGAAATCTTCGGCCAGGTAGAGAAAATCGTCAAGCAAGTAGAGAAAATCGTCAACGACCTAGAGAAAATCGTCAAACAGTTAGAGAAAATCGTCAACCACCTGGAGAAAATCGTCAACCAGGTGGAAAAGATTGCCAAGAAGTTAGAGAAAATCGTTAGGGAGTTAGAGAAAATCAACAAGGAGTTAGAGAAAATCATCAACCTGGTGGAAAAGATTGCCAGGGAGTTAGAGAAAATTCTCAACCAGCTACAGAAAAACCTGGGTGAATCGGAGAAAATCGCCACGTTCGTTGAGAAAAACGTCACGGGCGTCATCAGGAAAGGACAACTCACCGCGGAACGATCCGGGCGGCCCGCTGCCGAGCTACCGCCGTTTGTAAAGCAACGGATAGGGATCGATGGCCGTGCCGGTCCACCAGCGCCGGTCGGGATCGAGCCGGATCACGGCGAAGTGCAGATGCGGGGTGTCCTTCGGCGCGTTGCCGGTCGTGCCGACGTAGCCGATCAGATCGCCGCGGTGGAGGATCTGTCCCTCGTGCAGGCCCGGGGCGTAGGCGTCGAGATGGGCGTAGTAGTAGCAGTAGCGCTGATCCGGATCGAACTGATAGACGGTCAGCCCGCCCGGCACGCTGGTGAACAGCTTCTTGACCGTCCCGTCGTCCGTGGCCACGACGTTCGTACCGCGCGGTGCCAGGATGTCGAGCGCGTCGTGGCGGCGCGTGTCTCCGCCGCGCATCTCGTCGAAGTTGTCGTGAATCGTGCTCGGATCGATGCCCGCTACCGGCATGGAGAGAGGGCGGGGAGCGTCGCCGGACGGCGTTGTCAGAATCGGCGCGGGGATGGTGTAGGTCTTCGTGGAAGGGTGGCCCGCCGACTGCGGGTCATTCCGGTTCGGCGTCGTCCCCGCGGCCACCCACGCCAGTCCCACCACACAGAGTGCGGCGAGAGCGAACGTCATTCTCTTGACCAGTCTCATTTTTCGAGGATCGCCGGCATGCCCGGCGTCACGATCGCCGCCAGCTCGCTGGCGTCCCAGTTCGTCAGGCGGATGCAGCCGTGCGAGGTGGTCTTGCCGATGGTCGACGGCTCGGGCGTGCCGTGAATGCCGTAGTGCGGCTTCGACAGATCGATCCAGACCACGCCGACCGGGTTGTTCGGGCCGGCGGCGAGCCTGACCTTCTTGTCGCCGGGCTCGGCGTCCCAGAAGAGGTCAGGGTTGTAGTGGAAGGTCGGATTCTTCTCCACCCCGTTGATCTTCCACTTCCCGATCGGAAGGGGATCATGAACGCTCCCCATCGTGGCCGGATAGCTGGCCAGAATGGCGCCCTTCGCATCGATCGCCTCAACCGTCGACCGCCGCTTGCTGACGCGGATGCTCATCCTTGCCGTCTTGGGCAGCGGAGGCCGTGTGACATTGGGAACCTGAATGACCGTTCCGACCTTGTCGAGCGCGACACCGCGATTGATCGTCTGCAGCAGCGCCGGGCTGATATGAAACCTCTCCCCCAACTCCTCGGAAAGCGATTGATACCCGAGGGCCGGAAGCTTGGCCTTGTCCTCCATCTCCGCCGGGATGGGGACAAACGGACCGGCAACATCCTCGGCCGTGATCGTGTAAGGCACGAGGACGGGAGCCGTATCCTTGTCCAGCGCATCCCACGTTGCGGCGGTGACGTTCGCTCCCCCCTTGATCCGCCGTGACAGATTGAACTCGGTGACCGCGAGCCGCGTGTTGCCGCCATACCGTCCATCGATCTCCCCCGGCGAGCAATGGGCCCGATCGAGAAGGATCTGCGCGCGTAGCACGGCCGACCCCGGCCTGCTTTTCGCCGACAGCACCGGCCTCTTCGCCGCATCATTCGCCGCCGCGACGGAGTACGCCGGCGGCACCACGTGCCTCCCGCGCGCCTGCGCGGTGGCGGCGAGTGCGAGAAGGAGGAGAGGGAGAGCTCGTGAGGTCAATACCGGTCAAACTGCAGGAACGAAGCCATCCGCAGATGACGCAGATGGGACGCAGATGGAGAGGGACCTATCTGCGGTCATCTGCGCCATCTGCGGATGGTCCTTCGGCCGTTCGCCGATCCAAAGCGTTGGTGAACTCGACCAACGCCGATTGCCGGCGAAAGCCGGCTTGAGACCGTAGCCCCCGGCTTCAGTCGGGGGAAAACAGGCATCCCCCAAGTTGGCAGCCCGCTTTAGCGGGCGACAGGAAGAGTCCTTCGCGGCCAGATGTGTCACACGCTGAAGCGAGTTCGAAAAATGGCAACCTTGTAGCCCCCTGAAGCGGGGGATACGGGTCTTGAGGCTGCTTCGAAGGGCTCACGCCCATGAACGGGGCCACGAAATCGTGGGTAGAATGATGTCCGTCTAAACAGGAGTCCAACCGGCATTTCTAGTCGAACTCTGGGGGAGTGAGATATGGCAAACGAAGGGGGCAACGAGCCCATTAGTGACGTCATCGGCGTAGTGGATCATCTCGGCGGGCGAATCATCTCGCTCCTCGGGTGGATCTTCTTTCTTACGTTCTTTGCCTTTGCGGTATTTGCGGGCGCGTATTTTTATGTTCTTCTCGACATTGCGCCCGAGGATCGCCGTCGCTCGGAAGCCCTGCCTCTGATCGAGCACACAGTAACTACTATCTGGGAAAAACTGCTCCCAATCGGAGAGGTTGCGCTTCGAATTGTTGCTCCCGTAATTGTGCTCTTGCTGGCAACAGGCCTGGTGCTATTACTCTCGCGCCGTGGTCAAACGCCTCTCGATATTGGAAAACTAATCACTGACTTCCCCTCGCTGCTTGCTCTCCTCATCGTTGTCACTATCTGCCTCTTGCCGCTATCTGGCCTTCCTGTTCCCGACGTCCTCAACAATGTCGCGCTCGTGATCGTCGGATTCTATTTCGGTAAGAAATTCGGCGCAGCGGCAGGGCCGATGGCATAACTACCTCCGCTTTACAGGACTTGGAGTCGTAACTTGCCGCGCCACAAACATTACCATTCGCATGCGACTCCAAGCCAGAGAGCTTGTGCACTCCGAGTAGAAGGGTCAGGGCTTTCGTTTTTGCAACGGATAGCGAAAAGCGAGGCCTGACCTCATCTGAATTCCCACAGTCATCCTGAAAACATCTCGGCCCCCAACGGCCGATCTGTCATCCTGAGACTGCCGCGGCCGCTGAGCGAGCGTAGTGAGCGAAAAGCGGCGGAGGACGGCGAAGGATCTCAAGATGCCCAGACTGCGGCAGAAGCGCGGCAGAGGTTTGTCATAGATCGGTCCAGGTTGAAATTTCATGCTCTTGATTAGCACGATCTTCGTTTGCGAGCTCTAACAGAAACACAGTTTCGATCCTGCCCCAGGCAGCGCATCTGGAGATCCTTCGCCGTCCTACGCCGCACTTCGCTCGCTACGCTCGCTCAGCGGCTCCGGCAGCCTCAGGATGACAAATCGCCCGGTATATTTTCAGGATGACGGCGAATCGACAGGCACTTATCTCTTATCTGCGCCCCATCTGCGTCATCTGCGGATAAGCCTTCCAACGAAACCCAACTACCTCCCCGTAACCTCGATCGCCAGAAATTGTCCGCTGTTCGGCCGCAGGTCCATCTGCGCGCTCTCGACATATACGTAGTAGATCCCCGCCTGCGTCGGGGTGATGGTCGTTTCGTAGCGGCCGTCGCCGAGAGCGGTTAGCGCCTCGCGGCGGGTCCAGCCGCCGGCGGCGCGGAAGGCGAGGAGGCGGGCGTCCTTCAGGTTGTTGAGGGGCTTGCCGGTGGCGCGGTCGGTGAGGCGGAAGGTCAGGTGGACCGGGGTTCCCGAGGCGAAGGTGCGGGTGTCGAGCTGGGGCTCGACGGTGACGCCGGCGATTCGTTCGGCGGCGCGTTTGGGGTCCTCGCGGACGGCGACGTCGAAGCAGGTCACGACGCGGGGGGAGTCGACGAAGACCGCGGCGTCGTAGGAGCCGGGGTCGGGGAGACGCGTCACGGTCGTAAAGACGCCCGGGCTCTTTTCGCGCAGGGTGCGGTCGATCACGATGACGGCGCGCGGCGCGCGGCCGTAGTTCGAGAACGTTCCCATCGGCGCTGCCATCCCTTCCTTGTAGTAGTAGATCGATTGGTCGGCGGGGTGGGCCACCAGCACGGAGCCGGCCTCGGGCGAGGAGACGATGCCGTCGGCGGGGGTGGGGGAGCCGGCCTCGCCGAACGATTTCTGGCCGGCCGGAAAGTCGACCACGGAGATGGCTTTTCCTTCCCTCAGATCGGCCAGCGGCACCATCAGCACGACGTCGCTTCGGAGGTGGCGGACGTAGGCGAGGTTCTCGGTGAAGGTGACCTCGAACGGACCGCCCTCGAACTTGCCGCGTTGTTCCATCCGTCCCGAGGCGGCATCGAGAATCTGGATGAGATCTTTCGGCGTGTTGACGATGAAGCCGTAGCGGCCGCCGGGGGCGAATCGGATGCGGGTGGCCCCGGCCTCGGCCTGGATGGTGTCGCGAACCTTTCGCGTTTTCGGATCGATGACGGCGATCTTCCCGTCCTTCCCGAGGACGTAGAACATGCCGCTCGCGGACGAGAAGGCCACGGCCTCGGGGGGCGACGAAAGAGCGACCGCGACCGGCTTGCGCGGGCTGCCGGTCTCGACGATCGTAGCCACCTTCGCCTCGCCGCTCGTCACGGCCAGATAACGGCCGTCGTCGCTGAAGGCGAGGTCGTGCTCGCCGGCCGGAACCGCGAAGCGCGTCCCGACGGTGAGGTCGTTCGGCGTGATCCGGGCAACCGCCGTGTCGCTGGTGACCCACACCGCTTCGCTTCCCGGCTGGGCGGCGATGCGCTTCGGCTTCTTGCCGGCGTCGAGGTTTGCGGCCACCTTCCATGTGGAGGTGTCGACGGCGGCCACGGCGTTGGCGTCGGGCATGGTCACGAAGAGGCGATTGGTGCCGCCGAGCGCCCAGTCGTAGCCGCGGCTGCGCAGCTCGACGAGGGCGAGCAGGCGCGAGCCGCCGAAGCTGAAGCGCGGATCGACGACGGACAGGGTCGGGTCTTCGTTGAGCGTGACCACGTCGTAGACGTTGAGGTCGAGCGACGGCTCGGAGAAGAGGTTGCCGCCGAGGAAGGCGGCGATCTTCGCTTCGCAGGCGGTGCGGCCGGAGGGAGGCGCAGCAGTCTCACGCGCGCTGAACCAGGAAGCGGGATTGATGCCGCGCAGCTTCGCGCCGGTGGTGGCGTCGGTGAACTTCAGGGTGATGCGGGCAGGCGCTCCCTCGCGGAGATCGGCGCAGGCGAGCGGCGTGACGGTGAGGTCGACGACGATTCCTTTATCGGTGTGTCGGGCGTGCATCGGCGCCGCGAGCGCGCCGGACAAGGGTAACAGAGCGGCGGCGGTCGCTGCGAGGAGACGATTGGTCACGTCGGATGATAAGACGATCCTCCGCCGCGGGATGTGAATGTCGATGCGCCCTAACCCGCCTTCTCACACTCTCACTGAAATCCTCGGCAACCGGTTACTCGTCGAGAGCCTTCTGCTCTGAAGATTGGGTGGTGGAAGTCAACTGCGTTTCGATGCGCTCGAAGGCTCTCCCTCTCTCATTCTCGGCAGCGCCCTCCAATCGAGAGCCCTTCTCCCCCAGCGGTTTTTTGCTGGGGGAGAAGGTGCCGAAGGCGGATGAGGGGGCGTTTCACGAGAGCGTAAGTTGCGCACGAGTGAATTGTGCACGTGAACGTTCCTCGCTACTCGTCGTAGAACGCCAGGCACCGAAGTACCTTGTGTCGTAACTCGGAGATCGTCGTCGAAATCATCACGGCGGTCGTCGATCAATGCCCCAGATCGCGCGAGAACGGGCCCTCATCCGCCTTCGGCACCTTCTCCCCCAGCAAGAAGGCCGCTGGGGGAGAAGGGCTCTCGATGGGAGGGCCTGCCGAGAACGAGAGAGGGAAAGCCTTCGAGCGCATCGGAACGCAGTTGATTTTCCACCACCACCTAAATCTTCAGAACAGAAGACTCTCGACGAAAGGGCGTTGCAAGTGGTCCAGACATACGTTTTCACACGGCGCTTGCCACAGCCGTCTACCTGAGGACTACACTCTGCGAACCCCCGAGGAATCTCGATGACGCACGATTGGCTCGTGGCGATTCTGGATCGCTTTCCCGAAAAGGGCGGAGCCGTGTTGAGGAGGATGGGATGACGGCATCGACCGCGCGGCTCGCCGAGCGATGGGAACGGCCCGATCTCAATCCGCCACGGCCTCGAATCGCCGTCGAGACCCTCGCTGGCTCGTGGAAGAAGACGAACGACAAGCAGCAGTGGATCGATTCGCTGATCGTCGATACCGAAGGGGATGAGCTTTACGTCACGATCTTTGGCAGCGCGCCGCCCTCGCCTCCTTCGTGGGGGCGGAAGCTTGCCGAGGTGCTCTACTCCGGCGGTATCGGCACCGGAGACACGCGCGCAGGTGCATTTACCGCGCATTACCGTTTCGACGATTTCGACGTCGAGGTCCAGGCAAATCTGAACCTCGGCCTTCTGGTGGTGGCGACGTTCGTCACCTTCCGCCATTCCGGTCCGCTCTCCGACCGCTTCACCCGCGAGTTTTTCTACCGGGCCGTCGATGGTGACCGGCCATGACCGTTACCGCGCCAGTTGTGACAGGACTCGATCTCGGCGTGCTGGTCGGTGACTGGCGCAATACCAACGCCGAGGGATCGATCGCCCGGATCGTCTGTACGCTCCATGACGGCGGCTCGATCGACGTACGCGCTTACGGGCGCTACGACGGCACGCCGGCGGATTGGGGAAGCGTTCCGGCATCCGTCTACGCATTCACGTTCGAGGAGCGGGCGGCGGGGGCATTCCGCGCGCGATTCGAGCTCGGCGAGGCGCGGGTCGATCTGCAGGCCAATGTGAAGCTCGGCGTGCTGGTAGTCGTGGAGCTCATCACCTTCCTCGACGGCAGCGGGCGCTCGAACTTCTTCGATCGCGAGTTCTTCCATCAGGTGAAGCGATGACCGCGGACGTGACACCGATCCGGCAGACGGCGAGCGAGCCTCGGCCGATCGCGGGGATCTATCTCTCCGATCGCGGCCGGGCGCTGGTCGAGCAGGTGGCGCGGCTGGCACGCGAGCAGTTCGCGGCCCGTGCGGCGCAATACGACGCCGAGGCCGTGTTTCCGAAGGAAGACTTCGACGACTTCTTCGCCGCGTCGCTCATGGCGCCAACGATTCCTGAGAGCTACGGCGGGCTCGGGCTCGGACCGTATCGCGGCGACGTCTTCACCCTCTGGATGATGACAAAGGAGATCGCTCGGGCCGATCTCTCGCTGGCCCGCTGCTGGGAAGGGCACGCCAATTCGCTGGTGCTGCTCGACGGCATGGCCGATGAGGCGCAGAAGCGGCGGTGGTTCCCAGGAGTGGTGGAGCGCGGCGAGACCTGGGTGGCCTGGAGTGGCGAGCCGCAGGCGCGCGCCCCCGGTGACACTTCGCGCTTCGGCACGACCCTCGAGCGCGTCGACGGAGGCTACCGGCTCAACGGCAAGAAAGCGTTCTGCACCAGCGCGGGAGGTGCCACGTGGGCTCTGCTCCTGGTCAGCACGGCCGGACCCGGCGGTGCGCGGCACGCCACCGGCGCGGCGGCCGACACGGTGCTGCTCGCCGCTTGCGATCTTCGCGACCCGTCAGTGCGCGTCGATCCCCGTTGGTGGGATCCCATCGGCATGCGCGCCACCGTTAGTCATGTGGTCGAGTTCGAGAACACGCACATCCCCGACGAGAACATCATCGGAACGCCGGGCCAGTATCTTCGCGAGGGTTGGCAGACCTGTTTCGTGCCGCACTACGCGTCGTCGTTCCTCGGCGCGGCGGAAGCGGCTTACGACTACGCGATCGATTACATCCGCTGCCAGCACAAGACCGATGATCCGTACGTCCAGCATCACGTGGCCAAAATGGCGGTGGCTGTGGAGACGGCGCATCTCTGGCTGCGCCACGTGGCTACGCTGTGGGAAAGCGGTGCGTATGCTGAGGCGCAGGTGGCGGGGAGCAGGGCACGGCATCTCGTCGAGCATCTTGCGCTGGAGACCGTCGACCACGCCGTGCGCGCCTGCGGCGCGCGCGCGCTCAACCGGCCCAGTCCCGTCGAACGAATCGTCCGCGACCTGTCGATGTACGTCCGTCATGACAATGACGATCAGGTGCTGGCCACGATCGGCAAGTCGGTGCTCGGCAAGACGTTCGATTCGTCCTTTTTCAAACCGTGAGGAATCGACATGACGCTGACCATGCCGAAACGAATCGTCTGGGCGTTCGCGCTGGGGCTGGTGGTGTTCTACACGCCCTACGCGGGACTGTCGAAGGCGGTCACCTCGGGGCTGGTGCCCGGCGTACCGAAGGGTCTCCTCGGACTGGAGATTTTGCCGGCGGCGATCCTCGGCACGGTCTTCATGATCCCTCTGATCATCACGCTCCTCGGGTGGTGGAAGTACGCGCGGTTCCGCCGATTCGCGGGCATTCCGCTGCCGGTGACGACGCCGGCCATCGCGCTCTCCGGCCTCGGGCTGGCTCTGATCATCGGGAGCACGACGGTCGCCTTCACATTCAAGGGGATCTCGATCGTCCTGGCGTTGATCATGATGCGCGGCGGCTTGTTGATCATGGCCCCGGTCATCGACGTGGCGTACAAGCGGCGCGTGCGCTGGTTCTCGTGGGCGGCGCTGGTCATCAGCTTCGCCGCGCTGGCGGTTTCGTTCGCCGCGGCGAATGACTACTCGCTCCCGCTCCTGGCAGCGCTGAATCTGGCCGTCTATCTGACCGGCTACCTGCTCCGAACGCCGTGCATGACCAGGCTGGCCAAAGTGCACGATCCCGAGGTCACGCGAAGGTACTTCGTGCAGGAGGTGCTGGTTACGATCATCCTCCTGCCGGCCATTCCGGCGATGGCGGCGCTCTTCGGCGGCAGCCCCACCGCGCTGGCGCTACGCCGCGGCTTCACCACCTTCTGGACCTTGCACCCGGCGGCCGTCCTGCCGGTCGTTCTGATCGGGATCTTCTACGCCAGCCACAACATCTTCGGAACGCTGATCTATCTCGACGGACGGGAGAACACGTTCTGCGTGCCGCTTTTCTGTGGCGCCAGCTTCCTGGCGGGCTTCAGCGCGGTCTTTGTGCTGTCGAAACTGTTCGCCTTCCCGGCGCCACCGGCATCACAGCTCGTCTCCGCGGGGATGATTCTCTCCGCGCTGCTGCTGCTGTCGCCGTTCCATCACCGGATCGAAGACGCGTGGGCGTTCGTCACAGGCGACCGCCTTCGCGGCGCGACGCTGGTGACGGTGCGGGAGCGGCTGATCCTCTTCGTCTGCAGCGGCAACACCTGCCGTTCGCCGATGGCGGCGGCGATCTCCAACGCCGAGGTGGCAACGCGGCTGGGCATGTCGCCGGCTGCCCGCGTTCGCGCGGAGAGTGGCGGGCTGTCGCCGCGCACCGGTGCGCCGATGACCAGTGAGTCGCACGATGCGCTGCGGGATCTGGCGATCGTTCCATCGCGACATGAAGCGCGGCCGCTGACGGCGGAGCTGATCGATGCGGCGGACGTCATCTATTGCATGACCGAGTCGCAACGCGTGATGCTCGTGCAGCAATACCCGGAGGCGGTGGTGAAGGCGCAGACGCTCGATCCCGGCGGCGATATCCCCGATCCGATCGGGCATGGATACGACGTCTACGCCGAGGTGGCGCGCCGCATCCAGAGTCTGGTGCGCATGCGCTTCGACGAGATGGGAATCGTCGCCGCCGAGGTGAGGGGCTGAGCGATGGCGCTGCGATTCCACTGGAGCATGTCGTCGGCCGGCGAGGAGCTGAAGGGGGCGAAGGCGCGCGGGGCGGTTTCAGGAATCCCCAACCTCGATGCCCACGTCCGCTTCTGCAGACAGGCCGAGGAGTGCGGGATCGAGTCGCTGCTGACGGCGTTCGGGTTTCATCGCGCCGATCCGATCGTCCTGGCCACCGCCCTCGGCATGCTGACCACGCGCATCAAGTTCATGGTGGCTGTTCGTTCCGGCGTCTGTTCACCGACGCTCTTCGTGCAGCAGGTGAACAGCGTGGCCGCGGTCACCGGCGGCCGCATCTGTCTGAACGTCGTCGCGGGCCATACACCCGAGGAGCAAAAGTATTACGGCGACTTTCTGGCGCACGACGAGCGGTATGAGCGGACCGACGAGTTTCTCACCGTCTGCAATGCCTTCTGGAAAGGCTCGGGCGAAGTAAACTTCGCCGGCAAGTACTACACGGTGGAGAAGGGGAAGTTGAGCACGCCATTCGTCGCTCCCGACCGGACCTCTCCCGAGATTTTCCTCGGCGGCAACTCCGCTCCCGGCGAGCGGCTGGCGGCCAAACACGCCGACTGCATGTGGCGCCTCCCCCAGCCGGCAGCGGCGATGCGCGACCAGGTCAAGCCGCTCCTCGAAGGCGGTATCGAGGTCGGCATCCTGGTCTCGCTTCTCGTGCGCGAGACGCATGAGGAGGCAATCGAAGCGACGGAGCGCCTCATCGCACGCTTCGACGGCGCGCCGCGGCGGACGCACGAGGAGTTCGCGCGCAAGTCGGATTCGGTGGCCTTCACCTCGACGTACAAGCTGGCCAACGCCGACGACTGGCCGGCGCCGTATCTCTGGACCGGAGCGGTGCCTTACATGGGCGCGCCGTCGGTGGCCATCGTCGGCTCGGCGGAAGAAGTGACGGAGGCGCTCTTCACCTATCGCGACGCCGGCGTGACGCAGTTCCTCTTCATGGGCTGGCCCGATCTGGAAGAGATGGAGCGCTTCCGCCGGCTGGTTCTGCCGGCGGTGCGCGCGCGCGAAGAGGCGGAAGCAGGGCGAGCGGAGGTGGCGGCATCATGAATGAGCTGAAGTTCCACTGGCGGCTGACTCAGGGCGGCGAGCGCCATGGCGCCTCGCGCGGACATCAGGCGAGCCTCGGCGAGACCGGCCTCCCGGACCTCGGGCAGCGCATTCGCTTCTGCAAGCGCGCCGAGGAGCTGGGGATCGACTCGCTGCTGACCGACTTCGGATGGTCGAAGCCCGATCCGATGTTCCTCGCCGCGGCCATCGGTCTGCAGACCGAGACGATCAAGTTCATCGTCGCCTATCGCTCGGGGTTGATCTGCCCGACGTCGTTCGTGCAGCAGCTCAACACGCTCTCCACGATCATCGACGGCCGCTTCTCCATCAACGTCATCGCCGGAGACACGCCGGAAGAGCAGCACTACTACGGAGACTGGCTGCCGCATGACGAGCGCTATGCGCGCACCGAGGAGTTCCTGGCAGTCTGCCGAGCGCTGTGGCGCCGCGAAGGGCCGGTGAACTTCGAGGGGAAGTACTACAAGGTCGAAGGGGGAAAGATCAACACGCCGTTCACCGCCCCCGACCGGACCTTCCCGGAGCTCTTCATCGCCGGCAATTCGCAGCAGGCGCACGATCTGGCAATCAGCCAGGGAACGATCTGGATGCAGATCCCCGACACGCCGGAGACGATGCGCGCGCGAGGAGCGGACGTGCTGGCCGCCGGCAAGGAGCTGGGCGTGCGCTGCTCGATCATCGGCGGTGCCACGCGCGGCGAGGCGCTGGAGCAGGCGTACGCGCTGGTGTCGCAGACGCGCGATGGATTCGACGACGGGGCCAAGGAGCGCGAGTTCATGCGCAAGAGCGACTCGGTCAACGTGCGGACGACATATGCGAGAGCGGGCGAGTCGGAGTGGCTCACGCCGTGGCTGTGGACGGGGGCGGTCCGTACGCACGGCGCGCCGTGCATTGCCATCGTGGGATCGCCGCGCGAGATCGCCGAAGGAGTGGAGGAGTTCGTCGACGCGGGCGTGACGCAGTTCATCCTGGCCGGCTGGCCGAAACTGGAATCGATGGAGTTTTTCGGAGAGGAAGTGCTGCCGCTCATCCGGCAGCCGAAGGAAATCGCCGCGGCACTATGAAGTCGATCCTGCACAAAGCCACGGCCGCATCCGTCGTGAGCGAGCCGTTTCCGCACGTCGTGATCGACGACGCGCTCGAGCCGGAGTTATACCGCGCGCTGGCGTCGTCGTTTCCGGATGAGAGGTCGTTCATCGGAAGCGGGGCCATCCAGAACAACTGCAACTACCGCATTCCGGGGCAGGATCTGATCCGCAATACGAGCTACGCCAACGTATGGCGGGAGCTTTCGGCGCACCACACCTCGAACGAGTTCTTTCGCGAGGTGACGGCGGTTTTCGGCGATGCCATCCGCGCGCTGCATCCGGCGCTCGAATCGGGCATCGGCAAGCGGCTCGATGATGCGGCGACGAACGTTCGCTACGCCGAGCCGATGGCCGATTTCGCCATGGATTGCCAGATCACCTGGACCTCGCCGGTGCGCCGCCGCTCCAGCTCGGCGCCGTGTCACGTCGACCGCGAGGTGGCGCTCTACGCGGGGATGCTCTACATGCGTCCGCCCGACGATCATGCCGATGGCGGCGACCTCGAGCTCTATCGCTTCAGGCCCGGACAGCGGCGCTACAACGGCGACCGTTCCGTCGACCTGCGACGCGTGGAGACGGTCAAACGGATCGGCTATGCGGCCAACCGGCTGGTCTTCTTCATCCATTCGCCCGACTCCATCCACGGCGTGACGCAGCGCTCGCCGACGCCGCTTCCACGGCTGCACATCAATTTCATCGCCGAGGCGCGCGAGAAGATCTTCGTCCTGCCGCAACATGCGCGGGGAGAGGCGGCGTAATGCCCTCGAAGAGGAATCAACATGATTGACGATAGCGTCGCCGTGGTCGTCTGCGCCGGGCCTTCGCTCGACCTCTTCTCCTCGGCGGCGTGGGCCGACGTCCAGCGCGCGGGTGAAGTGGTCTCGATCAATGGCGGAGCGACGGCGGCGGGGGTGCTCCGTCACGGAGTTCGCTTCACCTGCATGGCGGCGATGGACCTCAAGCTCGGACTGGCCCGCAGCGTGCCGGCGTTGCCGCGCGTGTGGGAGGAGACGCCGTCGTGGCGCATCACCTCGGCGGATGCCGCGGACATGACCGCGGAGACCTACGTCCGCGAGCTCGACGAGCTCGATGGCGTACGCGGATGGAGCGACGATCACGACGCCGGTTACAAAGGCGGCAGCAGCGCCATGATCGTCGGCAACTGGCTGGCCAATCCGTGGCCCGATGATCCTGTCGCGCGCGAAGAGCGCGAGCGCATCGCGGCAGAGCGCGGCAAGCGCGTTCCGCGCCGCGGTTTCAAACGGCTGGCCTTCATCGGCCTGGACATGGTCGCAGGCGATGGCCGGCACGCCAACGGCGCCGGGACGCACACCAGCGGTTTCGCCTCATCGCTGGGACACTTCCGAAAGGTTGCCAAAGGGTGGGGAAGGTTCTGCGAGCAGGCCCGGAGACGCGGCGTGGAGTGCGTCAATCTCACGCCGGGCACAGGCTTGCAGCAGATGCCGCGCGCCGTCGTGCCGGTGTCGTGGCTCCTTTCCGACTACGTAATGAGTCTCGCCGGCGCGGAGAGAAGAGGCTGAACGTGACCGTCACCTTCATCGCCTGCGTCGAGCGCGGAGAGCTGGAGGAGAAGACGCTCCTCCTCTGCCGTTCGATCCGCCGCTACGGCGGCCGCTTTGCGCAGTCACCGATCCTGACCTTCCAGCCGCGCCTCGGCACAGACGTGAGCGACGAGACCCGGCGCGGTCTGGAGTCCCTCGGCGCGACCCACGTCACCGAGCGGCTCAATGTCGATCTGGCCGAGTATGCGATCGGCAACAAGGTCTTCGCCTCGGCGAGGGGAGAGGAAATGGCCACGACTGAGTTCGTGGCATTTCTCGACAGCGACACGATCCTCACCTCGGAACCGTCCGCGTTTGCGCTCCCCGAGGGGATCGACGCCGCGGCAAGGCCGGTCGACTACTGGCGCCACGGCAAGGAACCGCTCGACGATCCCGACCACGAGCACTGGAAGACGCGTCATCGCCGCGTGGCGTCAGCGGGCCCCGGCGATCCGATCGACCTTTACTGGGAGCGGATGTACGAGTTGTGCGGCGTGACGAACCGGCCGTGGGTGGAGACGGTTGGCGACCGCAAGCGGGTCCGTGCCTACTTCAACTCCGGGCTGGTGGTGGCCCGGCGTACGGCGGGTCTCTTCGCGCGGTGGAAGCGCGACTTTCTCCGACTCATCGAATCGGGCCATCTTCCGCCGGGCGGCGATCGGCACTATCTCGATCAACTCTCGCTTGCGGTCGTGCTGGCGCGCGTCTGGGAGCGGGTGGAGATCCTCGACGGCCGTTACAACTATCCGCTCATCGGCCGCCCGTTGCTTCCGCAGCCGTTGCGCGGCGCGCAGCTCGAGGAGCTCGTGCATGTCCACTACAATCGTTACTTCAACGTCCCCGGGTTTCTTCGCTCCGTCCGGCCGCCGCTCCAACGCGACAGCCCGGTCGTCGGCTGGCTCGGCGAGTTTCTTCCGTTGCGGCCTGTCCTTCACGATTGAGGAATGACGATCATGCGATTGACCGAAGAGCAGATCGCGCAATATGACGATCAGGGCTTTCTCGTTTTTCGCGGTCTTCTGGCGCCGCCCGAGCTCGATGTGATCGAGGGGGCGATGCCGGACCTCCTCGGCCGCGAGGGTCCGGACGTGGTGCGCGAAGAGAACGAGACGCGCGCGGTGCGGATGGTGTTCGGCGCGCATTTTCACAACGACGTCATCCGGCGGCTGTCACGCCACCCCCGCCTGGTCACGCCGAGCGAGCAGATCGTCCGCGACCGCGTGCATGTTTACCAATCGCGGCTCAACGCCAAGTCGAGCTTTCACGGCACCGGATGGGCGTGGCATCAGGACTTCAACCAGTGGCACCGGCAGGATGGGATGGCCCGGCCGCAGACAGTGGTGGTCGGGATCTATCTCGATGACGTCAATCCCTGCAACGGACCGCTGCTCATCATTCCCGGCTCGCACAAACGCGGGCACTTTTACAATCCGGACGCCATGGACATCGACGACGCGATCATCGCCACGCTGGCGGCCGAGGAGGGAATCGAGCCGATCATGGGACCGCCGGGAACGGTGGTCTTCTTCGACGCCTTGTCCGTCCACGGATCGGCGGCGAACATCTCGCCGTGGCCGCGCCGCATCTTCTACCTGAACTACAACGCGGTCTCGAACCGCCAGATCCTTCCCTTGCGGGAGCCGTTTCACTGCAGCGTCGATCTCACGCCGATCTCCGTCCTGGCAGACGATTGTCTGCTGCAGCAGGAGGCCAGCGCGTGACCGCAACACTCCCCGAGCGGCACACGCCGGTGCGCACGCGCCCGTTTGCTCCCCCCTGCCAGATCGCCGGCCGTGAGGAGGAGCTGCTGCTGGAAGTGCTCCGGAGCGGATGCTGGTCAGGCTTCCGCGCCGGCGCGAACGGCGCCGATATCCGTGAAGCGGGAACGCTGTCGTCGGCCGCGGCGCTGCAACTGGCGCCGTCGGAGCTGCGCTTTCTCGGCGGGCCGATGGTGCGCCGGCTGGAAGCGATGTTCGCTGAACGCTGCGGGGCGACGTACGGCGTTGCCGTCAACTCGGCGACGTCAGGACTCGTGGCCGCATTCGGCGCCATCGACCTCGAGCCGGGCGACGAGGTGCTCGTTCCGTGCATGTCGTTCCACGCCACCGCCACTGCCATCCTGGCGTTCGACGCTGTGCCGGTCTTCGTCGAGGTCGATCCGGAAACGCTCTGTATCGACGTCGCCGCCGCCGAGTCAAAGATCACGGAACGGACCCGCGCCATCGCCGCCGTTCACCTCGGCGGGAACTGCGCCGACATCGATGCGCTGATGGCGATGGCCCGCCGCCGCGGATTGCGCGTCATCGAAGATTGTGCGCAGGCTCCTGGCGCGCGGTACCGCGGCCGCGAGGTTGGCGCGTTCGGAGACGCCGGGATTTTCTCGCTCACGGAGACGAAGACCGTCACCTGTGGCGAAGGAGGCGTGGTCGTCACCAACGACCCGCACATCGCCTTGAAACTGCGCCTCATCCGCAATCACGGTGAAGGGCTGGCCGGTTTCGACTGGAGCGACGCCGAGCTGGTGAACGTGATCGGTTTCAACCTCCGCCTGACGGAGCTGCAGGCCGCGGTGGCCGTGGCGCAGATGGAACAGCTCGATGAACGGAACCGCGCCCGGCGCGCCAACCAGTCGCGCCTCGTGCAGGGTCTGCGCGGATTTCCGTTCCTCGTCCCGCAGCGGATCGATCCGCATGTCGAGGAGGCGCCGTACGCCACGACCTTCCGCTACGTCTGGCGCGACGGGATGCCGTCGCGCGACGAGGTGGTGGCGCGGTTGCAGCGCGAGGGCGTTCCCGCGGTCGGCGGGTACGAGAGGCTGCTGCACGAGCATCCGCTCTTCGCGCGCCGCATCGCCTACGGAACGGCCGGCCATCCATTCGCCCTTCGTCCGAACGTTCGTTACGGACGCGGCACTCTGCCGCGCTCGGAAGCACTCAATCGCGAGCTGATCTGGTTCACCTGCATCAACTCGCCCAACACCGTAGAAGACATGGACGACATCGTGCGGGCATTCGAGAAGGTGTTCGAGCCGTGAAGGAGAGATTCGCGCGCGACGGCATACTCTTTCCTCTGCGCGTCCTGACCGATGCGGAGGTGGAACGCTATGGCGCCGACATCAGCCGGACGATGGCGGAATGCGGGAGCGACCGGCGTCTCGACCAGCTCCATCTCTACTTCCGATGGGCTCGTGAGATTGCCACCCACCGCGTGATCGTCGACACAGTGCGGGAGATCCTCGGCGACGATGTTCTGGCCTGGGGATCGCTCATGCTCTCGAAGCCTGCGCACGATCAGTCGTTCGTGGCCTGGCATCAGGATGGCCATTACGCCGACTTTCTCGGCGACGCTCCCGCGCTCTCGGCGTGGATCGCGCTCACCCCCAGCACGGTCTCCAGCGGTTGCATGCGCGTGGTTCCGGGATCGCACAAAGTGAAGCTGGTGCACGCCGTGACAGCAGAACCGCTGAACATGCTCAGCCACGGTCAGGAGATCGCCGCGGAGGTCGATGACAATGACGCCGTCGACGTCGTCCTTCGCCCCGGCGAGATGTCGCTGCATCACGTCGACATCGTCCATGGCTCGAACGCGAACCATTCCTCCGCGCCGCGCACCGGCTTCATAGTCCGCTACACAACGCCGGCGATCCTCCGGTCGCGCGCGCCGCTCCTCGTCGCCCACGGCCGCGGCGACGCCACGCACGTGCCGCTGGTGTCGATGCCGCCGCCCGCCGACTTCGAATCCTCCGTGGCCGCGTATCGGGCGCGCTGACCATGCGCGTCACGTTCGTCATCGCATCGCTTCGCGGAGGAGGCTCCGAGCGCGCCACGGTCAACATGGCCAACTACTGGGCGGCGCGCGGGTGGACGGTTTCGATCGTGACGATGTACCAGGGGCACGTCGAGCCGGTGGCGTACGTGCTCGATGAGCGCGTCGTGCACCATGACCTCAACTGGGAGGTCCCGTTCCGGGATCGGCCCGAGCCGCCGGCGGAAATGCTCTGGCAAATCGACGCGGCGCTGGCCATCTTCACTCCCAAATCGCGCGAGTACTTTCGGGGATTGCACCCGCTTCTGGCCACGCTCCGGAAGAGCATCATCGATACGCGGCCGCAGGCGATCATCTCGATGATCAACTCGACGAACATCCGCACTATCGCCGCCACCCGCGGGCTCGGCGTTCGCGTCTTCGTCTCCGAGCGCGGTATCGCCAGGCCATACGCGAACGAGAAACTGCGCACCGAGGCCTACCGGCTGGCGACGGCGGTGGTGGCCCTGACCGCGGGCGATCTTGCCTACTACGTCCGGCAGGGGGTGCGCCGCGGCGCCTGGATTCCGAATCCAGTCTTCCCCCGCGACGTGCCGCGGCGGGACGATCGCAACGGCACGCGCGTACTGGCATCGCTGGGCCGGTTGTCATGGGAGAAGGGCTACGACCTGCTGATCAAGTCATTCGCGCGGATTTCCGCCGAACATCCTCAATGGAAACTGGAGATCTGGGGCCGCGGCAGCGACCGCGAGAAACTCGAGGCTTCCATCGCCAAGCTAGGGATCGCCGACCGCATCATCCTCCCCGGCTTCACTTCCGCGAACGACGATGTGCTGGCGCGCGCCGACCTCTACGTGCAGCCGTCGCGCCGCGAGGGATTTCCGAACGCCCTTTGCGAAGCGATGGCCTCGGGGCTTCCGGTCATCGCCTTCGACTGCTCTCCCGGCGTGCGGATGATCGTGCGCCACGGCATAGACGGCGTGCTGGTGCCGAAGGGTGAAGTCGGCTCGCTGGCCCGCGCGCTCGGCGGCTTGATGCGCGATGAGGCGGAGCGCTCGCGACTCGGCGCGCGCGCCCCCGAGGTCGTTCAGCGGTTCAGCGTGGACGAGGTGATGGGGCGCTGGGAGGAAATGCTGCAGTGGCCGATGTGATCCAGAGCCTCTGGATCGGGCCGTCTCTATCATCAATGGAGCGCCTGACCATCCAGTCGTTTCTCCACCACGGACACGAGTTTCACCTCTACGTCTACGACGACGTGGCCCGCATCCCGGAGGGCACCATCATCCGCGACGGAAACGAGATCCTCCCGAAGTCGTCGATCTTCGTCTACCGCGACCACAACTCCTACTCCGGCTTCTCGAACTTCTTCCGCTACAAACTCCTCCTCGACCGCGGCGGCTGGTGGGTCGACACCGACCAGGTCTGCCTCCACCCCTTCACCACCGAGGACCCCTACGTCTTCGCCAGCGAGCCGGGCAAGCACGGCGAGGACGTCATCTGCGCAGGGGCGATCAAAGCCCCGCGCGGGTGTGAGGCGATGCAGTACGCGTGGGATGTTTGTGCTGCAAAGGACACCGGATCGTTGAAATGGGGGGAGGTCGGTCCGCGACTTGTTGCCGAGACCGTGCATCGGTTTGGTCTGGAGCGGTACGTGCGCCCCTCCCGGATCTTCTGCCCAATCGGCGATGCGGACTGGTTAACGATCATCGCTCCGCGTCGCCCCGCACTCCCTCCCGATTCGCTCGGCGTTCATCTCTGGAACGAACGATGGAGGAGGGAGGGGAGGGATAAGGATGCGGAGTACCCCGATACATCGCTGTATGAGGGGTTGAAGAGAGGCGCTGGGGTGCATCGTGGTGCATGACCGTGGGAGGACAATCCTGCGATATTTCTCCTGACGTCAGAAGACTGATGCAGTGATGAACGGAGCGACCACCCTTCACACTGCGACGTCGCGTCTCGAAAGGCGTCTTAACTGCAAAAGGTAGCGCCCGCGAGCGAAAACCTCCGCGTTGTCCGTCTAGGGATAACAGATTGGAGGCTCTACCCATGAAACGCTCAGCGATCGCGATTGCTTTGTTCCTCGGTTTGCTAGTGCCCTCGATGTCCTTTGCCAACTCCGCCATCGACGCGACATACAAGCAGATTCACACGGACGCCTGCAGTGCGCTGGGCCCGAATGACTGTCCCTCGATCAATGACGCGAATGAACGATTCGCGTTCGTCGTCACCTGGTGCGACCACCATCCCGACGCCGCCGCCTGCACGCCGATCAAGAACCTGAAGGGTGGTCCCGCGGTGATCGCCTTCAACCATGACACGCAGGTGTGGCGAGCGGTCTACGGCCTCACGGACGATCAGATCAAATTTGATAAAGACGGCATCCCGATGGTGCTGGCGTCCAGCGGACGCGTCGTGATCCCGGTCGTTGAGTCGACTAATCCGTTGCTGTATAAGGCCGTGGCAGGTGCGGTGACGGAGACTGACCCTGACGTTCTCAAGAAACTGCAGACGGTCTTAGATAAGATAGCGTCGGCAGGCGGCGGACTCGTCGCGTTGGCGGAAGGTCCCGTACCCAAGAACGTTCGAAACGCCGCAGCGTTCCTCAAGGATCCGGTTAAATGCGTGGCTGATCAGTGGAGGAAAGCGGGTGATTTCACGGCGCAAGTCGAGGGACACCACGCTGGCGACTATCAACTGTTCAGCAGTAGCTGCACCGCCACGGCCGCGCAGATCGAGGAGAATCTAAACACGCTCGCGGACTTCAACCCCGCTGCCTGTGCGACCGAGGGAGCTGCGCTGAGCGCCGCTCTTGGGCTCACCGACCCTGTCGAGATTCTTAAGCAAGCTAAGGCACCTCAATGCACTGCTCTGGCGGGCGAAGTGGCCCAGGTCCAATTGTTTGCTAAAGACATCAAGGCCGCAGCGGGCGACCAAGTGAAAATAAAACAGGCGAAAGATGTGGAGGTAGGCAATGTCAGCGACCTGAAAGAGTTCACTGACTTCGCAGAGAGCGCAGCTCAGGTCGTTTCCGCTGACAATCGCACTAAGCTCGAAGACGTCATCGGAAAGATTGAAACGTTTGAAGAGAAGCTGTTACTCGCCTTCGCCACACAAAAACCGAAGGCTAAGGTCGACGTCAAGGACGTTGCCGACTTCTTCATAGTTCCGAGAGGCTCAATCATCGTAAGCGCAGACAAAGACCGCTCGCGCACGCTCACGGTGACCAAGGCTAACCCGTTCGACAAACCGATTGCCAAGCGTCCCGACTCTGTCAGCTCGAGCTACTCCGCGGAATCGCTCTATCTGTCGCTCATCGACATCACCGCGGCGATGACGTTCACCGGACTGAGTGATCCCCAATTCGGCACGGTTACTGAGAAGGCAGGAACAACCGAGCATCCTGATGCAACGAAGCAGGTGATCGCGAAGAAAGACGAGAAGAAACGCTCCGGAAAAGTGGCGGCGTTTGTTGAGTTCCCCATCTTTACGAACGGCGGTGTTCCAGTTCGTCGGATCGTCGGCGCCATTGGTGTCGGCACGGACAGTTCCATCACAGCGCTCTTCGCGGGCATTTCGTTCCGCGCGACCTCTGCGCTGCATATCGGCGGTGGCATGACGTGGCAGAGCGTCAAGACGCTCGACGGGCAGAAACTCGGCGATACCGTCACCGCCGATACGGACATCAAGAGGAAGGATAAACGTGATCACTCCTGGTATCTGTCTCTCAGCTTCTCTTTCGGCTCGGTGAGCCTGTTCAAAGGACTTTGATATATGCGACACGATGAAGCCCATCGCTACCACGATCGCGCCCTCGCGTATCTGCACGGAACCCGCCACGGTGTCCGCGCAGCGACTGCGGCACGCCCCGTTTCAAGAGAAGACGAAGCCCATATTGCGATTGCGATCGAAGGCGATGGCGATGAGCGCCGCATCGTGCTGCGCGTGAAAGCGCTCGACAACGCGACGTTGCGAACAATCAAAGTAATGCGTGAGCTCGGACACGTGCCGTCGGACGTCAGGGTGGAGGAGGTCGGCCTGCTGAGTGGCCATGGCGCGCAGGACGCAGTCAGCCCGATCCGTCCTGGCGTGGCATGCGCGAACGAGCATGGCCCGAGCGGCACGCTAGGTTGTTTCCTGGATAGCGACGACGGCAAACTGATTCTTTCCGCAAACCACGTTCTTGCGCTCGAAAACCGGGCTCTGAAAGGGAGTAGTATCGTCCAGCCGAAACTCGGTATCGTCGGCGAACGCGAGATCGCTCTGCTCCACGACGCGCAAGATCTTTTCTCAGCTGGGAATCTGATGGATGCTGCAGTAGCCAAACTCACGGTGAATGATATCAATTCGACTATTTTTAACAACGTTGACATTAACGGTGTACGCACCACGCCTCTTGTAACCGGAGAGACGCTGACCAAGTTCGGGCAGTCGACTGAGGAGCGGTCGGGAAATTTCCTTTCGATGACGAGTAATGTCAGCTTGAAGATGCGGTTCGATACCTACTCGTTTGATGACCAGATAGAAATCAACTCGACGGGCCAGCCATTCAGTGCCGGCGGCGACAGCGGTGCGCTGGTCTACGATGATCAGAAGAGGGCGGTCGGGATTGTGATCGGAGGCAACAATTCGAATCGGTCGTTCGTCACGCCGATCGCGCGGATACTCGAACGATTCAATGCCACATTGTCCTGATCACATGAGAGTGATGACGAGACCGAGGAAACGTTGATCGGCCTGGCATTTTGTGGCACAGACACTCTTGTCTGTGCGAATTGATGATCACCTATACAAGAAGCCCAAACTGTTCAGCAACCGCGACCTCCGCCTCAGCGTCGAGAAGTGCTCCTGCCGCAGATCGTCAGGATAGGCGAGGGCAAGCATCGCTTCCTCGGTCTTGCCGCGCCAACGCGCACGCGCAGGGCGGGAGGTATTCGTCTTCAAATACCCGCTCACCATCTCGTGCCAGAACTCGAGCCGGTCGATGAACGACGTGTTGAACCGTTCGCGCACCTCGCCGTTGGTGCGGAGGGATTCGCGCGTCCTGTCGAAGGCCTCTTTCATCGCTCGTTTGAGGGTGACCACTCCCTCCTTTCGGCCGGCTTCGCCGGTGCGGTAGATCATCTGCAGGAAGCCGAGCGCGCCCTTCATCCGCACGGCGCGGGTGTTGCGGCCGAAGATGAAATGGTGATCGCCGCGTTGATCGGCCAGGGTGCCGCGGGGATGGAACCAGGCCAGATTCTGTCCGATGAGCTGCATGCCGTCGTGGTCCATGAAGGTGATGCGGATGCGCCAGGCGCCGTTCTCCCAGACCGTACGCAGGCCGGTGTTACGGCCGACGAAGGACTCGCCGTCCGTGTGGCCGCCGGCGGCGTAGAGCGTTCCCCAGAAGCGGCCGATCTGCTCGGCGACGGCGAAGAAGTTCTGCCGCGCGCGCTGGCGGTTGGCCGGCACGCGTAGCGCCGCAGCGACGTATTGCCGTTGCGTGCGATAGGGAACGTTTGGCGGCTGATAGACGCAGAGCACTTCATCGAGCAGCTCGTCGGCGAAACGGCGGGCATCGTCCGGCGTGTAGTCGCGACCCAGGCCGCCGAAGTACTCCGCGGGGCCTCCGGCGTCGAGGTAGTGCGCCAGCTTGTCGAGGCGGAACGCCGAATTGCCCACCTGCACGGCCTGGGCGGGACGGGTCACGCCGAGGAGCCGGACGGCTGTCTCCACGGGATTCTTCGGCAGGGACGTTCGCTTGACCGGCGCGCGCGGATCCTTCATCGAAAGGATGTCGCTGATGAAATGAAGGTCGGCGTGGACCTTTCGATACTCCCGATCGAAGACCTCCGGCCGCGTGAAATACTCCACCGTAGTCAGCTCGCCAACCCGCGACGGGATGCCGAAGACATTGGCGATGTGCAGCGTCCGCGACATCGATGCCTCCTGGCCGTGGATCAAGCGGTAGAGTCGGGAGAAGAACCCCGACTGGCACGACTCCCACGACAGCAGATGCGTCATCGATCCGCCCTGCAGGTGGTGGGATCGTGGCACGCGCTTCCCCTCGCGCCAGATCTTGACGTCGAATGGGCGGGGGCCGCGGACGCCGGCGCGCTTGATCTCGATCTCAAGGTCGCTGCCGGGTGGTTTGATGACCAGGACCACCGAGCCGAGCGGATACTCGACGAGCGCGTTGATCTCGCTCGGTGTGGCGGCGTCGACCCAGCGGATCAGCGACCCTTGCATCAGCCGGAGAACGATCTCGCGCTCCATGAGCGGCAGCCGCTCGATCTGGTGAAGAATCTCCTTGTCGGTGTCGGGGTGAACGTACTTTGCATCGGCGGGGATCCCGCGGGAGCGGCGGATCTGACGCTCGATCTCCGCCACGACGTCATCGGGACTCCAGAGATAGCGTCCGGCGATGATGCGGCAGTCGCGGGCGGCGACGCTGAGAAAGTCGCCGAGCGCTTCCGGCGAGGTGTCATGACCATGGATGCCATCGTGAACGCGCGCCAGGCGACCCAGCCGCAGCCGTAGCTCGGCGGCAACATCGCGGCGCGACGTCGAGCGGTAACCCTCGACGCGAAGCTCGTCACCCGAGGGAACGTGCAGCTCGTCGAGCCAGAAGAGTTGTTCGCGGTTGGCACGTTCGTCGATGCGGAGCAATTGGTGCTCGAGCATCAGCGCGGCCGCCCTCCGCATCGGCCAGCTCTCGGCGCGATTGCGCGAGAGCGCCGCCAGCGACAGCGCAAACGGCCGGCTGTAGCCGCTCGTGCCGAGGAACTCGTCGGCCAGCGCCAGCGACCAGGGGCTATCGCCGAGCCAGCGGCGAACGACGGCAGCGAGCGGCTCGCCGAGGAGCGGTGCTTTCGCCAGGCGCTCCATCGGCAGAGATCACTTCTTCACTACGGGTAGCTTGCCGGTCTTGGCCGCGGTCTTGGCGCCGGTTTTTCCGCCACCTTTGCCGCCACCTTTGCCGCCGCTCTTTCCACCGCTCTTGCTTCCGCCCTTGGTCCCCTCTTTGCCGCCGGCCTTGCCGGTTGCGGGCGACGCGCCGGATGCGGGCGTGGCGGCGCCTCCGCCGCTCCCGCCATTTCCGTTCCCGGGCTTGGTTGGAGTGAGCGTGTTGCCTCCCAGGCCGAGCGTCAGCGCATAGAGAAGATCGGAAGCGTGCTGGCGCGGAATGACGATGTGGATGTTGTCGCCCTCATAACCAATGTTCCATTTGTCCATAGCAGACCTCCGGCGCGCCTCGCGGCACACCCCTATGTGGAAAGACGGCTGTGGAGGGCCGTCTGTGAACGGAAAGGCGGCTTCTCCGCGAGCGGCGCGTATGGCAGACGCCCCCGCAGGTAGACCGTGTTGCGGCGTCCCTCGTCGGCGAGGGAACGCCCGGAATCGTGATCGCTGGAACGGTTGTAGAAAAGGAGCGGCTCGGCGATGTGCCGCGCGCGAGCGGTGGTGGCCATCTCCAGCATCGGAAACATGCAGCCGACGTCCTCGGTCAGGCGCAGATAGCGGCCGCGCTCATCGCGGAAGTCGGCGTCGTCGATCCGATCGAACAGCCAGCGCTTCCAGGTCCGGACGGCCGTTCCCAGCCAGGGGGCCGAGCGGAAGTCGGTGGTTCCCTCCTCGTAGGCCGGCCAGCGCCCGGGGGAGCGGGGATCATCGCTGATCCAGCTTCCGTAGGTGAGCCAGCATTCCGCGCGCGCGTACGTCTCGGCGATGACGGCAAAGGCGCGCTCGGTGATCAGCCAGTCGTCTCCGTCGACGATGACGATCACATCCTCGGGACCGGCGCCGCTGCGGGCGATGGTACGCAGGATGTTCTCCATTGGATAGAGCCGGCGCTCGTTGCGGGAGATGTCGAAGCGGGGATCGCCGGCCGCCGCGGCCACCGCGTTGCGGCAGGTGTCGTCGCCGTTGCGGTCGACGTTCACCCAGGCTTTCCATTCGCGGTGGGTCTGCATCTTCAGGGAATCGATGCAGCGGCCGATTTCCCTCTCGCAGAAGCCGCAATTGACGATGACATGAAACATCAGCCGCCTCGGTAGACGCCCGGGCGGTGCCGCTTGTGAAGGTTCGTTCACAACCGGGCCTGGCGGAGCGTCTTTCTAATATCTGACTTATATCCGAGATTCGTTCCATTGAGGTCATGAGAGTTCCACTGTCATCTGGCAGATGAGGAGGTTCCATGCGGCGTTCATTCCTGTTCGTGCTCATCGCCCTGTCGATCTTCGCAGCCGTTTCGGCGGAAGCGCAGTACTCCGGTTGTGACCGCGTCATCAAAGCGGACGTTGTGGCGATCGATCAGCCTTACTTCATCAACCGCCTCGGGGCGGCGATGGCTGAGGGGATGATGTTCGCGCTCAAGCGTGACGTCGTCCCATCCGACACGACCAAGCCGCTCGGCCCGGGCAACGCCGTGCTCCGGCCCGACAAGCGCCCGCGGCCGATGGTCCTGCGCGCCAACGTCGGCGACTGCCTGGCCATCACGTTCACCAACCTTCTGGCGAACGCGCCGGTGTCGGGGACGACTCAACCCGCGACGCGGCAGGCCTCCTTCCATGCCGCCGGCATGGAGCTGGTGGGGTCGATCAACGATGACGGATCCTTCGTCGGCGCGAACCCGAACGCCCTCGCTCCGGCCGTTGCCCCCGGCAACACGAAGACGTACGTGATCCGCGCCACGAAGGAAGGGCCATACCTCGCCAACACCATGGGCGCGGTCACGGCCGGCGAAAACCTTCCCGACGACGGCGCGCAGCAGACCGCGGGCCTTTTCGGCGCCGTGAACGTGCAGCCCCGAGGCTCGTTCTGGTACCGCAGCCAGGTCACGGCCAAAGAGCTGTCCGCGGCATCGCCGGGCAGTACACCGCTCAACCAACCGAAGATCGACTACGAAGCGAAGTCGGGCGGCGTGCCGGTCCTCCGGATGCTCGATGACAACAACGAGATCATCTACACCGACCTGACGGCCATCATCACCGGCGATCCGAAAAACGGCTATCTCTTCAAAGACGACGGCCAGCCGCAGTTCTTCAAGAACCCGGCAGAGCCGGACCGCCTCCAGCCTTACCGTGAGTTCACCATCGAATACCACGAGCTCTCCGACGCCGTGCAGGCCTTTCCGATCTTCGGCAAAAACGTGAAGTCTGGCCAGCCGAAGTCGACCCTCGGATCGCGGACGCTGCAGGCCGGCGGTGATGCCTTCGCCATCAACTACGGCACAGGCGCCATCGCCGCGGAGATCCTCGGCAACCGCCTCGGCGTCGGTCCGATGGGAAGCTGCGCCGACTGCGCCTTCGAGGAGTTCTTCCTCAGCGCCTGGACCGTCGGCGATCCGGCCATGGTCGTCGACGTGCCGGCCAACGTGCCTTGTGCAGGCGTCACGAACCAGTCCGACGTGACGGCGGGCAAGTCGAGCCTCAACAACCAGACGCTCACCCCCGTCCCATGCGTCGTGGGAGTGGTCGGTAATGCGCCTGCCGGCGTCACGCCCTACCGCAAGGCACACAAGACGCTCTATCCCGACGACCCGTCGAACGTCTACCACAGCTACATCAACGACCGGGTCAAGTTCCGCATCATTCACGCCGGCACCGGCGTCTCGCACGTGCACCATCAGCACGCCCACCAGTGGATTCACTCGCCGAACAACGACACCAGCACCTACCTCGACAGCCAGTTGATCAGCCCGGGCAGCGCGTACACGCTGGAGATCGACTACAACGGCGGCGGCAACCGCAACAAGACCGTCGGCGACTCGATCTTCCACTGCCACTTCTATCCCCATTTCGCGGCCGGCATGTGGAGCCTCTGGCGCACGCATGACGTCTACGAGGCAGGGACGGAGCTCGATGGGAACGGGATCCCCGTGGCGGGAGCGCGTGCGCTTCCCGATCCGGAGATCGCGGAGGGGTCACCGATTCCGGGGCTGATCCCGATGCCGGCGATTGCCATGCCGCCGATGCCTGGCTGGGTCAAGATCGTGGCCGTCCCCGATCCGAACGGCGGATCATCTCCGATCGGCTACCGCGCCGATTCCGATCCGAACGTCAACCCCGGCTACCCGTTCTTCATCCCGGGTGTGGCCGGCGCGCGCGCGCCGCATCCGCCGCTGGACTTCGCCAACGAAGGGGGGAAAGAGCTCAACGGCGGTCTGTTCCGGCACATCATCCTCAATGCCAAGGTGACGGAGCATCACACCGCCTTCGACTTCACCAAGGAGATGGACTTCATCAACGCCTACAGGCTCCCCGAGGATGGGACGCCGTCCGAGAAGGTGGCCATGAAGTACCACTCGGTCTGTTTCCACCCGTCGTTCTTCCCTGACGGTGCCGCGGCCAATCCCGGCTACCGGACGAACGGTCTGCCGCCTGCTTCGGGTGCGCCGTACGCCGACCCGGGTCTCTTTCCCTACAATCCCGACAGTCCGCCCCCTCCAGCCGATCAGTGCAAGCCGATCGATCCGAAGGACTGGATCCGCTACAAGGCCGCCGTCGTCGAGACCGACTTCGTCTTCAACAAGAAGGGGTGGCACTACCCGCAGTCACGTCTGCTGACGCTCTGGCAGGACGTGGTGCCGACCGTCACCGGCGACCGCCCGCCCGAGCCGTTCTTCTTCCGCGCCAACTCCGGGCAGGGAGTGGAGTACTGGCACACCAACCTCGTGCCGAAGATCTACAACCTCGACAACTTCCAGGTGCGCACGCCGACCGACGTCATCGGACAGCACATTCATCTGGTGAAGTTCGACGTGACGTCGTCGGACGGGGCCGGCAACGGCTTCAACTACGAAGACGGCACGTTCAGCCCCGAGGAAGTGGTGAGCCGCATCAACGGCATCAACAAGTGCGGAGGCCTTGCCGCCGATGGGCTCAGCATCAACAAGTGCAATTCCGGCGGCCCGCCGCGGCTGACCCTGACGGCCGAACCGCCGCCGGCGGAAATCTGCACCGGTTCCAACTGCCAGCCGGATTGGACAGGCGCGCAGACGACAGTGCAGCGCTGGTTCGCCGACCCGCTCATCGACAACAAGGGTGAAGACCGCACCATCCGCAGCGTCTTCACCCACGATCACTTCAGCCCCTCGACGCACCAACAGGCCGGCCTCTATGCCGCTCTTCTCGTCGAGCCCGAGCACTCCACCTGGAGGCAGGGGGAGACCGGCGTCCCGATGCGCACCCGCACGGATGGCGGGCCCACCAGTTGGAACGCCGTCATCAGCACGAAGGGCAAGCCCGACACGCCGCAGTGGAACTTCCGTGAGTTCGCCATGGGGCTGCAGGACTTCCAGCTCGCCTACGCCGCCGGCTCGCGCACCACGGCCAGCTCGCCGCCGTACAACCCCAACTCCCAGAATTCAGGCTGGACCGACCCGAACGTGATCGAGCAGCCGTCGTTCGGCATGCCGCAGCTCATCAGCGCCGGCCCGACGAACGGGACGCTGTCATTCAACTACCGCAACGAGCCGCTGCCGTTCCGCCTGGTCGGCCAGACGAACGCCAACCTCTACACGAATGATTCGCAGTGCGGCACGGCGCCGTTCATCGCGCCGGGCTCCGGGGCCAAAGACCCGGCCCACGTTTTCCTTTCGAACATTACGCGCGCTGATCCGGCCATCAACCAGCAGCCCACTCCCGGCTCGCTGATCTGTCCGAATCACACTTCGGGATTCCACTACCCGAAGAAGCCGCTCACGGCCGACATGCAGCCGGGCGACCCCTTCACGCCGCTCCTGCGCGCGTACGAGGGAGACAACGTCCAGGTACGCCTCATCGCCGGCGCGCACATGCTTCCGCACGACTTCGCCATCTTCGGTACGAGCTGGCTCTTCGAGCCGGCCAACGGCGACAACCATGGCAGCTCCGGCTATCGGAACAACCAGGCCATCGGCATCTCCGAGCACTATGAGTTCCTTTTCCGGGTTCCTCGTGCCAGCCCGTCGACCGATTACGCGCACAACGCCACCGACTACCTCTACACGCCCGACTACGCCAACGCCGCACACGGGATCATCGACGGGATGTGGGGCATCATGCGCGCCTACAAAGGCAACCGCGCCGACCTCGTGACGACGGCGACCAATCCGGTCATCAAGCCGGTGCCGCCGCCGGCCAACGCCGAGAAGGGTTATAGCTGCCCACCCAACGCGCCCGAGCGCAGGTACTACGTCAACGCCACCAGCCCCACACAGATCGTGATCAATTCACGCGGCTCCGGCATGACCGGCGACGCCAATCCCATCGTCAACAAGTTCCCGCTGCAGTACGTGATGAAGGACAATCCGTACGCGACCGAACCTCTGATTCTTCGCGCCAACGCCGGCGAGTGTGTCGGCGTGACGCTGTACAACAACTTCAAGACGACGGCGAACGTCTTCAACTCCTCCGGTGCCTCATCGAAGCCGCTGTTCCAGCCGCAGATCACTCTGACGGCATCGACGCAGGCCAGCCTCACGCCGACGCTCCTGGCCTTCGACGCCATGAAGAACGCCGGCATCAACGTCGGCTTCAATCCCTCCCAGACGGTCGGCGCCGGTGCCTCGCGCACTTACTGGTGGTACGCGGGGAAGACGTCGATCGACGAGAACGGAAAGATCTCCGGCGAGCCGGTGGAATTCGGCTCCGCCAACCTCATCCCCGCCGACCCGCTGGAGCAGGACAACCACGGTCTGGTCGGCGGGCTTGTCATCGAGCCGAAGAACGCGGTGGCCTGTCCCGACGTCGTGAACCCCGGCAGCGGTCCGTACGCCACGCACACCTACGCCTCGGCGAGTGTCTACGGCGGTGGAGACTGCAAGTATCCTGGCCCCTTCCTCTTCCGCGAGTTCGTTCTCGTCACGCAGGACGATATCGGCGTGGTCTGGCCGCCATGCACATCCGATCCCTGCAAGACGAACAACTCCACCGGCGGCGGTTCTGACGACCGCACCGCCCAGGTGATGCTCAACTACAAGGCCGAGCCGATCGGCTACCGGCTGAACAACACCATCAACCCGGTCGACTTCGACAACTTCCGTGTGCTCTCCAACAGCCAGGTCGGCGGAGATCCGCAGACGCCGGTCTTCTTCGCCGCGGCCGGCAAGCCGTTCCGTCTGCGCCTCACGCATCCTCGCGGCAGCGGCGATCAGCAGATCCTGACGCTGCACGGCCACGTCTGGCAGGAGGAGCCGTATTCTCCCGACTCGACCTCCATCGTCGGCGACACCTCTGCCGAGAACCCGATGTCGCAGCACATCGGCTCCCGCGATGCCTACGGCGTGAACAGTTCCTACGACATCGTGCAGGCCAGCGCCGGCGGCAAGACCAAGGTGACCGGCGATTACATCTACCGGACCATCCCGGGCAGCTTCATGTTCACCTCCGGCCTATGGGGATTGGTTCGCGTCGGCGATCCGGGTAAGGACACGGTGAGTTGTTCGCCGAGGTATTACAACGGAGCGCTCTACATCCACGGCACGACCGGCGTTTACCTCGGCGCGGGGAGCGACGCGAAGAACGGTACGCTGGCCTCGACCGTCGACGTCTATTACGCGAAGAGCAACGATTCGGACGAGCCGGGCACCAGGATCGGCACGGCCACCGTCGGTGCCGGCGGACGCTGGTCGATCCCCGCGAACAAGACCGCGATGCCCGCGATCACTCGCATCGTCGCCGTCTCCCCGAACGGCGGAAGCGCCGCCGCATCGATCGAGAAGGTCACCACACCGACGAAGGTGTCGCGGAAGATCACCAAGGGCACGGACACGCGCTTCAAAGATCCGCTGCGTCCGAGCGCGACGATCGAAGCACCCAAGGAGAAGACGGTGGAAGGTACCCTCCCGGCGCCGCCGTCGAAGGACGAGAATCAGTAGACCTCATGAGGCGTGAGGCCCCGGCGCATCGCGCGCCGGGGCCTGCGAGCGGTTCGTTCTCGGCAGTACCTCCAATCGAGAGTCCTTCTCCCCCAGCGCTTTTCAGCTGGGGGAGAAGGTGCCGAAGGCGGATGAGGGGGCGTTTCACGAGTACGCCATTCGCGCGCCTTCGAGCGCTCTCGGACCAGCGTCGGTAAATCGCCCATATCTCGTAAAGCGCCCCCCTCATCCGGCTTCGCCACCTTCTCCCCCCGCAAGAAACCGCGGTGGGAGAAGGGCTCTCGATGAAGGGAGTGGCAAGGCTCTCGAGGGAACAATTCAAGTGAGCGTGTGAGAAATGCGCGCTACGGCGTTACCCGACTTGTCTCCACCCCCTTCTCTCCGCGTGAAACCACTACTATGTCCGGCGACCCCGTGTGATGTGCACGCGAGAACGACAGGTTCGCTTCGCTGAAGTCGTGGATCGACTCGATGGCCGTGATGAAGGCTTCCCGCGTCAGGTCGCGGCCGCTGCGCGTGAGCGCTTCGGCGACGAGCGCGAGAGCGATGCGCGTGCTCCGTTCGGTGAACGTCGCGGCCTCGCTGCCGATCGCTTCGGCAGGAAAGGACAGGACGACGTTGGGGCGAGGCTGTCCTCGTTCGTCGAACACCGTAGCGTCCGCGAGGGCGGCGGGCAACAGGAGGAGGCGGCCGTCCGGCGGGACGCCTCGCTCGAGGAGGAGAACAGCGCGGGCCTCGGCTACCGAGGGCCCGGCCATCGCGGATGTCCAGCCATTTGCTAGCGCAAGGGCTCGCAACTCCTCCGCGGTATCGCGCCAGGCGGTATCGCGATAGACGATGGCCAGCGTGCGCTGATTCTCCGGCAAACGTTTCGCCCCCGTGCGGACGAGCGCCGCCGCCTGCTGCGCCACGCCGGCGAACAGCGCGAACTGGCCGCTGCCGAGTTGGGGAGGAGAGGCGCCTCCGGGTGTAGCCAAGAGCTGCGGGATGTCGCCGGCGGAATCGAGCACGTCGATGTAGGCAAAGAAGTCGTCCGCGGCATCGACGCGCTCGGCCAGCTCGAAGGCGACACGGCGGTCGTAGATACGCAACGTGCCGCCGTACTTTTGCAGCACCGCCATGTCGCGCGCCGCCACGCCGATGCGCACGACGCTGTCGTGAACGCCGGGCGGTGCGATGCTGCCGAGCTTGCTGAGGTAGGCCACCAGGTCGTCGATATCGTCGCGCCGGAAGCGATAGCGCGGCATGACGCTCTGCAGCTCCTTTGCGCCGGAATCGATTCCCATGGTGATGGCGCGCCGGATCAGCGCCTCGGTGTACGGCGGCCGCTTTCGCCCCTCGACGTCCAGTGCCCGCGTCAGCGTTTCCCAATCGATGCGCGCGGGAGTGACTCCACCCTCGGGTTTGCCGCGGCCGTTCGGGCCATGGCAACTCCCGCACGGCATCACCGACGCCGGAACCTCCGCGCCGCCATCGCTCACCACGGCCGTGATCGCCGTCCCGCGGCTGCTCCGGCCGTGGAGGTAGATCTCGCGTCCGCGCGCTTCCGGCGCGGAGAGCGCCGCGGCTGCGAGGAGGGGGAGAAGGATCACTTATCTTCGACGACACTCCGGACCGCGTCGATGACCTTGCCGCTCTCGGCCACGCCGAGGACTTTCTTCCAGAGGCCGGTGTTGAGATTGCCGACCATCACCACGTTGGAGTGATTGTCGCGGACGTCGACGGCCAGCCCGAACTTCGCCAGCGCCGTCTGTACCTGCTGTGGCGTGCCGGTGAGAAAGTGCCACTGCTTCCGGGCATTCACGTTCTTCGCGTACTCGTCCAGTTTGGCCGGCGTGTCGTTGGTGGGATCGACGGTGATCGAGATGAGAGAGATGTGGTCGTCATCCTTGAAGGCATCCTCGATCTTGCGGAACGTGGAGATCATCACCGGGCAGCTTCCGTGACAGGTGGCGAAGAAACTGTTGATGATGACGACCTTGCCGCGCATCAGGTCCTGGTACAGGTCGACCTTGCTGCCGTGTTGATCGACCAGAGTCAGTCCGGCGAAATAGTGCGCGGCGGCTGCGTTGGGGGCCGGCCGTGACGGAGCGTCGCCGGCCGTGGCCGCGACTGCTGCCAGCATCAGCAGCAGAGCCATGCAATGTCTTTTCATCGGGTCTTCTCCTTCGCCACCTTGCTCACCGTCGATGCGATCCTCGTCGCCGGTGCAAGGCCGTCGACGCGCGTCCATTCTCCCGTCGTGTCGTTGCCGATGAACGTCACGGCACTGTGATTGACGAAGTCGGCACTGTACACGCCGAAGGCCCGCCGCAGCGCGTCGATGTCGGTCCGCGCGCCGGTGACCAGCGTCCAACGCGGGCCGCGGTCCCATCGTTCGCCCCACGCTTTCAGCATCGGCGGGGTATCCAGCGGATCGACGCTGACGGAGATGAGCTCGACGTCGTGGCCGACGATCCGCTGCAGTCTGCCGAAGTTCGCTCCCATCGTCCCGCAGATGGTCGTGCAGCGCGTAAAGATGAAATTCACCACCACCGTGTGACCGTGCACGAGGCCGGAGTAGAAATGCGCCCGCCTTCCGTCCTGATCGGTGACAGCTACGTCGGGGATCTTGAGCGGCGCGGCCCACGCTCGGTTCGCAAACAGCAGCGCCGCAATGAAGAACGTTCGTTTCAGGACCGGGAGCAGGTGGGGTTTCATGTCGGTAGAGTGGGGTGTGATTCTCCTTGCGCGGCGACCACCGGTTCGTCATCGTCGGCGTACCAGCCGAGGATCCGGCCGGGGACTTCGGCCGGCATCCGTTCGCCGGTCATGAGGTGGAACTGGCTCATGGCCTGCGTGCGTAGGACGTCGCGGCCGTCGATGGTGACCTGGCCGCGGGCGCGGGTGGCGGCGACGAGCGAGGTCGGTTCCTGGCCGTAGACGAGATCGATCACCACCGCGTCGTCGCCAAGGTCGGACGGATCGAAGGGGACCTCCCCGGCGCGATAGCCGACCGGTGTGGCGTTGACGACGATGTCGTAGCCGCGCGGCGAGAAGCTGGCCAGCGGCACGAACGGTAGTTGCAGAAGCCGGATCGCCAGCGAGGCGCGGTCGAAACCGCGGTTGACGAGCGTGACGTCGGAGCCGGCCTGTTGCAACGCCGCGGCGATGGCGCGCCCCGAGCCGCCGCAGCCGACGACCGCCACGCGCTGGCCGCGCGGCTCCACACGCCGTTCCCGAAGCGTGAGCAGCACCCCCTCGGGGTCGGTGGTATCGGCCGTCCAGACGCCCCCTTCGTTGACGAAGAAGTTGGTCGAGCAGGTGCGGGAGACCATCGGCGTGCGGGCCGGCGCGGCGCTGACGGCGATCTCCTTGTGCGGCGAGACCACGCAGAGCGCGCCGACGGAGGCGCCGAGCGACTCCAGGCCGCGATCGTTGATCAGCGCCGTCCAGAAGTCGGCAAAGTCGGGAGCATGAAAGGGGAGATAGAGCGCGCGGCGCCCGAGCGCGCGGAAGCCGGCGTTGTGCAGGCGCGGGGAGAGCGAGCGGAGGATCGGATCGCCGACGATGCCGAAGATCTCGTCGACCGGCTCCAGGCGCGGGAAGCCGTAATCGCCGATGAGCTGCTCCAGCGGGAGCATGCCGTCGGCCGGATCGTCATCGCCGCCGTAGACGATCCGTGCGCCGAGGCGCGGAGCCAGGATGCGCGTCCAGAGTCCGAGCGCGCCGACGGCGTATGCCGTCAGATCGGGTCGCTTCTCCCGTTTCAGGAGGGCCATCGGCAGCAGTGTCTCGCTGCAGCGCGGCGCCTCCACCTCGAGCCGGTAGAGCCGCGCCGGGACGCGCTGGACCGCGCGAAGGGCGGCATCGAGATCGTCCATCGTTCGCGCCCGGCCGCGCCAGGTGATGACCCGCCGTTCCGGCCGGATGCGTTGCAGCAGCAGCGTGTCGTCGAGGTCGGCGCACTCCAGGTCGATCAGATCGAACGTCGACGCCGCCCGCAGCAGGCGCTCCCGGCGTTCGTCGACCACGCCGCGTAACGTGTAGAGCAGGGTGGCCGGCGTCAGCGAACGGAGGTTCGCCGCATCGACGTCGCCAGCGAGATCGGCGCGCAGCTCGATCCAGTCCGGAGCGGGCGTGAGAAAGGCGAAGCCTTCCGGCCTGCGCCCGACCGTCACTACGAGCGACGCGTCCATGGCAGTGTGGTTGTCGGAAGGAAGACGCCAGCCGAGTGAACCTTGTGAAGTCAGCAGCATGACCGCAGTACCGTCCGTGCCTGCTGCACGCGCTTCCGCGCCGTCGGTTCGGTGATCGACAGGGTGCTGGCGATCGCCTCGTACGATGCTTCGTGGAGAAACCGCATCTGGGCCACGCCGCGCAGCAGCGGGGGGAGGCTGTCGATGGCGCGCTGGAGCCGTATCCGCGTCTCATTCGACAACGCCACCTCCTCGGGGGAGGGACTGGGATCGGCGGCGGCGATCTCTTCGGCGACGATCTCGTCGATGTCGACGCCGTTTCCGCCGGCGGTCAGCCGCAATTGCTCGCGGCGGATGTCGGCACAGACGTTGCGGGTGAGCCGCGTCAGCCAGGCCTGCAGGTTCACGATTTTCGTGGCGTGCGCCGGCAGCTTGCGGAAGGCCAGCAGCATGGAGCGGCTGACGGCGTCGAGGGCATCCGCCTTCGACCCCCGCATCTGCCGCAGACAGACGCTGTACAGGTGGAGACGGTGCTCCAGCCACAGCGGCCAGAAAGCCTCGCGGTCGCCCCCGCTGAGACTTCGCAGCAGAATCCTCTCCTCGATGAGTGACGCTCTCTCCGCCATCTCTCTGCTCGCCCTTTTCCCCGGCATTCGACCGGGCAAACCTTGGACTCTCTTCATGGGAGAGAATCCAGAGAGGTATTTCCCTACCCGGTTGTTTTTAGAATGTCGTATTTTGCGGCATCCGGCCCCCAAAATCACCGAAATTGCCGCGAACGCAGGGGGTCGCGGGCCGTTTTTATTCGGAACGGAGGATCACGCCCCCCTGGGACCGCGGGCGTCCCGCCCGCGCTTCTTCTCAGCATCCTGCCAGACGCGCGCGCGAGACGCACGCGGTCCCAGGGCTACGCTCCGCCGGTGAGGGCCTTGTCCAGCAACGCCTGCCACTCGCGAACGTCCCGCCGCTGCGCCTCGATGTCGTTTTCGGCGGTGATTCGCTGTTGATGCAGGGCGCTCAGGCGGTCCTTGATCTCCTGCCACTGGCTCTTGATCTCTCCGATCCGGGGGTCGCCGGCCGGCATGTCTCTCTGCCTGGCGGCGAGAACCATTTCCAGCTCGCCCCGGTCTTTTTCAGCCAGGGCGATCTCGCGGTCGATCGCGCTCAGCCGCTCCCGTGCGTTCGCGAGCTGCGTCGTTGCGAACGTCAGACGCTTGAGCAGCAGATCGGCCTTCTGCGTCTCCACCTGCTGCTTGAGCGTCCGGGCGATCTCTTTGAGCGTGGCGTTGATCTCGCCGAGGTCGTTGTGAGCAGGTTCCTCGGCCGCGAACGCGGCCGACGCCGCGAAGAACAAAACCAGCAGGACTCCTGAAACCGATCGATGCATCGTGGACTCCGTTTCCTATGTGACGTTGAGATCGTGACTCGAGCTCACGCGAAGCCGCGAAGCCGCGAAGGCGACGGCGGCTGCCAGGGGTGCCGAGGTGAGAATGTCCGGGATGCCGTGGTACCGCATGAAGAGCTCGAGTGAGAAGTAGAGAAGAACCGCGATGATGAGAGGGACGAGCCAGCGGCGGTGAAACGCGCCCACGGACACGACCAGCGATGCCGCGAAGGCGGAGTGCGTGCTGTAGTCGAGTCCGAAGGAGGCCCAGATCCGGTAGTGGTCATCGATGGCGCGAACGAGGTAGACGAAGGCCATCGCCGCGCCGGTGCAGAGGTAGTAGGCGATAGTTGCGCGGAGTATCCTTGGCCTGCGGATGAAGGGGACGGCGAGGGCGACGATCGCCAGGAGCGGATTGAAGGAATCGGCGATGGCGTCGAGGATTCGGTACGTGTTCATATAGCGCTTCGTGCGTTGTCGGTTGTCGGTTCTCGATTATTGAACAAAAAACCATACAGCCGACTGGCACGTAGCGGTGCTCAGCTCGAAACGGCCCGCACTTCCGGGTGATGAATTCGGCCGCCGAGGAGCGCGGTGCGGGCGGCGACGGTGAGGCAGAGAAGGATGGCGATTGCGATCACCACCTCCAGCCAGCGGGGGCGCGCTCCGCGGCGGTGGCCGATGAACAGCGCGACGATGGCGAGGACGCCGGTGACGCACGAGACGGTGACGAACCAACCGGCGGCATCATCGTGCGGCCCGACCATTTTCGAGTCCACTCCCGCTATCGGAGGGTTGGCTTTCGTCAGGAAATCGGCCGCCTTGTCGCCCGTCAGGTCGGCGGCGACGCCGCAGAGCGCGGCGATGATGGCGACGACCAGAGCTGCCGTGACGAATTCACGCCTCGCTTTCCACAATCCGAAGAGGATCAGGCAGAGCGCGAACAGCTCCGCATACAGCGGCGAGTGGTTGATGGCCAGGTGAATGTGAATGGCGCTGAAGTCCATGGCCGGGAATGATGCCAGAAGTTTGCCTGGCGTTCTCAAACGCAGCGACGTGGTCATTGGTCATTAGGTGCCAGGCCTTCGTTTTTCTCAGCAAACCGAAGGCCTGGCACCGCATGCCAGTGCCAGCGGAAAACGAAGGCCTGGCACCCGCATCTTGTTGACACTTCTCGTTCCCGACATCCTGCAGTCCGGACCGATCTCTGTGATCCTCGGTCCGCCGGTCGATCAGGTGACACCGGCGATGCGCATGATCGATCTCTTCCGCCTCCCGCAGTTTCGCGGGTTGCCGCGCAAGCCGGTAGGCGGGGAGGGGAGCGTCGTCTTCGCGCTGCCGAGGATGCCGGCGATTTCTTGATTCCCGTCAAATCCGGTGGGCGCCTCGTGCGCGTAGGTACAGGAGATGACGAATTCGATGACACCGCGAACGCTGGCCATCACCATTTTCATCGCTCTCCTCGCAAGCACCGCCTCGGCGCATGATTTCTGGATCGAGCCGTCTACCTTCCGTCCGGCCGTCGGCGAGCGCGTCACGGCCACCTTGCGCGTCGGGCAGAAGGTCAGCGGCGACTCGTTCCCGAGGATTCCGGCCTACATCGTTCGCTTCCTCATTAAAGGCGAGAGCGGGGTGGAGGGGACGATGGTGGGACGCATGGGATCCGATCCCGCCGGCATCGCTCTCATATCGGACGCCGGTCTGCATTGGATCGGCTATGAGAGCACCCCCTATCCGGTGGCGCTCGAGGCGCAGAAGTTCGAGGACTATCTCAGGGACGAAGGGCTCGAGAGGATCATCGACCAGCGGAAGAAGAATGGGCAGTCGGCGGCTCCCGGCCGTGAGCGTTTCTATCGTTGCGCCAAGACGCTGCTCGACACTCCGGGAACCGCGAGCGGGACGTCGCATCTCCTCGACACCCCACTCGGCTTCACGCTCGAGCTCGTGCCGCGCAAGAACCCGTACGCGATCCGCCCCGGCGGCGAGTTGCCGCTGTCACTCTCCTTCCGCGGCAAGCCGATGGCGAACGTTCTCGTCGTGGCCATGAGCAAGGACGATCCGCAGAATGCCGTTCGTGCGCGGACCGATGCCAGGGGCCGCGTTACACTGCGGCTTGCGCATGCAGGCTTCTGGTTGATCAAGGCAGTTCACATGGAGGCCGCTCCGGCCGACGCCGGCGTCGATTGGGAGAGTTGGTGGGCGTCCATCACCTTCGACCTGAAGTGATGGCGCGCCGGTTCGTGGCGGCGCTTTTTCTCGCGGCGAGCCTCGGCCTTCCGCTGCTGGCGCATGAGCTGGGACTGGTCCAGGTCGAAGCGACATTCAAGAAGGACGGAACGTACGACGTCGACCTCCTCGTCGACCGTGAGCATCTCCCGCTGCAGGTATCGGGAGCGGCGGTGCCGCCGGATGTCTTCCTGCGCGGGATCGAGTCTTCGGCGGTTCTCTCATTCGACGGCAAGCCGGCCGGACATGGAGCCCCCGAGGTGATGACGGTCGAGGGAAAGCCGAGCGTGACCAGGCTGCGCATGACGGGACGTACGCCTCCCGCGGTCTCGCAATTCACCTTCGCCGACAACGCCATCCTCGGATTCTTCGTGATCAAGCTTCACAGCGAGGGGCGGGAGGGGACGGTTACGCAGTGGGTCGACGGAGGGAAATCGAGTCCCCCATACCCGCTCGATCGGGCGGTGGTTCCGCTGACCCGATGGGAGATCGTGAAGCTCTACCTCCGGCTCGGATACACGCACATCCTGCCCCGAGGTTTGGACCACGTGCTCTTCGTGCTCGGGATCTTTCTGCTGGCGGTCGATCTCAAGCCGGTGCTGTGGCAGGTTTCCGCCTTCACCCTGGCGCACACCATCACCCTGGCGCTCACCGTCTACGGCGTCGTTTCCCTTTCTCCCCGCATCGTGGAGCCGCTGATCGCGCTCTCGATCGTCTACGTGGCCGTCGAAAACGTCTTCACTTCCAGGCTGCACGCGTGGAGACCGGTGGTGGTCTTCTGTTTCGGCCTTTTGCACGGGATGGGATTCGCGGGCGTGCTGACCGGGATCGGCCTGCCACGCTCCGAGTTCGTGCCGGCGCTGCTCTCGTTCAATCTGGGAGTGGAGTGCGGCCAGCTCACCGTCATCCTGGCGGCGTTTCTGGCGTTCGGGCTGCCCTTCCGCAAGAAGCCGTGGTACCGGCAGCGCATTGTCGTGCCCGGCTCGCTCATGATCGCCGCCGTCGGTCTCTACTGGTCGATTCAGCGCGTGTTTTTTGCGGCGTGAATACGACCGTTCTTATCGCTCCGCCGTACCTCGTACTGTACTGAACAACGCAGTCTTTACGTTGTACAAACAAAGGAGAAACGATGAGACTCTCTCCCATGATCCGTCTGGCCGGCGCCCTCCTGGTGGCGCTCGTCATTCTTCATCCGCAGGCTCAGGCCTCCAGTCACCGGGAAGCGCTGGCGGTTCTCAATGAGCCCTGCGCGGACAACACCGACACCTTCGCCTGGGTGTCAAACGGCACGCACGACAAACTCTATCTGATCATGGACTACAACCCGCTCCATGAGCCGGGCCAGGGCAATCAGGGTTTTCGCGCATGTAATGGTTATCGTTACGAGTTCCACATCGGCAAGGGAACGAGCCTCAAGGATGAGGCCGTATACCGCGTCGAGTTCAAGAACACGCTCACGCCCTCACCCCTCCCCGGCCCGACCGACGCACTCGGCGGCGGCAATGAGCTGCTCTGGCAGCTCACCGGCGGCACGGAGACGATGACGGTTACCCGGCTCCTGGCGCCGGGAAGCCCGAATCCGGTGGTGCTCGGCGAAAACCTCAAGGTTCTGCCGAACAACAACGGTCCGCAGACCGACCGGCTGGTCTACGGCCTGGGTCCTTTCAAAGGCTACGATTCGGGCGATTCGACCAGCCGCGATCACGGCCTTTTCGACCAGACCTTCATCGACAGCTTCATCCAGACCCTTGCCGGCGGCGCGCGCATCATCGCCGGCGATTTCGACGATCCCTATCAACTCGACGAGAAGGGGATCTTTGATCTCGTAAACCTAGGGCGCGGCGACCTCGGCCCAACCGTCCTGGGAGCACGCAACACGCCGATCGAGGATGTGTTTGCCGGCTTCAACGTCTCCGCGATCGCCCTCGAAGTCCCGACCAGCGATCTTTTCCCGAACGGCATTCCCCACAATGGCGTGCTCAACGCCACGTCGACGGACAGCCTGCTGCGGGTCTGGGTCAGCATCAGCAGGCAGGCCACGCAGACGGTCGATACGACCAATATCGTTACCGGTCTTCGCGGCTCGGGTAATTACGTTCAGGTCGGCCGCAATGCGCTGCCGCTCTTCAATGCCGGTCTTGTGGGCACGCAGCGCCAGACCCTCTATCTGCATACCGATCCGATGAAAGACGTGAGCCGCTTTGGCAACGACATCCTCTTCCCGGTTCTCGTTCGCGACGCGGAAGCGCTTGGCATTTACAAGGCTCTTGGAGTTCCGGCGGCGGCCGTGACGACTCTGAAAGGCCCGCGCCTCGACATCATCAATGCCATCAACCTCGGACGTCCGATCCCGATCGCGGACGGCTCCACGGGCGATGTGATTACGCTCGACGCCGCCATCGACTCGCAATTTCCCAATGGCCGGCGCCTCGGCGGCGGCACGACGGCCAACCGTCATCAGGTGAACGTGAACACCGTCCTGATCAGCCTGATCGTCGCCGGTGATCCGGGCGCCGGACTGGCCAAGGGCGTCGAAACGAACGACAAGGATTTCCTTCCGAGATTCCCCTTCATCGCGCCGCCGCATCAGGGATTGCTGCAAGGACACGGTGGTGTCAACGCCGTACCCACGCCGGTGATCCCCGACCCGAACCTTCCCCAGCCCTGACCTGCACGACCGTGCAAACAACCGATAGGAGATTGACAGCATGAGAAAACAGATTTCTCTCATGGTCCTTACACTGGCCGCCGTCATCACGACGTCCGCCTTTGCTCAGCCCGTGCAGCACGCCCGGGACCTGAGTTTCGCTTCCGACAGCCAGACGGTTCCCGTCGTGGCCAATGTTCCCGGGCAGGGCGGCACGTTCCAATCGTACCTGGCGATCTTCAACCCGACGTCGTCTGCCTACTCCGTGACGGCGACGCTCTTTGATGCCGCCGGGACCAAGCGCACGGCCCTGATTCCGCTGGCCGCGGGAGAGCTGAAGACCTACACGAATTTCCTCGACGCCGTCTTCAACGGATTCTCCGGCGGCGGCGCGGTGACGTTCGTCAGCCCCGATTCGACCGGCGGAACGCGCAACAACCGCTTCATCCTCAGCACCGAGGTCCGGACCGCCGGCGCGCGCTTCGGCACGACGATCCCGGTGCTGGAGTTCGCTGGCACGAGCTCCCGTTCCTTTGCTCCCGGGGTCACCGTCGATTCGAATACGCGTACGAACGTCGGCTGCTTCGATCAGTCAGGCGCCGCCAACAGCGTGAAGGCGACGATTCTTGACAATACAGGGAAGCAGACCCTCGGCTCGGTCACCTTGAACCTCGCCGCCAACGGCTGGGGTCAGACGGCCGTGACGACGATCGTGAGCGGCGGATACGTGCAGTTCGATCCGACCGACTCCGCCGTCTGCTACGCGGTCGTCGTCGACAACGCCACGAACGACGGACGGTTCATCTCGGCAGCGGAGTACAAGCCGTAACGTTTCTTCGGAGCGGCGGCGTGAGCCGCCGCTCCTTAGACGAAGGGTCTTCCAAGCTCCGGCACAGACAAGAGAGTGTCTGTGCCACATTTGTCTCGCTAGTGCTCGCAGACTTCAGTTCTTAACGGGACCGATGTGGTACAGACACTCCTGTCTGTGCCGGAGCTTGGCAGGACCAATGTGGCACGGACACTCCTGTGCCGGTGCTTGGCAAGACTAATGTGGCACAGACACTCCTGTCTGTGCCGGAGCTTGGCAGGATCTACTTCGCCGTCTCCGCTTCCCGCCGCGCCGTCGCTTCGCGCTCGTCCTTTGCCGACATCGGCGGGTTGTACGCCGGGATCCCGGTCACCGCTTCGCCGATGATGAGGTTGTGGATGTCGTGCGTCCCCTCGTACGTCTTCACCGACTCGAGGTTCAGCATGTGGCGGATGATCGGATATTCGTCGCTGATGCCGTTTGCGCCGAGGATGTCGCGGGCCGAACGGGCGCACTCAAGGGCGATGTTCACGTTGTTCATCTTCCCCATCGACACATGATGCGGCTTCAGCTTCCCCTGATCTTTGAGACGCCCCATCTGCAACGCCAGCAGTTGGCCTTTCGTGATCTCGGTGATCATCCAGGCCAGCTTGTTCTGCACGAGCTGATGCGAGGCGATCGGCTGGCCGCCGAACTGGATACGCGACTTCGCGTACGTCCGTGCCGTCTCGTAGACGGACATGGCCGCGCCGAGGCCGCCCCAGGCGATGCCGTAGCGCGCCTGCGTCAGGCAACCCAGCGGGTACTTGATCCCATTCGTCTCCGGCAGCACGTTCTCCAGCGGGATGCGGCAGTCGGAGAAGAAAAGCTGCGACGTAACCGACGCCCGTAGCGAGAACTTGCCCATGTGATAGGCGGTGGTGAAGCCGGGCGTGTCCTTCTCGACCAGGAACCCGCGGATGACGCCGTCGTGCTTCGCCCAGACCACGGCGACGTCGGCGATCGAGCCGTTGGTGATCCAGGCCTTGGCGCCGTTCAGCACCCACGAATCGCCATCCTTGCGCGCGTAGGTGCGCATACCGCCCGGATTCGAGCCGAAGTCGGGCTCGGTCAGGCCGAAACAACCGATCTTCTCGCCGGCTGCCAGCTTCGGGATCCAGTAGTCGCGTTGTTCTTTGGAGCCGTACGTGTAGATCGGGTACATCACCAGGCCCGATTGCACCGAGGCGAAGGAGCGCAGGCCGGAATCGCCGCGCTCCAGCTCCTGCATGATCAGGCCGTAGGCGACATTGTTCAGGCCGGGGAGGTCGTAATCCTTGATGGTCGGGCCGAAGAGTCCCATCGCCGCCATCTTCGGGATGAGATGCATCGGCATCTTCTCTTCGCGGTTGGCCTCTTCGATGATGGGGATCACTTCGTCGTCCACGAAATCGCGGACGGTCTGACGCACCATCAGCTCTTCCTCGGAGAAGAGCGAGTCGATATCCATATAGTCAACGCCGGGAAAGGTGGGCAAGGCGGCACTCCTGCTGTGAAATTCTGAGGGCGATCATATCAAGTCGCCTCCGTCACCACTGTGACGTCGCCGCGCAATATAAAATCCGCCGATGTCCGACGATGACCTGAGCATCCAGGGAACGCTCGCGGAGACGACGGTTCCCGATCTTTTCCGAACGCTCGTTCGCAGCGCGGAGACCGGAATCGTTTCACTCGAGGCCATCGGCCGCAACGACGTCATCTATTTCAAGGAGGGGAAGATCATCTTCGCGTCGAGCTCCGACCCGGACATGGGGCTGGGCGAAGTGCTCCTGCGCGGCGGCGAGCTGACGCTGAATCAGTACAACCACGCCATGGATCGCCTGGTCGTGGCCCGCCGCATCGGTGCACTGCTCTGCGAGCTGGGCTACCTGCAGCCGGACGAGTTGCTGCGCGCCATCGAGCGTCAGGCCAGCGCCATCGTTCTCAACGCCATGCATTACCGCGCCGGCAGCTACACCATCGAGTTCACCAGCGAGTTCCCGCCGGAGATCATTGCCCTTCCGCTCAACACGGAGCGCCTCATCCTTGACGGCGTGCAGAGCATCGAGTTCTGGTCGCTGATCACGCGCGGGCTGGCGCGGCCGGACAGGCTTCTGCAGCAGGTGAGCGGCGCCGATATGCGTACGTACGCGCTGGAGCTGACCGACGAGGAGAGCCACGTGCTCAGTCTCCTCACCGAGCCCGGCACGATCGAGGACATCTGTTCGCGCAGCTACCTCTCGAACTTCATCACCTGCCGGACGGTGTGGGCGCTCTTCAGCGTGAACCTGATCGCCGAGGCGGAGGGCGACGCCGTCACCGAGCAGCGTGCCGCCGCGGAGGCGGAGTACGAGCTGGAAGGGGTGGTCGAGCGCTACAACCGCATGTACGAGGCGATTTTCGCCATCGTCTTCCAGCGCATCGGCGATCACATCTACGACTTCATGGACCGGGTCGTGGTCCATCTCTCCGCCGAGACGATGCCCTACCTCTCCGGCATGAACCTGGTGAACGACGCCCGCCTCGATTTCGACCAGCTCCTGAACAACGTCATCGCCTCAGGCTCCCGCGATCACCCCGCCGTCATCCACAAGATCCTCAACGAGCTCCTCCATAGCTGGATCTACGAGATCAAGTCGGAGTTCGGGCCGGAGATGGAGGCGGAGGTGCTGAAGTTGACGCGGTGACTGCGCTTCGCGCGTTATCTGCGGCTTCGCCGCGTTGTCGGTTGTCTGCGCCTGCGGGCGCGTGGTCGGGGACTTTACAACGCACGCCGCCCCCGGCACGATCGTTCGGTTCCTGACCACGCGGCCCGCAGGCCGCAGACAACCGACAACGCGCAAAGCGCAGACAACCCGCGTAGCGCCGCACTCATGTAAAATAACCACCCGAATGCCCCGCGCTACCCTCATCGTCCTGGCGTCCCTCCTCGCCGCCACCGCTCTCGCCGCCGGACCGCAGACGCAGCCGAATGACAGGGAGTGGGGGCTCATCAGCGCCGACTACGCGTGGATCGAGACCTTGCGGAAGGCCCAGCCGCTGCCGGCGGCGAATGCGTCGCGGAAGCAGATGCTGGAGACCGTGCTCGACAATCAGAAAAAGCTGGAGCCGACGTACGTCCCCTTCCTCGACAAGGTCAAGGAGTACTTCGACCGCACCCACGATCCGCGAGCCGGGCAGGTTCTGGCCCGCGAGAAGATCATCATGGGCGACGAGTACATGCAGTACCTGTCGCGCTATGACAAGGCGCTCGAGCTCTATCGCGCCGCCGTCGAGCTCGATCCGGCCAACGCCGATGCGAAGAAACGCCTCGAGCTCGCGCAGCAACGGCGATTCGTCTCCATGAACGACTTCGCGGCGGTGAAGAGCGGCATGAAAGAGGACGCCGTCCGCGGTCTGGTCGGCCTCCCGCGCGAGGACTGGATCAAGCAGGTCGTGCAGAACAATCGCGTCTATTCGGTATGGATTTACCCGAAGGAAGACGGCGGCGCTTCGGCCATCTACTTTGACAACGGAGTCGTTTATCACACAAACTGGAACGCTGCGGCGCCACCTGCGCCGCCGACTCAGACCAGGTAACGGGAGGGTGTGCAATGGTGTCTGACGAAGTTCTCACCGACGATCAATCCCACTACGAAGTCTCGCTCACCGCCGGACAGGCGTTCATCGCCTTCGTCCTGCTGCTTCTTTCGCTCGCGGCGTCGTTCGCTTTTGGACTGATGATCGGCAAGGGTCAGGCCGACGAGCGCCTCGTGGTCCGCAAAGAGCCCGCGGTCATCAACGAGGGGAGCGTCGCCGCCAGGAAGAATGACAGCAAGCTCGTCGACCTCGGCGTCGGCAACGACGACTTCAAGGCTCCCCCCGCGACGACCAGCTCGGTGATGACGGAGACCGCGCCGCCCGCCGCGACGATCACCGAAGGAACGGTGACGCCGTTGACCAACTCCGCCGTCACGACCACGGCCGCGGCCGAGGTGGTGCCCAAGCCGGTGGCGAAACCGCCATCCCAGCCGGCGGTCGTTCCCGCCCCCAAACCTGCCCCGCCCGCCGGGGCTGTCTACGCGCAGCTCCTGGTCACGAGCGATCAGAAGACCGCCGACGCGCTGGCGGCCAAGGCGATCGACCACGGCTTCATGTCCACCTTCGTCGAACGGTCGGGAGCGACATTCAAAGTGCGCGTGAAGTTCTCCTCGGAAGCCGAGGCGCGCGCCAGCGAGCCAAAGCTCAAGGATCTTTCGAAGGACGTCTGGATCGTCAAGTGACCGGGAAGGGGATCGAGCGCCGTCTTCGCGCGCTGCGTGATCCCCTCGTCGCCGATCATCATCTTCGATTCTTCAAATGTGGCCCGGCCAGTACGGCGAGGGCGACGCGTTCCTCGGCATCATGGTGCCGACGTTACGGAAGCTGTCGCGGGAATTCACGCCGATCTCCGTCGACGAAGCCTTTGCGCTGCTCCAGTCGAAATGGCACGAGGCAAGGATCCTGGCGTTGATGATCCTCGTGAGGAAGTACGAGCGTGGCGATGAACAGGCGCGACAGGAGATCTATCGCCGCTATCTCGCCAGCACGAGTCGCATCAACAACTGGGACCTCGTCGACGTCTCCGCACCCGCGATCGTCGGCGCATATCTCCTCGACCGCGACCGAGCGCCGCTGTTCGCGCTCGCGAAATCGTCTTCGCTCTGGGAGCGTCGTACCGCCGTCATCAGCACGCAGCATTTCATCCGCCACGGCGATGTTGACGACACACTCCGCATCGCCGAAGTCCTCCTCGACGATGGCCATGACCTGATCCATAAAGCGACCGGCTGGATGCTCCGCGAAGTCGGCAAGCGCGATCAGAAGGTGCTCGAGCGTTTTCTCCGAAAGCACGCGCGCCACATGCCGCGGACGATGCTGCGGTACGCGATCGAGAGGTTTCCGGAGGAGCTGCGAAGAAGGTATGTGACGAGGGGTTAGGAGCGCACGCCGGACAGCATGGTTACGCGTGACTCCATCGCACGCCCATCCGCGACATCCAGAGTTGAACGAGACGCTTAACCTGCGCTGGGTTTCTTGAAATAGTGTGGCAAAATAGCACCATGCTCTGGTGTCTTTTATCGCTCTGGATCGCGGTTGGGCCGCCGAAAAAAGCAATTCCGGCAACTGCGCCAGCAGTTGTAGCAGTACCGGCGGCAACGTGCGACGCGCTGGATCGAGTCGAGAAGATCCTGAAGATTGCCGCCTACCTTGTCGGCGGGGGCTGGGTCTACTTCAACTTTTTCAAAGGCCGTACGTACCGGCCGAGACTCGAACTAAGGGTCACAGGCCAACTCTCTCGACGAACTACGCCGGAGTTTGTGCAAGTAGCCGTTACTGTCAAGAATGTCGGTTTGAGTCAAGTAGAAGTGTCTCAGCGGGGCACAGCACTGCGTCTGTTCGCGTACGATAAGTCGGCGAAGGACGGCTGGAAACACCTTGACACGTATGGAATCTTGACTAGCCACCAATGGATTGAACCGGGCGAGCTTCTGGAAGAGCCAGCGTTGTATGAGCTGGACTTAAGAGATGTGAGCGCGATAAGAGCTGTGGTAGTTGTGACCGGGAAGAAAACGATGTGGGAAGCGTCATGTATTCTAGTCTGAGGAGGTCGCAATGAGCTGGAAAGTAGAGGAACAAGAACCAATCGACACCGACAAGATCCTAAACATTGAGGAAGAGCGAGATCGCACCAACGCCCAGCGGGTCGTCGATCCAATAGTTATAGATAACATCGAGAAAGAAAAGCAGGATTCCGGCAACAAAAGATAACCTTCTACGTGGTTCTCTCTGTTCGTCGTCGCGCGGAGGCGTTGACTGCACGGAGGTTCGGGGGCTGCCTACTCGGAGAAGAGAAAGGAGCGGTGCCGACAATTGAGATAGGCGCTCCCGAAAACGGGATTCCTCTCTGAGAGCAGTCCTGACGCCCCGGCGCAAAGATCTCAAACCCGGAATCTGGACCGTGGTCACCGCTCCGAGACGAATGATCGTCCATGATCAGGGTTACTGGCAAGAGAGCATCTTGGTCACTTTGAGTCCGGAATCTATGAGAGCAGAAGGGTCACGCACAGAGTACGGGGCCGAATCCTTGAAGAAGCAAGAGAGCTTGCAGCAGGAATTGACCTAGGATGACACACGCAGTCAACGGAGCAACCATGACCAGACGAGAAATGCTTCACGCAATCGTGGACAGGCTACCGGAGGAAGAGCTGACAACCGCCGCGCGGATACTGATTGCTCTCGATCAGCCAGCGGACGATTTGCAGATCCTGCTTGCGAGCGCTCCTCTGGACGACGAGCCTGATGACGACGACTTCGACGGCGGTTTGACCGAAGCCCGAAATGAAGCGCAATCCGGACAGACCATCCCTCATGCCGAGGTGATGCGGAGTCTGGGTATCGAAAATGAGTGATGCGGCAGTGCGCTGGTCCGAGCGCGCTAAAAAGGATCTTCAGCGTCTCGATCCTGCGAATCAGCGTCGCGTGGCGAGCGTGGTTGCTCGATTCGCTGAAACGCGGGAAGGCGATGTCAAACGACTGCAAGGGCCGCTGGGATCGGAATTCCGGCTGCGTTCCGGCGATCTGCGTGTGCGTTTTCTCATCGACGGTGACGGAACGATCGTAGTCCTTCGCGTCCTCCCTCGCGACAAGGCCTATCGATGAAGTGCCGCCGTTAGCCACCCGTTACTGGTCCGAATTCATCCTCTCCGCCGCAGCGGCCGGCGCCTGTACGAATGCGCCATCCTGATAGATGATGTCGCTGTCCAGGCTCGCGCTGCGGATGACGGGTGGGCGGGTCTTCTCATCGAAGATGGCGATGGTGTCGCTGCCTCCTTCGAACTGGTGATCTGCGCCGGCGCTGACCAGACGGTAATGCTGGCCGTCGGTCGAAACGGAGTAGCGATACGGAGTGCCCCATCCATCCTTCTCGGGCAAATCCCGAATGTACGTCGGCGAGAGGATGGCCTTGAGATCGCCGTAGGACGACACCTTCGGATAGTGATTCTCGTCGGTTGCGTACGACTCGATTGCCGTGGCCACCGTGCGCAGATCCTTCATCGTTCGTTCTTCCAGCGGTTTCTTTGCGTCCTCCTCGGCGCGCAGCTCCTCGGCCACGGCGTTGGCATCTCGTTTCAGGAGCTCGGTTCCCGCGAGAAAGGCGCCGAGGGAGAGGTCGGGCAGGAGGGTGGCAGTCTTCTGGCCGGCCTTGGTCTTGAAGAAGGCGATGAGCTCGCGAAGCTCGGCCGCGGAATACGTCTTCTCGAAGAGCGGCACGTAGACCTGATCGTCGTAGCTGGCGAAATCGACGCGCGCGAACAGCCGCTCCCGGAAGACCCGCACCTGTTCCTCCGCTTTCTTTCGCTGCGCCTGAATCATCTCGGCTTTTTCTTTTGGCAGAGACGGGTCGGCCGGCCGCATGCCCTCGGTCACCCCGAGCATGCGGTTGAACATCACATCGAGCATCGACTGCGTCAGCCGCTTGCTGTCGATGACCTTGAGCAACTCGCGCACGAGTTGCTGCCGTTCCACGCGCGTCTCGGTCGTTGATTGTGCGAGAAGCGGAAACGCGAGGAAAAGAATCGAGACGAGGACGAGGGGGAGACGTCGGGACATGGGGCTCTCCTTTGGTGACGGGTGGACGTTGGGGACAGGGTAGCAGGGGAGCGGCAAGATGCCTGTGATTCGCCGGTGGGCGGAGGGGGGCCGTGGCCGTAGGGGGGCCGCACCTTCGTTTTTCGAAATCCGTCCAGTTCGAAAGGTAGAAATAACAATCCGCTTGCTCGCGGCCTGAAGTTCCACGCCTACAAGTCACACTGGGTCAGCGACTTACATGGCTGTGAAAATCGAAGGCGTGACCCCCTCGCGATCGACTCCGAGGCTGCGATCTCAGATCAGCCGGGAGATGTTCGACACCAAACGGTGTGACCTGCAAGATCACACGGGAGATCTTCGACATCAAATGGACTGATCTGCAAGATCACACGGGAGATCTTCGATATCAAATGGACTGATCTGCAAGATCACACGGGAGATCTTCGATATCAAATGGTCTGATCTGCAAGATCGGCCGGGAAGTTTTGGATTTCAAACGGCTGATCTGTCACTTGAGTACTCTCCGCGTGAGGCCTCTGATTCGCATAGCATCATCCACGATCATGGCCACAAAACCACGCACCAAGACCACCAACCAGCAGACCACCACCCCTCAGCTCGAAGCACTGCGCAAGGGGCAGGCGAGGAAGCGGTCGAGCGTCGATCCGTCGCACATCCTCGACAAGGCCATCTACCAGCTCTGGGAGACGATCAACGATCTCGATCAGATTCAGCCCGAGAGGGTCGAGCATTACCGCGTCTCGGTCTTCGGCAGCTCGCGCATCCAGCGCGGCGATCCCATCTACGACCAGGCCAAGAAACTCTGCTTCGAGCTCTCCAGGCTCGGAGCGGACATCGTCACCGGTGGTGGTCCCGGACTCATGGAGGCGGCCAACTCCGGGGCCATGGAAGGGCAGACGGAGAGCCATTCGCGATCCTTCGGGCTGGCCATCCATCTGCCGACCGAGACGGATGCCAATCCGTTCGTGAACAAAGTCTTCCGGCACCGGACCTTCTTCTCGCGCCTCCATCACTTCATCCGCCTCTCCTCGGCGTTCATCGTGCTGCCGGGCGGCATTGGAACGGCGCTGGAGCTGTTCATGGTGTGGCAGCTCATCCAGGTCAAGCACGTCACCGAGCATCCGCTCATCCTGGTCGGTACAATGTGGACCGGTCTGATCGACTGGATCAACGAGGTCATGATCACGCGCGGGCTGGCCAGCCCGCAGGACATGAACGCGGTCTCGGTGGTCGGCTCGTACGAAGAGGCCATTCCGATCATCCGCGCCTCGTACGAACGTTTCATTCAGGAGAAAAAGAATGCCCACTAAGGAACAGATTCTCGACGCGCTCAAAGGCGTCAAATTTCCGGGACTCTCGCGCGACATCGTCTCGTTCGGGTTCGTCCACGACGTCAGCGTGGAGGGAGGGATGGTCTCCTTCACGGTGCGCTTCCAGACGGAGAACCAGAACGCCGCCGCGCAGATCGGCCGCGACGCCGAAACCGCCGTCCGCGCCGTCCCCGGGGTCGAGAACGTCCGCATGACCGTCGACGTCGGATCGCGGCAGGCCGCGGGACCGCAGGGAGGACATCCGGCCGAACAGATCCTCTCCGGCGTCAAGTACAAGATCGCCGTCGCCTCCGGCAAAGGGGGCGTCGGCAAGTCGACCGTCTCCACCAACCTGGCCCTGGCGCTGCGCGGGCTCGGTTACACCGTGGGGATGCTCGATGCCGACATCTACGGCCCGTCGCAGCAGATGATGCTCGGAATCCACGGCCGTCCGCAGATCGACGAGAGCGACGAGAAGATCATTCCGATGGAGAACCACGGCGTGAAGACGATGTCGCTGGGCCTGATCACCGATCCCGATACGCCGGTGATCTGGCGCGGTCCGATGGTGATGAAGGCGCTCGACCAGTTCCTCAGCGACGTGAAGTGGGGGGAGCTCGATTTCATGATCATCGATCTTCCCCCCGGCACCGGCGACGCCCAGCTCACGCTGACGCAGAAGGTGCCGCTCTCAGGCGCTGTGGTGGTGACGACGCCGCAGGATGTGGCGCTGATCGACGCGCGCAAAGGGCTGGCCATGTTCCGCAAGGTGAACGTGCCGGTGCTCGGCATCATCGAGAACATGAGCTATTTCATCTGCCGCCACTGCGGCGAGCGCGAAGAGATCTTCGGCCACGGCGGCGGCCGCCGCACCGCCGAGCTTCTCGGCGTCCCGTTCCTCGGCGAGATCCCGATCGATCCGAAGGTCGTCGTCGGCGGCGACAGCGGCGAGCCGATCGTCATCCTCGATCCAACCTCCGCCGCGGCGCAGGCGTTCCGGCAATTGGCCGTGACGGTGTCGCAGCAGGTGGAGTCAGGCACGGCGGGACATACGCACGAAATGACTCCCGCGCACGCACATTAGCTTTTTTTCACGCGGAGACGCGGAGACGCGGAGATTGCACTTCTCTACTCCGCGTCTCCGCGCCTCCGCGTGAAACTAAAAGAGCGATCGCCCCGACGCCTGCTCTTCCGCCAGCATGTCGAGAAACTGTGCCCGCTTGATCTCACGCGCGCCCAGCGCTTCCATGTGTGGCGTCATCACCTGGCAGTCGAGCCAGGTTGCATCTCGGGTGCGGAGGTGTTCGATCAGAAAAAGGAGCGCGAGCTTGGAGGCGTCGGCGGCGACGTGAAACATCGACTCGCCCGTGAACAGGCCGCCGGCATCGACGCCGTACAAGCCGCCCACCAATGCGTCATCCCGCCACACCTCAACGCTGTGCGCGTCGCCGGCGCGATGAAGGTCGGTGTAGGCGGCGATGATCTCGGGACCGATCCAGGTGCCGGTCTCATCGCCGCGGGGCGTCCCGGCGCAGGAGGCGATGACGTCGTCGAAGGCGCGATCGATCGTGTACGTGAAGCCGCTCCGCCGTTCCGCCTTGCGTAGCGAGCGGCCGACGTGCAGCTCATCGAAAACGATCACCGTGCGGCGGCGCGGCGAAAACCACGGCATCGGCAGGTTCTCATGCGGCCACGGAAAGATGCCGTGCCTGTACGCATCGCGCAGCGTCTCCACGCGCAGATCGTCGCCGATGGCGACGACGTCACCGCGGGCGTAACGAGGATCGGGAAAGCGGGACATGGCCGAGGGATCGTACCCGAGGCCGTTATACTGGTTTTCATAACCCCAGGTCCGAGGAGATCCTCATGCCCCAACAGTCTCTCGCCTCTCGTGCGGTGATGGCCGTTCTATTGACGATTGGCTTCTACGCGCTGGCGATCATCATCGTTGCGGCGCTGCTGGGTGCTGTCTATGCCGAGCTGGCGTACGCCAACGAGATCCTCATCAAGCCGACGATCCTCGCCGTCGTGGCCGCCGGTTTGATCCTGTGGTCGATCCTGCCCCGCATCGACCGCTTCACGGCGCCGGGCCCGCGGCTCGAGGAGAGTCATCAGCCGGAGCTCTTCGGCATTCTTCGCGGCATCAGTGCCGCGACGGGTGAGGAGATGCCGTCCGAGGTCTACCTTCTCGGTGGCGAGGTGAATGCATGGGTGGCACAGCGCGGCGGGATGATGGGCATCGGCAGCCGGCGGGTGATGGCGGTCGGTCTGCCGCTGCTGGAAAGCGTCACCGTTCCGCAGTTCCGCGCCATCATCGCGCACGAATTCGGTCATTTTCACGGCAGCGATACGAAGCTCGGGCCGTGGATCTACAAGACCCGGCAGGCGATTGTCCGGACCGTGAACAACCTCGCCCGGAGCGGTTCGTGGGTCCATAAGCCATTCCTCTGGTACGGGAACTTTTTTCTGCGCATGACCCTGGCCATCTCGCGCGCGCAGGAACTGGCCGCCGACGCGCTGTCGGCCAAGGTTGCCGGTGCGCGCACCACGATGGCAGCGCTCGTGGCGGTCGAGCGTGCCGGAATGGTATTCGGCGAATACTGGTCCACCGAGGTAATCCCGGTCCTGTCGAATGGGTTCCGTCCGCCGATCGCGGCGGGACTGACGCGCTTTCTCGCCGCGGAGGATGTCGCGTCATCGCTGCGCCAGCACGTCGACACGGCCTTGCGAGACGGCAAAGCCAGCGAATACGACAGCCATCCGCCGTTACGGGAGCGCCTGGCGGCACTGGAACCGCTTGCCGGCGACGACATTGCCTCGGAGGAGCCGATGGCCTCGACGCTTCTCCGTGATCTCGATCGTCTCGAAGCCGACTTCCTTCGCTCGATCTTCGTCGATCCATCAAAGGTCGCTGCACTGCAGGCCATCGAGTGGCGCGACACCGGGACGCAGGTTTACCTGCCGAAGTGGCGGGAGAGTATTGCCGCGAACAGTGAGGTACTCCGCGGCGTGCGGATGTGCCGGCTTCCCTCGATCGCCAGCTCGTTGCCGTTTTTCTCGAAGCAGCTTCACCTTCAGGACGTCGACCTCGACAAGCGCCCCGAGGCGGCGAAGGCGATCGTCGGCTGTGCCCTGGCCGTCCGGCTCTCGGACGACGGTTGGGTCTGCGATGCCGAACCGGGCCGGCCGGTGACGATGACGAAGGATGGCCGCACCATCGCCCCCTTCACGATCATGACGCGCCTCGGCAGCGGAGAGCTGCGCGAGGAGGATTGGTCCAGCGAGTGCGCGATCTCCGGGATTACCGAGCAGACGCTGGCGTGACTCAGCCCAGACTTAGCCGCATTTCTCACACGCTCACTTGAATTGTTCTCACGAGAGCTTGCCACTCCCTTCGTCGAGAGCCCTCCGCCCGCGGTTTCTTGTGGGGAGGGTCAGCCGGTCTTTCGACCGGCCGCCGTGAACCAAGATAGCTCGCCCCACTCAGGAAACACCGATAGCGAGTCTTGGAGCTTCGGCAAACTCGGGACGATGTGTGGTGTTGGGGCCTCTCATCCACAACCGCCAGAGGCCCGTCGGGACTTTGCCGATTCGAAAGTTCTTGTCGGCAGTTTCTAGAGCTACGCACTTACGTGAACCTCGTTCCGAGATTCGATACTCTCTAATCGAGAGCCCTTCTCCCCCAGCGCTTTCCAGCTGGGGGAGAAGGTGCCGAAGGCGGATGAGGGGGCGTTTCACGAGAGCGTAAGTTGCGCACGAGTGAATTGTGCACGTGAACGTTCTTCGCTACCGGTCATAGAACGCCAGCACCGAGGTACTTTATGTCGATGCCCAGGATGTCATCCCGAATGAAACGGCATACGCGTGCGATGCGCCGAAACCCCACTCGATCGGAAGGCCGCATGTGGTCCTGGCTGCGCAACCGCCGCTTCATCGGCTACAAATTCAGGCGGCAGGTACCGATCGGACACTACATCGTCGATTTCTACTGTGCGGAGCTAAAGCTGGTGATTGAACTCGATGGAACTCATCATCGTTCACCGGGAACGGACGAATACGACGACCGCCGGACCGCTTACCTTCGCCGGCGTGGTCTGCACATGCTTCGCGTTCCGAACGAACAATTGATTCGTGACTCGGAGATCGTCGTCGAAATGATCCAGGCGGCTATCGATCAATGCCTCAGATCTCGCGAGAACGGGCCCCCTCATCCGCCTTCGGCACCTTC
>Ga0247668_1000007_pt1 | contig 97652 bp, 171 predicted proteins | sample CNK09_metaG_FD_182737 | JGI IMG/M metagenome (GOLD analysis project Ga0247668, IMG submission 182737) | Soil microbial communities from Purdue University Martell Research Forest, Indiana, United States - CNK09 | ecosystem: Environmental > Terrestrial > Soil > Temperate forest > Bulk soil...
CGGGGAGGGCTTGGGTCGTCGGCCGGGGCGGGCTAGGTTCGGTGCGGTCGGGAAAGTCGGCGAGGCTAGGACTGGGATGGTCTGGCGAGTCGGCGGGGAACGGGTTGGCTCGGCATGGGACGTCGGCAGGGGCTGGGACGGAGTGGGGCGGCTTGGGTCGTCGGTGTGGGCCGGGCGGGTTCGGAATGGTGCGTCGGCACGGACAGGGTCGGGGCGGAGCGGGGAGGCTAGGCCAGGCCAGTCGGCAGGGGTTGGAAAGGAACGGGACGGGGTGGGGTGGCATGTCGTAGCCGTCTTGGTACCGGCGTCGGTGTCCACTATACGTCACCGGCGGAAGGTGAGACATGGCTACTGATTACCTGGACTCCTGGACCTCGGACTGGGAATCCCGCAGCGACCCGGAGCTGCTGCCGCAAGCCTGGCGGCTGCGCGAGCAGGGCTGGTCGCACACCGAAATCGCCGGTCAGCTCGGGATCACCGTTGCGCAGGCCTACCAGCTGACTGCGGTGCGGAAGAAGTACGAACGGACCCCCGACTCGGATGCCACCATCGGGCACCTGGCGACGACCGTGGTCTTCAACCTCTCCCACGCTGACTCGCACGTCGATAAAGCCATGGCGAGCCAGGGTGCCACGCGGCAGTTCAACTTGGAACATGCGCAGAAGCACCTCAAGGAGGCTGTTTCGCACATGGACCACTTGTGTCAGGTCCTCGGGGACACCTACCCGAAGATCGGCAAGGAGTACGACGACATCGCGAACGACCTGGCACCTCTTGAGTGAGCTGCCGCGGCCGGCGCGCATCGCGGTCGCGGTCGACGCCACCAATGACCTGGCTGCCGCCTGCATCATCGTCAGCGGCATCCTGCCCGACGGCCGCATCCTGGTCGAGCGGGCCGTGGACCCGAAGGGCCGGCAGGACCACCGGGCGGGGATCGCCTGGGTGGTGCCGCGGCTGAAGGAACTCAAGCTCCGCCAGCGGGTTGCCGCCGTCATCATCGACCCGGCCTCCCCGGCGGGGTCGCTGCTGGTCGAGGCCGAGCGGGCCGGGCTGCCGCTGCAGCTGCCCGCCAGCCGCGAGATAGGCCAGGCCTTCGGGCAGTTCCTCGCGTGGGTGGCGGAGAAGAGGCTGCTGCATCTCGGCGAGGAGAACCCGGACCTGCGGCGGGCCGTGGCCATCGCGGTGTGCAGGGACATCGGGGACGGGCAGCGGGCCTGGAGCCGCCGCCACTCGCCGGGAGACATCACGCCGCTGTGCGCTGCGACGCTTGCCGCATGGGGGGCGCACAAGTTCGCGCGGCCGCTGGACCTGACCAAGACGGTTGTCGGCCCCACTTAAGGAGTGGAGGCCGCATGCCACCTACGGACGCCAGGCGCGTAGGGGTTGACTTCGACGGGGTGCTCGTGCCCCGCAGCGGGCCCAACTCGAAGGGACCCGTCCGCGCCAAGCCGCTGCCGGGGGCCCTGGAGGCCGTGCGGATGCTGCTGGACGAGCGCGTCTCCGTGTTCATCCTCACCGCGCGGGACCCGGTGCTGCCGGTCTGCGACTGGCTGGAGGATCACGGGATGAAGACCGCCTACCGCGGCGGGCTCCCGGAGTACTGGGCGCGGCGCGGGACGCTCCTTGTTACAAACATCAAGCTGCCGGCCGCCGCCTACATCGACGACCGCGCGATCCATTTCAGCTCCTGGCCGCAGGCGCTCGGCGACCTGGCGGCGAGGCTCAAGAGGACCGGCCCTACCTAAGCCGCATAGGAGGCAGCCATGCCAGTCGGCGGAAGCACCTGGGCCCGCGGGCCCGAGGGCGACCCGGAGGAGACCGAGCTGCCGCAGAACGTGCAGTTCTCCATCTCCCAGATGCCGGTGCACTACACGCCGGTACCGCGCACCGAAGGACAGCAGAAGCTGAAGCGCGAAGTGCCCGGCCCGACGAAGGCGGAGCAGTGAGCACCCCGGCTGCCATGGCCAACCATGGCACCGTCACCCGGCTGCGCCTGTCGGACGAGACGCTGGAGATCGTGCACGAGCAGGCCTCCAGGGTTACCTGGGGCCGGGTCATCCTCGGCACCATCGGCTTCGTGCTGTTCGGCACCGGCTGGCTGGTCGCCAAGACCCTGAAGCTGCTGCTGTACGCCGGCGCCTGGAGCTGGGCGGCCATGTCGGTCGGCTGGCGGCAGGCCCGCGGCGAGGCGGCCCGGCTGCCGAACACGGCTGAGCTACTCGCCGAGAATGACCGGCTCAGGAAAGAGCTGGCCCGCATCTCGCCAACCATGTCATGAAGGGCTACGGATGCGACTGCGGGGACGCGCTGGCCGGCTGGCGGGTGAGGCTGCGCTACACCCTGTCCAGGCTGTGGCGGCGGGTTACCCGGAGGGGATAGCGGATGGGCCTGGTTGACAGGATTAACGCCGAGGTCCGCGCAATCGGCGGCGTGCCCTGGCAGCCCTGGGCAAATCCCTACTGGCGGTTTAATATCGGCGGCCCGGTTCACCCGTCAAGGCAGGTTCAGGGAATTGACGCCTGCCTCGGGCTGGCGGCGGTCTATTCCTGCATCCGCTTTATCGCCGATGCTGTGGCGTCGCTTCCGATAAACGTTTACCGGACGGGCAGGGACGGCAATCCGATCCTTGTCCCGCACAGCCAGTTCCTGGACCAGCCGTCCACGCAGATGAATCCGTATGAATGGATTTTCGCGGGCACGGCATCGGCGCTGGCTTACGGTAATTCCATTGGCCTGATCGTCTCGCGCACGGGCGTCACCAACCCTGACGGCCTCGGCTACCCGCAGGACGTGGACTGGCTGCCCATGGACCGGATCTCGATCCAGGACGATGAGCACCAGCCGTGGAACTCCCGGCGCGCCAAGGTCTACTTCGACGGGCAGCTGCTGAACCGCGAGGACATGCTGCACCTGCGGGCGTTCGTCCTGCCCGGGCGGCTGGAGGCGATCAGCCCGATCCTGGCGTTCGCGACGCTGATCCAGCAGGGCCTGGACTCGCTGAGGTACTCGGCCACCTGGTTCGAGAACGGCGGCTTCCCGCTCGGCACGTTCACCAACTCTGAAGAAGAGGTGGACGTCCAGAGCGCCAAGGAGATCCGGCAGAACCTGACCGACACCCTCCGGCAGCACCAGCCGCTGGTCTACGGGCGGAACTGGGAGTACAAGGCCGTCACGGTCCCCCCGAACGAGGCCGCGTTCATCCAGGCGATGCAGCTGAACGCAACCCAGGTGGCGGCGATCTACGGGATGCCCCCGTCCAAGGTCGGCGGCACCCGCGGGGACAGCCTGACCTACGCGACGCAGGAGCAGGAAACGCTGTCGATCATCACCGACACGCTGCGCCCGTGGCTGCGCCGCTGGGAGGTGCTGCTTAGCTCGTGCCTGCCGGCCACCCAGTACGTGAGATTCGATACCGACGCCTTGCTGAAGACAGACCTCAAGACCCGGTACGAGATCTTCCAGACCCAGCGGAACATGGGCATCCGGACCACCGACGAGCTGCGCGCCTCCGATGACCTGCCACCGCTGCCGCGCGGGGCCGGCAAGGGCGTGATCCCGCTGTCGATGCTGGAGCGGATGGCGACGACCACGCGGACACTGCCCAAGGCCTACATGAACGAGGTCGTGCTGGAGCAGGCGCTGATCGCCAACCTGATGGTGAAGCTGCAGAAGGAGGGATACGTCCCGCCGGACGACATCCCGGACAATCAGGCCGTCACCGCGCCGGGCAGCAGCCCCAAGGGCGCCAGCGCGGGCAGCGACCCGGTGCCGAGGAACAACGACGGGGCGGGCGGCGAGCCGGGCAGCTACCCGATCGCGCTGACGCCGCCGGAGTACCTGGGCCGGCAGATCACCGCGATCCGCTCGGCCCCCTCGGGGTTCACCCCGCCGCACGTCCGGTGCAGCAACGTCGAACGGGCGCGGGCATGCGACTGGATCGCGATGGCGCACCGCGTCGGCTGCCTGGACGAGGAAGAGATGATCCGGCGCACCGAGTCGGCGAAGGCGGCCCTCAAGCGCGGCATGCTCGGCGAGCTGACCGGCGACCTGCCCCCGGAGGCCGAGCTGCGCGCCGAGACTCTGCGGCTGGCCGAGCCGGACGAGCAGGTGCACGAGGGCCCGCGGTCGTTCGCGCCGCTGTCGCTAGCCCAGCTGCGCGAGCGGGCGCGCAGGTGGGAATCCGAACCGTCACCGAACGGCAGCCATTAACGCGCGCTGCGCTCATGACATCTGCAAGGAGATGTGACAGTGACCGAAACGAGGGACGCCATGAGCGCCGCCGCCATCAACGACCTCCCTGACTCCGCGTTCGCCTATATCGAGCCGGGCGGCAAGAAGGACGGCGACGGGAAGACCATCCCGCGGAGCCTGCGGCACTTCCCGGTCCACGACGCCGCGCACACGCGCAACGCGCTGTCGCGGGCCAGTCAGTCCCCGTTCGGCGAGAAGGCGATGCCGAAGATCCTGGCCGCCGCGCGCAAGCAGGGCGTCGAGGTCTCGCAGAACCACGCGATGACGGCGGACGAGGAGATGCGCGAGCTGCGCGTCACCAGCTGCTACCGGGACCTGAACACCCCGCTGGAGATGCGGGACATGGGCGACGGGACCCACTGGATCGGCGGCTATGCCAGCGTCTTCATGCCGCGGCAGAGCCGGAACCTGGGCGGCTTCATCGAGCAGGTGTCCCAGACGGCGTTCGAGGAGTCGCGGGCCGGCGACTGGCACGACGTCGTGTGCCGCTTCAATCACGACAGCAACTACATCCTGGGCACGACGGCGGCCAAGACGCTGCAGATCGGCGGCGACCGGCTCGGCCTGCGCTACGACGTGAAGCCGCCGGAGTCCCGCAAGGACGTGGTGGAGCTGGTCGAGCGCGGCGACATCCGCTACTCTTCGTTCGCGTTCCGGTGCAACCCCGGCGGCGACGAGTGGTCGATGACCGAGCAGGGCTTCCCGCTGCGCACCCTGCACAGCGTCGAGCTGCTGGACGTCTCCCCGGTGCTGTCGCCCGGCTACCCGGACGCATCGGTCGCGGTCCGCGCCACCAACGCCGCGCTCCGCAGCTTCGCCGGATTTTTCCAGGCTGAGGCCGATGAGGTGCGCGCCATGGCGGAGGCCGGCGAGCTGCGCAAGTTTTTCACTCGCACGGTCGCCGGGCAGCCAGTTCACCGGCCTGCGCCGCGCACCCTGTTCGGCCCGTCCGCCGCAGCGACCATCCTGGCCCGCCGCCGCGACCCGAGCGACATTCAGGACGACGACCTGGCCTGAGAGGTCGTCCCAGGCCAGGTCGTCGCGACAGCTCATTAGGTGGGGCTGGGGCCGGGGCGGGACGGAGTGGCTTGGGGTGGGAAGTCATATCCGGAAGACCCGGAGTCACCCTTAATTTACACCAACTACGTGGGACTGGAAGCCCCAGTCCCCGCCTCCCGCCCTGCGGGCCGAGGCAAAAGAAAACAGCACAGTCCGCAGGAAAGGAAAAGCAATGGCTAGTGAGGTTACTAAGAGGCTGCGCGACCGCCGCCTTAACGTATGGGAAGAGTGCAAGGCCCTGGCCGACGCGGCCGCCTCGGAAAACCGCGCTTTCTCTGCCGAAGAGCAGGGCAAGTGGGAAGTAATGAACGAGGAAATGGACACTCTCGACAAGCGCATTAAGAGCGCGCTTGACGCGGAGAAGCGGTCCGCCGAGGCGGACAAGATGTTCGACGAGATCACCTCCCGCGAGGCCCGCAAGGAGGCCGCCGGCCGCCCCGCCCCGGCCCGCCAGCAGGACTCCGAGCTGCGCGCGTTCCTGCGCGGCGACCCCGGCGCTCCCCGCCGGATCGACATCGGCAAGTCCGACCGCTCCCGGATCAACTTCAACAACGGCCCGGTCGAACTTCGTAACATCACCGGTCCCGGCCCGACGCCGACCGGCGGTACCTCGGCGGGCGCCGACATCATCCCGATCGACTTCTATGACCAGTTGATCGCCCACCTCATCGAGGTCAGCGGCCTGCTCCAGACGGGCCCGACGGTCCTGAACACGGCCGGCGGCGAGACCCTGATGATCCCCAAGACCGCGGCGGGAGGTCACACCACGGCCGCGTCGGCCTCCCAGGGCGGCACGATCAACGAGGCGGACCCGACCTTCGGTCTCGCCACGCTGGGCGCCTGGAAGTACGGCGACCTCATCCAGGTAGCACGCGAACTCCTGGACGACACGGGCGTCGACCTGGTCGGCTACCTGGCCATGTCCTGCGGCCGCGCGCTGGGCAACAAGTTCGGCGCGGACCTGGTGACCGGCACCGGCACCGGCCAGCCGAACGGCGTCCTGACCGGCGCCTCGGCCGGCATCACCGGCACCACCGGCAAGGCGGGCGCTCCGCAGTACGCCGACCTGGTGAACCTGGAGTACAGCGTGATCGCGCCGTACAGGCAGTCGCGCTCGTGCTACTGGATGGCCGCGGACAAGACGATCGGCGGCTTCAGGCTCATCGTGGACGGCAACAGCCGCCCCATCTGGGAGCCCTCGATGGTCCTCGGCTCGCCCGACCTGCTCCTGGGCAAGCCGCTCGTCGCCGACCCGTACATGCCGGCCGTCGCGCTCTCGGGCGTCAAGCCCGTCCTGTTCGGCGACTTCTCGCAGTTCTTCGTGAGGATCGTCGGGCCGGTCCGGTTCGAGAGGTCCGACGACTTCCTCTTCGGGTCTGACTTGGTGGCCTTCCGGGCCATCATCAGGGGCGACGGGGTGCTCGTGGACCAGACGGGTGCCATCAAGTACCTCACTACGCCTACAACCTAGCAGGTCACAGAGGTTTTTCGAACGGAGCGGCGCGAAGCACCCCCCCTGTTTCGTGCCGCTCCCCCCGGAGGGCTCATGGCATTCCAGAACAGCGTCTCCACCGTCGGCACCGGCACCCCCACCAAGATCGTGACGGTGGGCTCGCGCGGCGCGGTGGTGCAGAACGTCGGCCCCACCATCCTTTACCTCGGCGGTCCCGGCGTGACGGCGGACACCTCGGCGACCGGCGGCATTCAGCTGACCTCGGCGAACGGGCCGCTGCAGATGCTGGGCGGGTCGACTGAGTTCCTCATCGGCGGGGCCGTCTCGGACGCGGCGGTGCTGTACGCGGTCAGCAGCGGCTCCGGCGGCAAGCTCGCCTATATCTGTGAGACCAGTTCCTTCTAGGAGGGGCAGTGGCGGAGCCGTTTGCGCTGGAGCCAGGCCAGGCTCTTTACATTGCCCCGGACGGCACGGTCGTGCCGGTTACCGGGCCGGTCGTCTTCATGCAGGAAGACGGGCAGGAAATCCAGGTCAGTCTTCCCCTCGCCCGAAAGGACAGCGAGCATGGCTAACTACGACAGCAGCAGCGTCAACCAGCCGGGCCAGTACCCGGCGACGGCGTGGACGGCCTACGGCCTGCCGGCGCAGAACGAGGACAGCGGCGCAGCGGGCAGCGGCCAGTTCAGCGGCACGCAGGACACGGGGCCGGGCGGCGCGACGAACGAGCCGGGGCAGTACCCCGCGCCCCGGATGCCGTTTGTCGGTACCCCGCTGGACGGCTCGGGCGCACCCGGCTCAGCCGGCATCCAGGGCGGCGCCGTTGCCTCCGGTTCTGACTCGATCACGTTCGAGAAGGACGTGGCGTGGAAGAGCGAGTACCAGCCGGACGGCATGATTGAGGGCCAGGCGCCCCAGCACACCAGCGCCACCGTGGCCGGCAAGGGCGACTGGACGCAGGCGAACGCGGTCGGCTACCAGGCTCCCCCGCAGTACCAGATGCCGGGCACGGCGCAGATCTCGCTGGACGCCGGCGGCGACGGCGCGTTCCAGCCGGGCCGCGGCTCGGTGCGCCGCGGCGGCTTCATGAACGGGCAGCGGTGAGCGCGGGCCTGCCGGAGCAGCCGACGGGAACTCCCGACTGGGAGGCGGCGGTGAAGGCGGGGCAGGCGAAGCTGCCGGCGCTGGACACCGCCGCCACGCAGGACCGGGCGGCCCGGCAGGCCGCCATGGTGGCGAAGTTCACTGCAGCGAGCCAGCGCCCGGCACCCCAGGTGCCGCGGCTGCGGCCCAGGCCGGAGGAGTAGATGATCGACCTGACGTCTAAGTATGCCGCCAAGGCCGTCCTGGTGCCGTCCAGCATGAACCCGGGCAACACCACGTATGACGACCCGAGCCTGGCGATGACGGCCCCGGGGAGCCAGTCCATCTTGCCGTACGCCGAGAAGAAGCACACTGACGTGCTGCCGCTGCCGGTTGCCAGCGACGGGCAGATCCCGCTATCCAACTCGCCGGACAGCCCGCGGCCGAAGCCGTCGCCGCACCCCGGCGGCGGCAAGTTCGACCTGCCGGCCTGGACCGGCAGCTGGAAGCCCACGGAAGGGAACGTGTGATGGCTCAGCCGAACACCGGGGGTCCGATTACCTCCACGCCGAGCGTCCCCGGCAACAACAACTACGACCCGACGGCCCCCAGGGTCGGCCAGTGGCCGCACCCGATGTACGCGAACCCGGCGTCGCCCGGCCACGGCTGGACCTGGGCCGACGACATCGCCGACGCCAATGCCGGGGGCTGGCACCAGGTCTGACCTCCCCGGCCGCACGGGACCCGGCGGGCATGAGCCCAGGGCGCTTGCATGCGGCCCTGGGCTCATGAGTTGCGATTGGAGCGGCCGTGCCGAAGGTGTGGGGCATCCACGACTGCCAGTCTGACACCGACCTGCGCCCGGCAGGCTGCGGCATCTTCCGGGTGATCTTCCCCCTGGACGCGCTGCGCGACCAGGGGTGGGACGTCGGCTACGCGGCGGGCACCCCGCCGCCGGACGCCCTGTCCGCGGACATCATGGTGGGGCAGCGGTTCGACAAGCCGGAGGTGCTCGGCGCGTGGCGGCGGCTGCGGGCCCGGCACAAGCTGGTCTACGAGATCGACGACAACGTCTTCGACGTGGACCCGCTGAACTACAGCGCGTACCGCAACTTCCAGCTGGAGGGCAAGCGGGAGGCCGTCCGGCACTGCGCCCAGGTGGCTGACCTGGTTACGGTCACCACCGAGCCGCTGGCGCAGATCATGCGGGAGTTCAACCCGAACGTCCGGGTGCTGAACAACGCGGTGCCGGCCCGGCTGCTGGAGATGGAGCGGCCGCGTAAAGAAGCCTTGACAGTCGGCTGGACGGGAGGCTGCTCGCACGCCCGGGACATCGCCGAGGCGGCAGCGCCGCTGCGGCGGTTCATGGAGCGCGACCGCAAGGACGCGCACCTGCATTTCATCGGCACCGACTACCGGCGCACGGTGACCTACGCGCGGGCGCGGTATTCCTCCTGGGAGATCGACCCCTGGGACTACTGGGCGAAGATCGACTTCGACATCGGGCTGGCCCCGCTGGCCGGCACCGGGTTCAACGACTGCAAGTCGCACGTCAAGGCCCTGGAGTACGCCGCCCTCGGCATCCCGGTGATCGCCTCGGACGCGCCGCCGTACCGCGACTTCGTGATCGACGGCGTGACCGGGTTCCTGGTGCGCAACTCCGCCCAGCTCCGCGACCGGCTGAACGTGCTGGCCTCCGACGAGAAGCTGCGCGAGTCGATGGGGGCCAAGGCGCGCGAGCAGGCGTCCCTGTGGACGTCAGAGGCCAGGGCCCTGGAGTGGGACAAGGCGTACCGCAGCATCCTCTAGGAGTGACATGAGCAAGTCCCTGCAGGACCGGATCGCGGACGCGGTCAGCGAGATCGGCGCGCACATCCTGCTGCACGGCCGTGACATGTACGGCGAGACCGCCGCGCTGGCCGATGCCCAGGACGTGCTGCGCGACTGCGCGGCGGCGCTGAAGAAGACGGCCGTCGTGCCGCAGAAGGCACCGGAGCCCGTCGCCTTCCCGCCGGCCGGCGGCGAGACGGTGGTCACGACGGTCACCGGCACCGGTGCGAGCACCTACACCGTGCCGTCCGGGACGGTCAAGGCCGCGGGTACGGCGGGCGCGAAGGGGCGCGCGGGAGGTGCCTGACCCGAGCGTCTGGTGCTTCCATGACAGCCGCGGGTACGGCAGTCCCAGGCCCTCGTTCTGCGGCCACATCCGGGTCGTGCTCCCCTTCGATCAGCTGAAGGCGCACGGCTGGCGGGCGGGCTACGCCTGCTCCCTTCCCGGGCCCGGGCAGGGGGACTACGACATCTTCGTCGGGCAGCGGTGCGACCAGCCGGGGTTCCGGCCCTTCTGGGATGCGCTGCGGGAGATCGGGCGCGACGAGGGGCTGAAGCTCGTCTACGAGATCGACGACGACCCGTTCAGCCTGGACCCGGTGAACTGGCTGGCCGCCCCGTCGTTCACCAATGCGGAGGTGCTGGCCTCCATCGCCTACTTCGCCTCTACCGCGGACATGGTGACCGTCACCACCGAGGGGCTGGCGAACCGGATGCGCCGGTTCAACGACAACGTGCACGTGCTGCCGAACTTCATCCCTTCCTCGATGCTCGCCGTGCCGCTGCGTCACCCGCAGGGGCAGCTGACGATCGGCTGGGCGGGCGGCTGCTCGCACTCGCGGGACGTGGCGCTGATCGCGCAGACCTGGCGGGACGTCACCGACGAGGCCGGCTGCCGCGGCCACTTCGTCGGGACCGATTTCCGCACCATCACCCGCTTCGGCGGCTTCGACTACACCCCGTGGGAGCCGGAGCCGGCGCTGTACTACCGCAACATCGACTTCGACATCGGGCTGGCCCCGCTGGCGGACCACGAGTTCAACGGCGGGAAGTCGGCGCTCAAGGCCCTGGAGTACGCCGCCCTCGGCATCCCGGTGATCGCCTCGGACCACCCCGTGTACCGGGATTTCGTGGCCGACGGGGTGACCGGGTTCCTGTGCTCTTCACAGGAGCAGTGGAAGGACCGGATGCTGCTGCTGGCCTCCGATGAGGGGCTGCGCACCTCGATGGGGGCCAAGGCCCGCGAGCTGGCCGCGCAGCACACGATCGAGCGGAACTGGACCCGGTGGGCGGATGCCTACCGCACGCTGGCAGGAGGAGCCTGATGAGCGGGCAGCCCGTTGAGCACGTCGGCGGCGGCTACTGGCGCGAGGACGGGACCTTCCAGGCCCCCGACGGGTGGCCGGAGGGCGCCGGCTGGGTGGTGCGGAACGCCGACGGCAGCATCGACAGCTGGGGGCCGGCGACTGACCTGAAGCTGGTCGCCGGGATCGGCTTCGGCTCCCCGGCGGACCCGGGTGACTACCACGTGGCGCTGAAGGGCGTCCCGCAGCCCGCGGAAGGGGACAGCACGGATGGCTAACATCGACTTTTACCGGGCCAACACGATCGTCGGCGCCATGCTCGGGGTGAACAACTTCCCGACGAACCTGGCGAACTGGATGTCGCTGCGGCTCATCACGGCGACGGGCGTCACCGCGTCCAGCTGGGCGACCGCGGCCGGCGTCAACGGCACGGCGGGCACCGGCGAGCTGGCCGGCACGGCCGGGTATGCCACCAGCGGCCTGACCCTGAACTTCGGCGCGACGGTCACCACGTCCATCCCGCCCACCTCGCAGGGCCCCACGGCCGCCGCGGGGCTGAGCTGGACGGCGGGCGCGAACTGGCTGATCCAGGGTTTCGAGATCTGGGACACCGCCACCACCCGCAACCGCTGGTGGTTCGGGACGTTCTCCGGCGGCACGGTGACGGTGAACAACACCCAGGTCCTGCAGATTGCCCAGAATGCGATTACGGTCACGCTGCAGTGACTGAGCGTGACTGAAACATCCGTAGCGTAACCAGGAGCGAATATGGCCAGTCAGTCGTGGGTCAGCCTGGTCAACGCGGGCACCCCCGGACCGGGCACGGCGGTGAACAGCGCGACGACCGCGACCATCTCCCCGTGCCAGGCCGGCGCGCTGACCGCCGACGTCGCGGTCGTGAACGCGGCGGGCCAGCCGCTGGGCTGGTATCCCGGGATGATGCTGCGGGTCACCGCGAACGGCCTGCTCACCACGGTCTCCACGATCGGCACCGTGACGTTCTTCCTGACCGCCAACAAGGCCAACAACAACAGCTACACCACCCTGGCGACGGCAGCCGGCATCACCACCACCAGCACGGTCCTCACCGGGATCATGTGGCGGCTGGAGGCGGTCGTCCAGTGCACTGCCGTGGCCAGCTCCGGCAACACGGTCTCCACCCAGGGCGTGTTCACGATGGGCAACATCGGCAACGCGCTGCCGTCTAACCCGACCAGCCTGAGCGCCAACCCGCCGCCGGGCTTCTACCTGCCGCTGCCGAACTCCGCCGGGCCGACCACTGCGGCGGTGGACACTACCCAGCTGACCGGGATCGGGCTGCGCGTCACCCAGGCCACGTCCACCTGCACCATCCAGTGCACGCAGTGGCTGGTGGAGGCGCTCGACTAGCCTCCCCGGACCCCTGGCGGCGGGAGGGGAGGTGAGGTAGCGCCGTGAGCTGGGCATCGGTCGGCTCCTTCTTCTTCTCGACGAGCACCTCGTTCACGCTCACTCCGTCTGGCGTCGGCAACCTCTACATGCTTGAGGTCAACCAGTTCGCCAACAGCACGGTATGGGCGTCGGGGGTATCGAGTTCAAACGTCACCTGGACGCAGGTCGGTACTCACATACTGGCCACCGGCCGGGCCGGGACCTCCACGCTGTGGATGGGGACGGTTACCGCGGCCAGCGGTGCCACCGTCACCATCAGCTGGAGCGGCACGACGCCGGGCAGCCTGGTAATCGACGGCCACGAGTTCTCCTCGACCGCAGGCTCCTGGGCTGCTGACAACACGGCGCTGCTGAACGGGTCCGGGACGAACACCTGGCCGAGCATCGCCGCCGCTTCCGCGGGCGAGCTGTACTTCGGGGCCGCTGTCGACAACGGCACGTGCGTGGCCGGGTCCACCTCCGGCTTCACCTATAACGTCAACGCTGACAGCTGCGGCGCGGCGTACAACCTCAGCTGCTCAAGCGGCACTGTGGCCGGCCCGGTGTGGGGCGACTCCCAGCACATGTTCGGGGTCATGGCGCTGATCCAGGAGATCAGCCCCAGCCCCCCCGCCATGCCCGTGCAGGTACCGCCGGGCCGCCGGTCACCTCAGGCGTTCCGGTTCCGGCCTCCGCTGCCGCCGATGGTTCCCGCGCCGCAAACCTACTACGTTTCCCCCTCGGGCTCGGACTCCAACTCCGGCTTGTCGCCGGCTTCGGCGTGGCAGACCGTCGCCAAGGTGAACAGCGTCGCGCTGCGCCCCGGCGACACCGTGCTTTTCGAGTCGGGGCAGTCATGGACATCCTCGACGCTGTTCCTGACCTCGCAGGGCTCCACGGCCTCGCCGATCACCATCGGCATCTACAACGGCTCCGCTAATGCCACCATCTCCAATGGCGCCAACAACGCCGTCTACATCCAGAACGCCGGCGGCTACCGGCTGCAGAACATCACCGCAGGCGGGGTCAGCGGCTCGACCTCCTTCAACGGCATCCAGTTCTTCTGCTCCGGGACGGGGCAGCTGCCGGCGATCGAGCTGGACAGCTGCAGCGCAACGGGGTGGCAGTACGGCCTGTCGATCGGCGGTAGCTCCTCCGGTGACGGCTACAACGGCATCACCGTCAACGGCGGCACCTGGAACAGCAACCTGTACCAGGGCATCCAGATCTTCGGGCCCACGTTCAGCTCTTCCAGCCCGGTCTGGTCCCACGCGAACCTGCTGATCACCGGGGTGGACGCCTCCGGCAACCTTGGCTCCGCCTCCGTCACCGGCTCTGTCACCGGCTTCGGCGCGTCGATCGGGTCAGTCAGCGGCGGCACCGTCCAGAACAGCACGTTCCACGGCAACGGCACCAGCAACGGCGACACCGCCCAGGGGCCGGTCGGGTGCATGCTGTACGCCTGCTCGGGCGTCACGATCCAGAACTGCCTGGCTTACGCCAACGGGACCGGCACCACAGCCGACGGCGAGGGCTTCGACCTCGATATCGACTGCACTGGCTGCACGATCCAGTACTGCCTGTCCTACGGGAACCAGGGTGCCGGGATCATCTGCTACGGCGGCACCGGTGACAGTTACTGGGGCTCGACCGCGCCCAACACGGTCCGGTGGAACGTCACCTGGGGCAACGGCACTATCGGCGCGAGCAACAGCAACTACGGCGGCGAGCTGACCCTCGCGGGCAACCTGAGCGGCCTGCAGGCCTACAACAACACGTTCGTGGCCATCCAGAGCGGCTCCGCCGTGCCGCCCGCCCTGGCGGTCCACAGCGGCACCATGGCGGGCTGCAGCCTCCGCAACAACATCTTCTACATTGCCGGCTCGTCCTCGGCGGCCGCGGTCCATGCCGACAGCAGCATGGCATCGACGGCCGTCCTGCTGCAGGGCAACAGCTACTGGAGCGAGAACAGCAACACGGCGCTGTTCTGGGGAATCAGCTACGCCACTCTCGCGGCGCTGCGCAGCGGCGTTACGGGCCAGGAAGTAAACGGCGCGTCGAACACGGGCATTCAGGTCGCCACGGGGCTGCAGAACCCGGACACCGGCCCCGCGGTCACCACCGTCGCCGCGATCCCGTCCTACGTCGGGATCGCCCTGGTGCCCGGCAGCCCGGCCATCGGCGCGGGCCTGGACCTGAACTCGCTGTTCAGCATCAACCCCGGCACGCTGGACTTCTACGGCGCCACGATATCGGTCCCGCTGCCGATCGGCGCGGACTTCGCGACGATGGTCCTGGACGCCACGGCGGCCCTGGCCGGCGCGGGCTCGGCATCCCCGGTCCCCGTCATCAGCGTTGCCGCGAAGCTGGCGGGCTCAGGGTCCGCCGCCGGCCAGTCCGTCGTCCAGGTGGCCGCCGCACTGGCAGGCTCGGGCGCAGCCGCCTCCGGCGTGGCGATCGGCGTCAGCGACACGGCTGGCGGCTCGGGCGGCGCATCCTCGGGCTCCGGCCTCGGGGTCGCCTCGGGCCTGCAGGGGCTGGGCAGCGCATCCCCCGTGCCCGCGATCAGCGTCAAGGGGACCCTGGCCGGCTCCGGGGGCATCGCCTCCGGCGTCGCGATCGACGTCTTCTCGGGCCTGGCCGGCTCCGGCAGCGCCGGCGGCGGCACGACCGGCAGCAGCACCCAGAACGGCGGCCTGGCAGGCGCCGGCGCGGTGCGCGCCACGGTCATCATCGGCGCCACGGCGCTGCTGGCGGGGTCGGGCGGCGCGACACCGGGCGCCACCATCGGCGTCACGGACGCGCTCGGCGGCTCGGGCGGGGCATCGTCGGGGTCAGGGCTGGGCACGGCCTCAGGCCTGGCCGGCGCGGGCAGTGCCGTGGCGGTCCCGGCGCTGATCGTCGCCGGCTCGCTGGCCGGGGCGGGGTACGCCAGCACCCCTAACCCCAACATCGTCTTCGTCACCGCCGCGCTGGCGGGGGCCGCCTACATCACCGCCAGCGCGCCCTCCGCCCTGGCCGGCGCACTGGCCGGCGCAGGCTCGGCCGCTGCTGCCGCGACTGTCTCCGCCACCTCCGTCCTGGCGGGGTCGGGCGGCGCCGCGGCGTTCGCGCCCTCGCAGCTGGCAGGCGCGGCGGCCGGCTCCGGCATGGCCGGCTCGGCGGCCGGCAAGGTGATCATCAAGGTCACCGCCGTGCTGGCCGGCTCGGGGTATGCCGTCCCGGTGCCGGAGCGCACGTTCTCCGTCACCGCCGCACTGGCCGGCGCGGCGGGCGTCGTGCTGGTCCCGGAGGTCTTCACCCCGGTCTACGTCGACATCAGCGTCTTCGTCGGCCCCACCGTGACCGTACTCACCGCGGGCGCCTCCGTGAGCCTGGGGCGGGCAGTCTCGGCGACCAGGAACGACGGCTGGGCGGCAGGCGCCTCCGCGGGCGACGGGAAGTCCGCCGCGGCGTCCAAGAGCGCCCGCGGCGTCACATCCGCAAGCAAGAGCGACGGCTGGGCGGCAGGCGCGACCGAAAGCGTGCTGACGGCTGGCGCCTCGATAGCCCAGCGCGGACGGTAAGGAGCGCTAATGTCCGGCTGCACGATGACCGGGCACATGAAAAACAACGATGCTGATCTGAGGAAGGCTGAACGATGCCCCAGACGTTGTGGTCGGCGCCGACTGCGGTAGGCAACAACCAGCCGTTCGTCCAGTCGACGATCACGGCGGCGGTGCTGGACATCACGCCATCAGGTGCAAGCAATGTCGGCGGCGTGTACGACATCCCGGCGGGGATGCTGAACCTGGGTACCCGGCTGCGGATCGTCGCGTGGGGTTCCTACATCGCGACGACGACCGCATCGACGATGGCGTTCGGGTTCTACATGAACAACCCGGGGACGACGATCCTGACGACGCCGGCGGTGCTCACGCTGGGCCCGGCGGTGACGGCGGTCGCGTCGACGATGCCGTGGGAACTGGAGTACTGGGGGATCATCTCCGCGGTGTCGACCGTGACCGGCACCAACGGGCAGATCGTCGGCCGTGGCCGGTTCGCGTCCCCGGCGACGTCCTGGACGACGGCGCCGAGCTGGGTGATCGCGCCGCAGACGGTGGGCGCGCAGACGGTCGCGCAGACCGCGACCGGGATGATCACCTACAACGCGCAGTGCATCCAGGTCGGCTGTACCGTCACCACCGCGACTGGCCTGACGTCGATCACCACCAATGAGCTGACCTGCGAGATCCTCGGGTGACCCTCCCGGCCTGACCGAGAGGGGGCGTGACCCCGCGTGCTGCTCACCAACTCCGCTGAGGGCGTCACCCCGTCCGGCACGGCGGCGACGACCGGGAACTCCGGCGGCGCGTCCGGGAATGCCTTCGACGCAGTGCAGGCTAACCCCGGGCTGGGAACCTCGACCCTGGTCTCCGACAGTGCCCATGCCGCGCACGGCAGCCTGTCGTACAAGCTGACCATCGGCGCGACTGCCGACCAGTGCTACGCGGCGTGGTCCACGTCGATCGGGACGCTCGGCTCCACGGCCACCCTGTACACCCGGGCGTACCTGTACATGACGGCCAACCCGGGCGCGATATTCAAGCTGATCAGCACCGAGACCGGCACGAATGTCAACTGCGGCAGCGTCATCGTCAACACCACCGGCACGCTCGGGGCGATCGACACCAACGGGACGTCGCAGGGTGCCACCACGAACAGCATCCCGCTGAATCAGTGGTGCCGGGTCGAGTTTGACTGCACGCCGAGCGCCTCCGCGGGCGTCTGCACGATACGGCTGTACTCCAACGGCGATGACATCACGCCGCTGGAGACGAAGACCGTTACCGGGATGACCCTGACCGCCGGGCCGATCGACCAGGTGCGGTTCGGGCCGCGCGGCACGGCGGTCGCTAACATCGGCCCGTTCTGGCTTGATGATCTCGGCTGCACTGACGCCGGGCCGATGGGCCCGTCGGTGTCTGCGCCCCCGGCGCCGGCGACGCTGCTGGCCCCGGGCTGGCATCCGGGCGCGGGCCTGCCGGGCATGCCGGGCGGCACGCCGTTCTACGTGCCACCGCCCGGGGCGCTTCCCCCCGGCCTCGGCATCGTCGCGGCGACCGCCACGCTGGCGGGCTCCGGCTCCGTTGCCGAGGCGGGCGAGATCATCAGCGTCTCCGCGGCACTGACAGGTGGCGATACGGCTACGGCCGTGCCGGAGATCGTCGTCGCGGGCAGCCTGGCGGGCACTGGCAGCGCAAGCGCCGGCGCCCTCAGCATCGTCACGGTGACCGCCGCACTGAACGGCTCCGGCAGCGCCTCATCCGGCGCGGGCATCGGGGCCTCCTCCCCGCTGGGAGGCTCCGGCGGGGCAGCCTCAGGCGCAGGCCTGAGCACCGGCTCGGGCCTGCAGGGCTACGGCGGCGCGTCCGGCGTCCCGGACATCGGCGTCTCATCGGGCCTGAACGGCGCGGGCACCGCCGGCTCGGGCGTCGCGATCGACGTCTTCTCGGGGCTGGCGGCTTCCGGCAGCGCCGGAGGCGGGGCCAGCGGCGGCACCCCGGGCGGTGCGCTGGCCGGCGCAGGCTCGGCCACTGCCGCTGCCGTCATCGGCGTCACGGCCGTCCTCGCCGGCGCGGGGCAGGCCGCCGCCACGGTCATCATCGGCGTCACGGCCACCCTGGCGGGCGCCGGCTCCGCCGCCTCAGTCGCCGCCGTCGGCGTCACGGCGACCCTCGCCGGCTCCGGCGGCATCGCCTCCGGCATCGCGATCGACGTCAGCGACAGCCTGGCCGGCTCTGGCGGGGCCTCCTCCGGGTCGGGCATCGGCGCAGGCACCGGCCTGGCGGGCGCCGGCGGCGCTACCTCGGTCGCCGCCATCGGCGTCAAGGGGACGCTGTCCGGCGCGGGGGGCATCGCCTCCGGCGTCATCATCGGCGTCACGGCCACCCTGGCCGGCTCCGGCGGCATCGCCTCCGGTGTCATCATCGACGTCTTCGCCGGCCTGCCGGCGCCGGCAGCGCGGGCGGCGGCACGAGCGGCGGCAGTGCCCAGAGCGCCGGCCTGGCGGGCGCCGGCGCGGCGAGCGCCACGGTCATCATCGGCGTCAGCGGCGCCCTGGCGGGCGCCGGCTCCGCCGGCCCGGGCGCCGCCGTCGCGGTCAGGGCGCTCCTCAGCGGCGGCGGGAGCGTTACCGCCGCAGGCTTCGCGATCTCGTTCGCGTCAGGCACCCTGGCGGGCTCCGGCGGCAGCTCGCAGGTCATCCCCGTTCTCCAGATTGCAGCCGCCCCCGCCGGCACAGGCGGGACGGCTGCGCAGCCCGGCCGGCGGACCGCGGCGCTGCTGGCCGGCGCGGGCTCGGCGGGCGGCGCCATCAAGGCAGGCTTCCCGGACATCCCCGGCTCCGGCGCCGCCACGGTGGCCGACCCGAGAGACGGGCTGGCTGCCGTCGGCGACACCCGTGACGGCGCCGCCACGGTGGCCGACCCGGGGGACGGGCTGGCCGCCGCGGGAGATCCCCGTGACGGCGCCGCCGCGACGGGGGACCTGCGTGACGGGCTGGCCACGGTGAACTGAGGAGGACGCATGGCGGTCAACCTGTACAGCACGGCCACCGAGTACATCGCCGTCCCCATCACGCTGGGCCGCGGCAAGGTCACCGACATCATCAGCGTCGGCATGTACGTGAACGTCAACGCCGCCACGATCCCCACGGTGGGCGCTTTCACCACGGTGATCCTGGTGGACGGCACGGCCGCGCCGCCGCTCCCGGCACTGGCGGTAGCCGGGGAGATCGACATCCTGGCACTGGTGGGGCCGGGGGCCGGGTCGAACTTCCCCTCCCTGACCACTAACGCCTACCAGATCTGGGTGCTCATCACCACCGCGAACGAGCAGATCATCCGCAAGTGCGACACGCTGACAATCACCTGACGGAGCTGCCATGGAGCCGCATGTCACCGGCGGCTGGCTGACCGTCCCCTATGACGGTCCCGAGATCTGCGTGATCGAGATCGGCTTCGGGGGCACCTGGACGCCGGCCTACCTCGACCACGAGGACGGCCAGCGCACCGCCATAATCCGTCACGACGGCCGGGTGCCGGCGGGACTGATCCGGGTGCGCGCCGGCGGCAGCATCGTCGCCAGCTGGAACATCCCCGCCCAGCCGCGGGCCGCACGGCAGGAGGCGTGATGGCGACGGTGTTCTGGGGCAGCAGCGCGGACATCGCGACGCTCACCAACATCTTCAGCGTCTCCGGCGTCGACACCGACCCCGCCACGGTGTCCTGCGTGATCACCGACCCCACCGGGACGGCGGTCACGCACACTTACCTCGGCGCGGTCCCGGCCGACATATCGAAGGTAATGACCGGCGAGTACCAGCTGCTGGTGCCGTGCGCCACGCCGGGGCTGTGGAGCTACGTCTGGATCGGCACCGGGGCGGCCTCCGACATCCAGGCCGGCACGTTCACCGTCAACCCCACGTCGGTGGCGCAGTACTACACCTCGGTGGAGGAGCTGCAGGAGCGGATCGGGCTGTCGTCCGCCAGCCAGCCGCTCAGCCAGCTGATGGCGGTCCAGGCGGCGGCCTCCTGGATCAACGGCTACTGCGGCCGGCATTTCTACCAGCTGACAGAGACGCGCACCTACGTGCCGTACAACATCTACGAGCTGCCGATCGACGACATCGTGTCGGTCAGCTCGTTCAGCCTGGACTACAACGGCGCCGGGGTCTACGACACGAGCTGGACGCAGAACGTGAACTACGAGCTGGCGCGCGGCGTGGACGAGTTCAACGCCCTGGCCTCCGGCGAGCAGCGGCCGTACACCAGGGCGCGGGTCACCAACGTGGCGGGGGCCGGCAACTGGTTCCCGTTCATCTTCCCGTTCTCGCGACTGGACCGGGTTCAGATCACCGGCACGTGGGGCTGGCCCGCGGTGCCGTTCGCGGTGAAGAACGCCAGCCTCCAGCTGGCCGTCGAGCTGTACAAATTGAAGGACGCCCCGTTCGGCACGGCCGGGTCGTCCGACCTGGGGGCGATAACGATCGTGGGAACGAACCGGCTGATCGCCGCGCTGCTGGAGCCCTACCGCAGCTCCAAGCGGAAGGTGGGCGTCTAGGGATGCGGCTGCCCCGGGTGCCCGCAGCCCCGGTGATCTTCGGCAGCGCCGACGGCCTGGTGGCCTTCCTGGGCGTGCTGGCCGGCCTGGTCGTCGCGCGCCAGCAGGCGGCCGCGGTCTGGCACGCGGCCCTCGGCGTCGGCCTGGCCGAGATGGTCGGCATGACGCTCGGCCAGTACTGGTCGGCGAAGGAAGACGGCCTGAAGGCGGCGCTGGCCTGCGGTCTCGCCTCGGCGGCGGCCTGCATCGCGCCCGCGGTGCCGTACTCCTTCGCCGCCGGCGCGGTTGCGCTGGCCGCCTCTCTTGTGCTCACTGCGGGCGTTGCCGCGGCAATCTGCTGGCTGCGGCCGGAAAGGGGGTGGGCTGCCGTGGTGCACACCTACGGGCTGCTCGTCCTGGCGGCCGTCTTGTGCGGCGCTAGCGGGCTGGCATGACGGCGAGCCTGGACGCCTGCCGCCAGGCGCTGGCGGCAAGGCTGGGCAGCGTGGCCGGCCTGAACGTGAGCGCGGACTACGTGATGCAGGTCAACCCCCCGGCGGCCGTCATCTTCCCGCAGCCGGGGCATAACACGCAGTTCGTCGCGATGGGCGGCGTGGTGAACCGGCTGCTGTCGCTGGTCCTGCTGGTGTCCTGGGTGGCGGTGACCGACGCCCAGGTGGCGATGGACGCACTGCTGGACCAGGGGCCGGGCGCCGACCCGTCGAAGTCGGTGCTGGCCTCCCTCGCCGCCGACCCGTCCCTCGGCGGCGTGGTGAGCTACGCCGTGCCGACGCTGGTCAGCAGTTACTCGACGAGGAACTGGGGCGGCGAGGACTATCTCGGCTGCGAGATCCTGGTGGAAGTGGCGCCGTTACAGGGACTTGACGACCTGCGTCTCCTCTCCTGCCGTAGACCTGCAGGCTCTCCAAATCTGCCATACCGGAATGGCAGGCCGCCGCATAAGGAGAAGTTCTTTGCGCATACTTGTCGTGCATCCAGGGCCACATTTTTCCGTACATGACGTTTACATGGGCTGGATGGAAGCCCTCGCCGAGCTGGGCTGTGTTGTGCACCCTTATAACCTGGGCGACCGGCTGCTGTTCTACGACACCGCCCTGCAGGAGGCGTCCATGTGGACGCCCGGCGAGAAGGAGCCCGAGGGCGGCCTGAAGCTGAAGCGGGCACTGCCGCGGGAAGCGGCGTTCTCTATGGCCGGCAACGGCATCCTGTCCACCTGCTTCCAGTTCTGGCCCGACGTCGTGCTCATGGTCAGCGCCTTCTACATGCCGCCCGGCTACATGGACATCATCCGCACCCGCCCCTCGACCAGGTCCGGGCAGAAGATGCGCGTCGTGCTGCTGCACACCGAATCGCCCTACCAGGACGACGAGCAGCTGGAGCGCGCCGCGCACGCGGACCTGAACCTGGTCAACGACCCGATGAACCTGGACGCCTTCCGCGAACTGGGCATCCCCGCCTACTACATGCCGCACGCCTACCGGCCCGGCATCCACAACCCCGGCCCCGGGCTGGAGGAGTTCGAGACCGACCTGTCGTTCATCGGCACAGGCTTCCCGTCCCGCATCGACTTCTTCGAGCGGATGCTGGCCAGCGGGCACATCGACGACCTGGACATCACCCTCGGCGGGAACTGGCAGGGCATCGAGGAGGGCTCGGTCCTGCACCGGCACCTGGGCCACGAGCTGACCGAGTGCGTCCGCAACGACCTCACCGCGATGATCTACCGCTCGTCGAAATGCGGCATCAACTTCTACCGCAAGGAAGGCGGCCACAAGCTGGTGACGGGCATGGTCACCCCGGGGCTGCACAGCGGCCTCGCGGTGGGCCCGCGGGAGATCGAGATGGCCGCCTGCGGGCTGTTCTTCCTGCGCGAGCCGCGGCCGGAATCCGACGAGCTGCTCCCCATGCTGCCCGTTTTCGGCGGCCCTGAGGACGCCGCGGAGCAGATCGCCTGGTGGGTGAAGCACGACGACGAGCGCTACGAGGCCGCCCTTAAGGCACGCGCCGCCGTCCGGGACCGCACCTTCCTGAACAGCGCGAAGCAGCTCATGGAGTACCTGGGGGAGTAATGGGCGAGTGGGGCTCCTTCGCCAGCTGCGAGAAGCTCGACCAGTGCCGGCTAGACGAGAGCTGCGACCTGTACCTGATGTGCGCCGAGGTTGTCGAGACCGCCCTCGACCCGCCTGCGGAAACGCCGCCGGAAGGGTGGTAGCCGCCGCGCTTTTGGGGCGGTAATCTGGTGCTGGATCGCTATGCCCGGCCGCTAGGGTCTTCCCAGGCCCCGCCTCTTGCGCCGGTTGTTCTCGGCCCGCGTGACCGCTTCGAGATGCGCGCGCTTGACGCAGTCGCGGTGCCGGCACCCGGCCTCCCACACATGGTCGATTTCCAGGCCCTCGGGTATGGAGCGGCCTTCCGCCAGCTCCCAGGCAACCCGGTGAGCGGCCAGGGTCTTGTTGCCCACGGAGAAGTTCCCGTACCCGGTGCCGGAACCCTTACCGCCATCCCATCGCTCGCAGTCGCAGCCGCAAGGGCAGGGAGTCTTGCTCACCATTGCCGCGAAACGCTCTGCCAGCGATGCGGTGCGAGGGGGCTGCTCCAGGCCCCATTCGGTCTTCGTCAGCCGCTGGTAGTGCTTCGCGCACAGCCCTCGGCCGCCGTGGTCACCGACCAGCTCGGTGCAGCCACCTGGTGCACTGCACCGCTCATACCGCTTCCCGGTGTTCCGGACGCGGGGCGGCAGCGTGCCATGGCGACGGCGGCGCGCATAGCAAGTCGCGCACAGTCCGTTGCTTCGTACCGGCCGGCCGCAGCCGGGTTCACTGCAAGATCCGTCTGCTGTCATGAGAACAGCATACACTATTCCAGGAGGACCTGGTGGCACGCATCCACGGACGGAACGGAATTGTTTACTTCGGTCAGGCCTGCGGTGCAGCCGCCTCTCCGGTGGCCTACCTCAGTGACTGGAACGTGAATTTTACCGTAGACACGGTTGACGTCACCAGCATGGGCGACGCCAACAAGATCTACGTGGCGGGCCTGCCGGACGCCAGCGGCGACTTCGCCGGCTTCTACGACGACGCGTCGGTGCAGTTCTACACCGCCGCCACCGACGGCGTGCCGCGCGCGTTCTACCTGTACCCGAACACGCTGAACGCCACCCAGTACTGGTACGGCAACATCCTCGCGGACTTCTCGATCTCCGGCGGCATCGCCGCCGCGGTGTCCATCAAGTCCACCTGGAAGGCTGCGACGAAGATAACCAAGTTTGGTTAAACTCGGATAGTCTTGACATATAGCCCCTGGTCTACCAGACTGGGGCCATGGAGAGACGATGCTCGGTCGAGAGCTGCGGCGAAACTCACTACGCGCAGGGGTACTGCAGTCGGCATTACCAGCGCTGGCGCAGGTACGGTGATCCGCTAGGCGGCAGTCAGCTAGGACGAGGCGAGGCACGCCCGGCGCAATGCCTCGTGGAGGGGTGCGAGTCACCGTCGTTCATCCGCGGCTGGTGCAATTCGCACTATCATCGCTGGCAGCGGTACGGTGATCCGCTCGCCGGAGGGCCGTGGCGCCAGGCGCGCGCAGCGGAGTGCTCGATAGAGGGCTGCCACCTTGCGGTCCAGGCAAAGGGCTGGTGCACTATGCACTACACCCGCTGGCGCGTCCACGGCGACCCCCTGTTCCGCAAGACGCGCAAGGACTCGGCGGGGTGGCGCGGCCTTAATAGTGACGGCTACGTCATTATTCGCAAGAAAGGGCAGACGGTTCTGGAGCACCGCAAGGTGATGGCCGAAAAGCTCGGCCGTGATCTGTATCCGTTCGAGAACGTGCACCACAAGAACGGTGTCAAGACAGACAACCGCCCGGAGAACCTGGAGATCTGGGCAAGGGCCCAGCCCTGCGGCCAGCGTCCCGAGGACATGGCCGCCTGGATGGCCGAGCACTACCCCGCCGAGACGCGCGCAGCCCTCGGCTGTACCTGCGAACCCCTGGAGCCGCAACCATGAGGGGCATCGACTATGCCTGGGCCAATCCGAAGCCGTCGCCGGCTCAGCTGAAGGCCGATGGCGTCGCGTTCGTGATGCGCTACATCTCCGCCGACCCGTCCAAGGACCTGACGCCCGCCGAGCGCGATGCGCTGCTGGCGGCGGGCATCAGCATCGGGCTGGTATGGGAGGTGGACGGGCACATGAACGGCGGCGCCGCGGCCGGGGAGGCCGCGGCGGTCGCCTCGGACGCGTTCTGCATCGCGATGGGGATGCCGGGCATCCCGGTGTACTTCGCGTGCGACATGGACCCGCGCGGATTCAGCGGCAGCGACTGGAACGCGATCGACGGGTACATGGGCGCCGTCGCGTCAGTGCTGGGCCTGCCCCGGACGGGCGGCTACGGCGCCCACGACTTCATCGGGCACTGCTTCAACGCCGGCCGGATGACCTACGGCTGGCAGACCTACGCCTGGTCCTCGGGGATGTGGGACAGCCGCGCCCAGCTCCGCCAGATCCTCAACGGCGTGACACTGGTCGGCCTGCCGAATCTGTCCGCCGACCTCGACGAGAACATGGCCGCCGATTACGGCCAGTGGCCGCGGCCGTCCGGGCCGCAGCCTGTCCCCCCGTACCAGCCGCAATGGACGGAGTTCGACATGAGCAAGATCGCGGTGCTGAGCATCGGCGCTGCCGACACCCCTGGCGGCGGCTTCTGGTCGGTGCACCGGCTGCAGGTACTGCTGAACATGACCGGCGACCTGAACGGCGTCACTGCCGCGAGGTCGTCGGTGATGGGCGCGCCGGACGGCTCGTTCGGGCCGAAGACGCAGGCGGCGGTCCGGGGCGTGCAGCAGCACTACGGCATTGCCGCGGACGGCATCGCCGGCGCGCAGACCTGGTCGGTGCTGCTGACCGGCTCGGCTTCCTAAGGCATGAGATAGCCCCGGGGGAGAGAGCCGGTTACGGCCGAGAGCCCGGGGCTGCACTCATGGTACCCGAGGAAGCGCTGCGCCGCCTGCAGGCGGTCACCGAGGGCACGGACCCGGAGCCGTCGGCGGAGTTCCTGGGGCAGCCGTACCTGGTGCGGACCGACGGACGGCTGGCGGCGCTGCTGGCGTACGCCTCGACGGGGCAGCCGACGGCTTCCGAGCGCGTGCGGCTGGAGTCCCTGGGCGACCTGGGCAGCGGCGGCACGGTGAGCGAGCAGGCCATGCTGGCGGCCGCCTACGACCTGCTGGAGCAGTGCCTGGACGACTTCGCCGGCTTCGCCAGTGCGGCGTTCGACGGCAAGGCGAGCGCTGCGCAGGTCCGCGATGCGGTCATGCGGGTGATCGAGGTCGTGACGGCCCGCCCGCCGATGGCGGCGCTGCGGCTGCTCGGCTACGTGACGGCCAACCTGGCGGAGTTCGACGGGGGGCTGCTGATGGCGGGCGGCCCGGGGCTGGCGGCGATGTCGGCCCGGGAGGCCTGCAACGCCGCCTTCGCCCGCGCCCTGGAAACCATCGAGCCCGACCGCCAGGCGGAGTGGAAAGAGGATCTTTACCTCGATTACTCCCCCGAGGACCAGGCGCTGGAGATGGTCCGGAAGATGCAGGCAGACCGGAAGGCGCGGGAGGAGGCCGGCGATGACAGTGCAGGTTGACTGGGACATCCCGGTGACTGACGAGTACCTGCGCCAGGTCTCGCTCGCCGTGGTTTATGAGCTGGCCCCGCGGGTCGACGCGGTGGCCACCGCGCTGGCGCCGGTGCTGACCCGGCACACCCCGGTGCCGAGGTACGTCAAGCGCCGGAGCCACGGGCACGGCGGCCACCTGAAGGCGTCAGTGCACTGGGCGTGGAGCGAGGACTCCGACGGCATTTACGCCGACATCCTCTCGTTGTGGTACGGCCGCTTCCTGGACCCGAAGGCCGAGCAATTGCACTATAAACGTCCCTTCCTCCCGACAGCGTTGTACGCCGTTTGCCAGGGACGGGTCCTGTATTTGGGCTAGGGCAGGCTCGTCGGCTTGGGCAGGGTGGGGAGGGCTGGGTTCGGAGCGGTTTGTCGTAGCCGTCCTATTACCGGCGTCAGTTCAACAGTATCCATTCACCGCCATAGGAGCCGCAACCATGGCTGACCGCGCGCCCGCACGCCGGGCCCCATCTCGTTCCGCGCGACCCCGCGCCGCCGCTAAGGCGAGTTCGGGGTCATTTTCGTATTTGGGTGAAACTTACAGGCTCGACTCGAAATTGGGCATCTGGCCCATGATTCAGTTCGCCCGTGCCGCGGAGGCCGGGTGGCGCAGCAATGACCTGCGCGGGATGGCCGCGATCCACGCGTTCCTGCAGGACGTGATGCTGCCCGAGGACTGGCCGAAGTTCCAGGACGACATGATCAACAAGAAGATGCAGGACATCGGCGGCCTGCTGGAGGTCGTGCGCAAGGCGGTCGATGAGTCGCTCAGCGCGCTGGCTGAGGCGAGCGGGAACGGCGACTCGCCGGAGTAGCGGGACGGAGGTGGCTGGTGGCGATACCAGGGTCGGCGGGCAGCTTTGCCCTCGCCGAGGCCTTCGTGCGCATCAGACCCGACACTGACGGGTTCCGCCGCGACGCCGACGCCCAGCTGAAGCGGGAGATGGCCGGGGACAAGGTCACCGTCCCGGTGCACGCGGAGGTCGACATCAGCGACCTGCGCCGGCAGCTGGGCACGATCACCGTGACCGAGGCGGTCACCGCGCCGGACCCGGGCAAGATCACCGCGGCGCTGCAGATCCTCAAGCAGAAAATGTCTGCGCTGGGCATCGCCGACATTGCCGACGTCAACGTCGACCCGGGGAAGATCGCGCAGAGCCTGCAGCGGATGAAGATACTGCTCCAGCGCGTGCCCGGCGGCAGCCTCCCCGGCCTGGCCGACATGATGGACATCAACATCCCGGTGTCGACCATCACCACGCAGCTGGAGCGGATTAAGAACATCCTGAACAAGGCCAGCGGCCAGAGCGCGGTCGCCGACCTGCTTGACGTCAACCTGAACACCGCCCAGGTGCAGGCGGGCATCAACAAGATCCAGAAGGCGTTCGCCGCCCTCGCCCCGGGCGAGACCATCCCGCTGGGGCTGAGCGACCCCGGGGTGCTGAACTCGATCAACGCGGTCCGCCAGGCGATCGGGTCGCTGGAGGGGTCGCAGGGCAACGTGGTCCTGCCCACGGCGGTCTTCCCGCCGGGCGAGCTGAACCAGCTGACACTGTTCGGCGATGAGATCCAGAAGCTGAAGACAGAGAGCGGCACCGGCTGGAACTGGGCCGCGACGGTCACCGGCTTCCAGAACACCGGCCAGGCCGCCTCGAATGCCGCGACGATCCTGGAAGAGTGGCTGGCGGCCAACGAGAACGCCACTACGGGCCTGAAGGACCTGGACGCTGAGCTGAAGGAGAAGCCGGGCGACCTGGGGGCGGCCGGCGGGGCCGCCAAGGCCACCGGCGACAAGTTCCTCCTGCTCGGCAGGACGATCGTGGCGAATGTCGGCTGGTGGACGCTGCTCCACGCCGGGATCGACCTGGCCGCGGAGTCGCTGATCGCGGTGGTCGGCGCCGCCCTGGCGGCCGCTACCGGCATCGCCGCGCTGGTCCCGGTGATGACCGACATCTATAACCACATCCATGCGGTCAACCAGGTGAACTCGGCGCTGGGTGACCAGATCCCGGTGCTGGGCGCCAATTTCCGCAATTTCGCCGAGTCGCTGGGCACCGCCTCGGCCGGGGCGGAGCTGTACGGCCAGGCCGTCACTGCCATTTCCGGCAAGACGGGCGTGCTGGCCCAGAGCGCCGCCGCGGTGATCACCGTGTTCGAGGACTGGGCCGCGAAGATAGCGATCTGGCTCCAGGCGCAGAATAACTTCGGCACCGTGCTGAACCAGGGCCGCGGCTACCTGGTGCAGTTCGGCCAGATCCTGGCCAACCTGTTCATCGCGATCGACAACCTGATCAAGGCCGACCCCGGCGTCGTGCACTTCTTCCTCGATTTCGTCAACGGGCTGGCGACACTGTTCCGGATTGCCACCTCGATCCCGCAGCCGGTGCTGCAGATCGCCCTCGGCCTGCACGCCGTCTACCTGTACGGCAAGCTGGCGGGCGGCGTGCTGAGCGCTATCGGCTTCGTCATGGGAGGGCCGCTCGGGAAGGCCATCGGCACGTTCGGAAACCTTCTCCGTGACCTCGCGAGGAACCCCGCGCTGCTGCTGATCGGCGCCACGGCGCTGGGGATCGCGAACAACTGGAACACCGCCACCCCGCAGATCACCGGGGACATTAACAAGATCAACACGGCGCTGTCGCAGATGACCGCCTCGCAGGCCATCGCCACCATCCCCCGGTTCATCGGGCAGCTGAGCGCGGCGCTGAACAACGTGAGCACGGCGCAGGCGGAGAAGGGGTTCGAGTCCTTCCGCGGCACCCTGCAGGCGGCCGGCGACAACATCCAGGTGATCGGCCACGACCTGTCGGACTCGGTCAACATTCACAAGACCTTCGAGCAGCAGGCGGTCGCTGCCTGGCATGCGGTCTACCAGGCCACCTTCGGCGGGCTGAACACCACCGCGCAGGCCACCCAGGAGGTCGGCAACACCACCGCGCGGGTGCACGCCGAGATCGCCAAGCTGCTCACTGACGAGGCCGGACTGCTGAAGGTGGTCGGCGACCTGAGCGCCGGCACCGTGACGGCCAGCCACGCCACCTATACCTACGCGCAGTCGCTGGCGCTGATGGACCTGGCCGGGGTGAAGGCGGGCGACAGCCAGCAGCTGGCCGAGCAGAAGGTCCGCGGCCTGCTGCAGGGGTATGAGGCACTGAGCGTCCAGGGCCCGATCCTGGCCGCGTCGGTCAACGCGGTGACGCTCGCCACCGAGCAGCAGCAGAGCCAGATCACCGCCCTCAACCAGGGCTGGGACGCGTTCTTCAACCTGGTCTCCGGCGGCGTCTCCGACATGTACGCCTTCGAGGCCAACCTGAAGACCCTGGACACCCAGGCGGGGGTCTCGACGAAGAACCTGGGCCTGCTGAGCCAGGGCGCGCTCACCACCGGGCAGGACTTCATCCAGTCCGCGCAGGGCGCTAACCAGATGGCCGACCAGATCACGTCGATGGTCTCGGCGGCGGGGCTCGGCGCGCACGGCACGGACCTGATCACCGCGTCCGTCAAGGACTACGTGGCGCTGCTGCTGCCGGCCGCCAAGGGCAGCGCCGACTTCACCAGCATCCTGTACTCGATGGCACAGCGCGGCGGCTACACCGGCGCGAACAGCTTCCAGGAGCTGAGCAAGTGGGTGGCGACCGCTTCCGGCACGGTGAAGGCGATGGGCGCGTCCGGCGGCCCGGCCCAGCAGCTGCAGGGCACCATGACCGCGCTGACCGGCGACGTGGGCAACCTGACCACCGACGTGCAGAACCTGGCCACCGCGCTGCATGACAACCTGACCAACGCCATGGCGACGGCCGCGTTCGCCGCCTCCGGCGGGCAGAAGGCGTTCACTGATTTCGCCACCGCGATCGACACGACAGGCAAGAACTCCGTCGCGGACATCCAGACCGGCACGAAGCTGGTGCAGAGCCTGATCACGCAGACGGGCAGCGCGCAGCAGGCGCACGACATGTTCATCCTGTTCGCCAAGCAGGCGCTGCACCTGACCACGACCGAGGCGAACACGCTGTGGACCGAGATCGACGCCCAGCTGATCCCCGCGGTCGCCAAGAGCGGCACCACTGCCGCGGCGTCCTCCCAGCAGATCAGCGACACCTTCCTGAAGACCCTGACCGCGATCCACGGCCTGTCCCCGCAGCTGGATTCCGACGTGAGCGCCTTCACCACGGCGGTGCAGAAGACCGGCGACACCTCAACCCGGACCCAGGGCGCGCGCGCCCAGCTGATCAAGGACCTGGAGAAGGCCGGCTACAGCGCGCAGGCGGCGGCGGGCCTGGTGGACGGCCTGCAGGCGCAGATCAACAACCTGCACGGCAAGAACGTCAACTTCGTGATGACCGGCCAGGGCGCGGGGCAGCTGTACTTCAACGCGACCACGGGCGTCGGCGGCAGCATCAGCGGCGGCCTGAAGTTCCTGGCCGGCGGCGGCCACGTCGCCGGGCCGGGCGGGCCGACGAGCGACGTCATCCCGATCATGGCGTCGTCGGGCGAGTACGTGATCAACGCGAAGTCCGCGAAGAAGCTCGGGCTGGCGCAGCTGGACGCGCTGAACAAGTACGCCGGCGGCGGCCTGGTGGGCGGGAACTTCGCCGCGTTCGAGGCGGGGGCCGGCGCGGGCCTGAACAGGGCGTCGAACTTCATCGCCGGCAACGAGCTTGCCTGGGGCGAGGACGTGGCCCGCAACTGGGCGGCCAAGGTGATCGCCGCCGTCAAGGCGAAGCTCGCCGCCGCGGCGGCCAAGGTGGCGGCCGGCACCCCGGTGGCCTGGAGCAAGGTCGCCGGGGTGACCCAGTGGGAGGGCGTCGCGCTGCAGGCGCTGTCACTGCTCGGGCTGCCCGCCAGCGACCTGCCCACCGTAATGGCACAGATTCTCACAGAATCTGGCGGAAATCCGAACGCAATCAACCTGACGGACATCAACGCCCAGCAGGGCGATCCGTCACGCGGGTTGCTCCAGGTCATCGGTACCACTTTCGCCGCGTACAGGAACGCTGGCCTCAGTAGCAACATCTACGACCCGCTGGCCAACATCTACGCCGGCCTGAACTACGCCATCCACCGCTACGGCAACCCCGGCTGGCTCGGCGTGCTCGGCCACGGACACGGCTACGGCTACGGCGGCCAGGTGATGGACTCCGGCGGCTGGCTGCCGCCGGGCCGCTCGCTGGTGTGGAACCGCACCGGCGGCTACGAGCACCTGTCCCGGGATGCCGGCAGCGAGGCCGCCGGCGGCTGGCACGCCAGCCTCGACGACGTGTGCACGAAGCTCGATGCGCTGATCGGCGTCACCGGCCAGCAGGGGCGCAGCTTCGCCGGCGCGCTGAACGGCACCGCCGCCTCGGCGGGCACCCGCGGCTCTTACAGCACCCGCCGTTTATTACTCACCAGTAACCGGGAGAAGGTGACATCCAGTGGCCACTTCTGCCTGGGACAGCCTCGTCATCGGCGAGGCCATCGAGCTGATGGGGCCCCCCGGCGGCATCCCCTCGGTCAACCCGATGTGCCCCGGCGCCGTCTTCCGCATCCAGCCGCCGTTCTCCCTCGACGCCCCCCAGCCGACGACCGATTTCGTCGCCACCTTGATCCTCGACGGCGAGCGGCCGTTCGGCGACCGCGCGTCGGACCGCACGATCACCCTGAATGTGCTGATCCTCGCGCCGGACTACAAGACCCTGGCCGGCGCGCGCGAGCTGCTGCTGAAGACCATCGACGACCCGCACTGGCCGCTGACCTGGACCCGGGCATCGGGCGCGGACCCGCAGACGCTGCCGATGGTACTGGACTGCTTCCGCGCCCAGCCGTCGGTGCTGCCGCTGGGCGGCCCGGAAGATTACCGGGTGCAGGGCCGGGCTTCCTACGAGGCCCTGGTCACGGTCAAGTTCGAGGCGCTGCCCTACGGCCGCTCCAGCACCCAGCAGCAGATCGCGTTCGCCGCACCCATCGCGACGATCAACGGCCCCGGCACGCCGCCCGCGCCCGTGGTGCTGGACGCCTTCAGCACCATCAACAGCCCGCAGTGCTCGCAGTCAGCCAAGTGTATCGTCGGCCCGAACACCTGCTACTGGGACCCTGCAGTCCCCCCGTTCAGCCGTGACGACGGAGCCAACTGCCCGCTGACCTACAGCGCCTCGCTGGGGTCGGCGGTGAGCCTGGCCGGCATGACCGGGCTGTCGCTGTGGCTGGGCCTAGGCAGCCGCTATTACTTCAACATGCACCCGCGCGGCTGCGCCCGGGTGATCCTCTCCTACAGCCTCACCGACAGCAGCAACCGGACGCTGTCCTGGTCGGAGAAAAGCATCTGGCTGCCGGTCTCCGATGACCCGACGAACCCGTCGTTCACCTACGTGACGGCCCGCATCCCGCAGACTAGCGCCACGTTCAACTACGCGGCGGTGACCGCCTACTCGCTGACCATCACCAACCGCGCCCCGCGCTATGACACCCCGGGCGGCGAGCTGCGCTACATCGTCGCCTACCTGGACGCGCTGACCGCGTACTCGTCCTCGACGGCCATCGCCGCCCCCTCCACGCGGGGCAGCGTGTACTACCTCAACGGAGTCGTCGGCACGCACCGCGCCCCGGTGTCGCTGCAGTTCCAGGGTCCCCCGCAGCCGGGGACCGTCACGACGGTCACCGGCACCGGTGCGAGCACCTACACCGTGCCGGCCGGGACGCTCTACCTGAAGGTGGAGGCCACCGGCGGCGGCGGGGCGGGCGCGACCCAGACCGTCAGCGGGTTCGGCGGCGGCGGCGGCGGTGCCGAGTACGCATCCGAGCCGAAGTTCGCGGCTACCGCCGGCCAGGTCATCCCCTATCAGGTCGGCGCCGGGGACACGGCAGGCGCCTCGGCCAGCTTCGGCCGGCCCACCACGTTCGGGCCGGCCCCCGGCGGAACCGTGACGGTGATCGCGAACGGCGGCACCTCGGCAGCGCAGAACTCCACCGCAGGGGGCGCTGGCGGTACCGGGTCGGGCAACTCGGTGCACTTCAACGGCGGGGCCGGCCGGACAGCGTCAGGGTCGGTCGGCGGCGGCGGCGGCTCATCCGGCGGCAATTCCAGCGCAGGCCTCACCCCGACCGGCACCGCCGCCGTCGTGTTCACCAGCCCCGGGACGACCACCTGGACCTGCCCGGCGGGCGTTACCACCGTATTCGCCGAGTGCTGGGGCAGCGGCGGGTCGGCGGGCACCGGCTACAGCGGCGGCAACGGCTGCGGCGGCTCCGGCGGCGAGTACGCGGCCCAGAACGTCGCCGTCACGCCCGGGAACAACTACAGCTACACGGTCGCCGCGGGCGGCACCAGCGTGACCGGTACCCAGCTGTCCGGCCACAACGGGGCCAGCTCGACCTTCACCGGGGACAGCGGGGTGACCGTCACCGCGCACGGCGGCCTGGCCGGCCCGGCGAACAACTCCCAGACCGGCCCCGCGGGCGGGTCTGGGAGCACCAACGCGGTGCACTTCAACGGCGGCGCCGGCGGCGGCGGCGCGTACGCGGGCGCCGGCGGCGGCTCCTCGGCGGGCAGTGCCGCAGCCGGCAACCCGGGCAGCAATGGCGGCTCCGGCGGGACGGCGCCGACCGGCGGCGGCAACGGCGGCGCGGGAACCGGCCAGTCCGGCGGCAACGGCTCGGCCGGCATGGCTCCCGGCGGCGGCGGCGGCGGGACCTACTTCGGCTCCACGACTTCCGGCGCGGGCGCGAACGGCCAGGTCCGGCTGACCTACCCCGGCGGCGCGCCGACCAACAACGGCGCCGCCGCGGTCGCCGGCGGCGGTGCCGGCGGCGCGGGCGGCGGCTCGTCCAACACTCCCGGCACGGCCGGCTCGCAGCCGGGCGGCGGCGGAGGAGGCGGCGACTCGGCCGGCTCCACCGAGGCGGGCGGCGCGGGCGGCGCGGGCAAGCTCATCGTCACCCCCTACACCAGTGCGGCGTTCAAGACGCTGATCGCGCACCGGCCGGGCCGGTGGTCGCCGGTCCAGCTCAACCCGTTCGTGCCGGTCGGGGCCGGCCTGGTCGCGCCGGGGTCCACCGAGTACACGGTGCCATCGCTGGTGACCGGGGTCAATGCCGACTTCAACGGCACCTACACCGTGCTGCTGACCAACTTCTCGTTCAACAGCCCCAGCTCGTCGCGGACGGTAACGGTGACCGTCCGGCAGTACGAGGCCAGTGGCGGCGCGCACTACGACACTGCGGTCTCCGCCACGTTCATCCCGAACACGCAGGCCATCAACGGGCTGCTCGTCGTGGGCACGCTGACGCTGCCGCTGAAGGCGGTCGCCGCCGACAACACGGCCGGCTACTACACGGTGCTGGTCGGCGACACCAACTCAAGCGACAGGTGGTACGACTGCCTGTTCCTGGACACCCAGGGGCAGACGATCATCCTCAACGAGCCGACGACGGGATACATCAACTACTACTTCGACGAGCCCGACCCCTGCCACGACCTCGGCAATTACCTGGGCAGCCAGGTCGGCCGGCCGCAGGCCATCTCGGTCATGGACGCGCTGACGGTCAGCGGCGGCCCGCTCACCATCGAGCCGGGCCAGAACACCCTGATGGCGTACGCGCAGGAGGGCGCGCCGTCCATCGCCGTCACATACTGGCCTAGGTGGCATGCTGAGAGACTAGAGTAACCAGAGGCTCTTGTGATTCCTGTTACAGGGCTACATCCAGCTGCGTCCAGGGTAGGCGATCCCTGATGGCCCTGCAGAGAACAGACGCGACACAAATAGTCACCTATAGCACCGCCGGGCTGCCGAGCCTGACGCAGCCGCGGTGGCTCGGCCAGATCGGGCACGTCAACCAGCTGAAGTACTCCTGGACGCTGCCGGGCGGCCCGGACCAGCTCAGCTGCACCCTGATGGTGCCGGCCAGCACCCGGACCGACGCGATGAACCCCGGCCGCATCGTGCAGGCCTACCGCGGCGGCGTCGTGATCTGGGAAGGCATCCTGAACGAGCCGGTCCCCACCTCCTCGGGGTGGAACATCTCCGCCGTCGGGGCCGGGAACTACGGCACCAACTACGTCGCCCTGTACAGCAGCACCTGGCCGGCGGGCGAGCCGGACCAGGCGGTTAACCAGGCCATCACCCGCGGGCTGCGCTGGGTCAACCCCGGCATCGGCACCCCGTCGGGAATCTGGCTCGGCCAGGCGGTCGACTCCGGCGCGCAGACTATCACCGACCTGCTCAACCTGTGCTGCACCCTCGGCGGGCTGACCTGGCAGGTGGACACGACGCAGGCCCAGGGCAACGTGCTGTCACTGTTCGCGCTGCCGACCGCGGTGAACCGGCTGCTGCTGGTCCGGCAGCCCGCGGCCCGCACCCTCGGCGGCGACATCAACGTCATCTGGATTCGCTACCAGACCGCGGCGGACAACACGACGACCGGCGCGAACGCCACCTTCGCCGTCACGTCGGCCTCCAACGCCGCCTCGGTGGCGCTGCACGGCACCCGCGAGGCCTACATGGACCTGTCCGACGCCGGCACCCTGTCCGCGGGAGCGGCCCAGGCGGTGGGCAGCTCGGTCCTGCAGCGCTACCAGCGGGCCAGTTTCGCCGGGCCGTTCGCGGCCGGGCCGGGGGACATCATGACGACCGGCGGCGAGGGCATGGACCTGGGCATCAATCACGCCGGGACGGTGATGCAGCTGCTGCTCACCGACTACGGCTACGGCGGCGAGGTGAGCCTGGGCCCGGTCAGCTTCCTGGTCGGCGGCTACGCCTATGACGACGACACGCTGACTGGCACCGTGACCCCGTTCCAGTACCTCGACCTGTCCCTGAGCGGCCTGATGGCCGCGGCGGTCACCGGGCTGCCGCGGCCGGCGTCCGTCGCCGCCCCGCCCGCCTGAGCAAGGAGAAGAATGAAGCGCATCGCCGCACAGCTCGCCGCCGCCATCCCCCTGCTGGTGCTGCACGGCGCCCTCGGGTTCCTGGCCCTGATCGCGTACGTGACGGTCACCGCCGGCGTCAGCATTGCCGACACGTCCAAGACGCGCGCTACCGAGGCCCGGGTCAACGGGATCGTCACGCAGCTCGGCACCACCAACTCCAACGTGACCGCGGCGCAGACCACGGCGAACAACGCGCTGCCCAAGTCCGGCGGCACGATCTCCGGCAACCTGACCGTGACAGGCAGCGTCACAGTGGACACCAACCTGGGAGTGCAGGGCGGCACGACGCTGGTAGGCGACAGCAGCTGCTCCGGGAACTGGACCTCGGGCGGCAGCACCACCGTGGACACCAACCTGGGCGTGCATGGCAACGTCTCGATAACGAACGGCCAGACGCTCAGCGTGTCCGGCGGCATCATGCCCCAGAGCGAGCCGGGCGGCGTCAGCTCGCCGCCCAACGGCACCGGCGGCACCTCTCAGTACGCCGGCAACTTCTACACCGGCAGCGGGGCCAGCAGCTGGGCCATCGCGATCACGAACGCGCACAACTCACTGCTCACCACGCTGGTTAACGCGGGCGTGCTCAACTAAAGGGAGACGGGCATGGCGGTCTTCAACGCCCAGAACGCCTCGGCGGCGCAGATTATCACGCAGGTACAGGTGGCGCTGGCCCAGTTCCGGACCGCGCTCCAGGTGGCCGGGAGCCTGTACGGCTGGTCGGCCGGCGTCGCGCTGAACGACCTGACCGCCGCCCCGCCGGACGGCCCCGGCATGGCCCAGGCCGACGCCCAGGACCTGCTGTCGGCTATCGCGGACGCGAACGGGCTGCTGGCCCTGTTCACCACCGGCACCGACCCGCGCAACCCGGGCGCCGGATACAACTACGGCGCCAGCGTGCGCCGGGTCATCGGCCCCCGGGTGTAGGGCGAGATGGGCAGGCTCAGGCTCCGGCCCAGGCCCGCGAAAGCCGGGGCCGGGCACCGGCACCGCTTCACCGAAGAGGTCAGGAGGGTGCGTGCCAGGACCCGCGGCGAGTACGACGTCACCCGGCGCTGCAGCGTCAGCGGGTGCACCGAGGAGAAGGTCTTCACCGAGACGGAGTGATCAGCTGACCAGCGAGAGGAGGTGAGGCAAATGGGGAGCATCGGAGCATACGCGAAGTCGCTCGTGGCACTCACCTCGGGTGTCCTGACGGCACTGGCCCCGTACTACGGCAGCGAGAAGTGGTTCGCCGCCCTCACGGCGGGGCTCGGCGTGATCCTTGTCTACGCCATCCCGAACCAGAAGCCGCCCGGCTCCGTGTGAGAACGGGATGCAAGCGCCCCGCCTGCGAGTTGCGGCCTCGCGGGCGGGGCATTTTCGCGTCCCCGGGTACCGGGCCTTCCCGGGTCAGCCGGCCGCGCCCGCTGCGTTGATCCGCGCCTTCGGGGCTGCTCTCTGCACGTCCCCGGGGACAGGACGGAGCCTAGCACGCCGCGCATGCTTAGCGCACTGTAGCGCGTGTTGCCCCGAATGCAGGGCAGAGCGGGGCAACGGGGGGTATCGTGCGGCTAGTCCGGGGAGGGCGGCCGGCTGGCACTGGCCGCCCTCCCGCCACCGTCCCGTGAAGGGGACTGCCTTGATAAGTTCTACCGTGCCGCGGCGGCAGTATGCGCCGCCGGACCCGATTCGTGACGAAATCGTCAGGGCCTCGTCATGACTGCCACCCGGACGCCCGGCAGGCACCGGGCTCAGCAGGTGCCCGGGCCGGTCACGGCGGCGATGGCGGTTATCGGGAAGCCGCGCGGCCGGGCGGCCGAGCTGGCGCTGCGCGCCTGGCCGGCGCTGCCGGCGCTGGCGCTGGCCCGCTGCGCGATGCACCGGGAGCTGGCGGGCTACGCCGATGCCGTGCTCGGCTACGACGCCCTGCTGTGCCTGCTGGCCTGCCTGGCGGTCACCCCGTTCCTGACAGCGGCGAAGCTGCGCATCGCAAAGCTCCGGTGGTGGTACGGCATCTGGGTTTTCGTGCTCGGGTTCGCCGGGCTCATGGTGCACCTGCTCGCCATGCCGGGCGCGTACGCGGCCCGCGCGTCAGGCAATGCCGCCAGCTGGAGCGGCCTGCTGATCGTGGTGCTGCTGGCGCCGATGGCGGCGACCTCCACCGCGGTGGCGCAGAAGGCGCTGGGGACGGAGTGGAAGACCTGGCAGCGCGGGCTGATCTGGGCGGTTGCCGCCGTCACGCTGGCCCACCTGCTGACGATCCGCGACTGGCTCACGGCGGCCGCCTACGCAGCGGCGATGGTGCCGCTGATCGTGATGCGCATCCCGCGAGTGCGGCGGTCGGTTAAGCAATGGCGGGGAAACCGGTACGACACGCGTGGCCTATGGGTTACTCTTGCGATACTTTGCACCGTCCTGGCCGCGGGCGTCACGGTCCTTCTCGCAAGGGAAGGAGCGTCGGTTGCCTCCGCAATCCGGCTCGCTTAGCAAGCTCGGGCTGCGGTTTGCAGTCTCGGCGCTCCTGCTGCTGGCGGTCGCACTGTCCGTCGCGGGCACCGCAGCCCTCGGCGCGTACCAGGTCCGCGAGCAGGGCCGCACGTTCTGGGCCCTGCCGAAGGAGGGAAATGAAGGGAAAGCACCGGCAGCCGGCAAGGCCCCGCGAGAGCGGGCGGCTGCGGATCGGTATCGCGTACGGAGCGGGAGTGGCACTGGTAGCCCTCGGGGGCATCGCAGTGTCGGCAGCAGTAAGCTCGCCCATCGCCAGCCAGGCGGCCTCAGCCTCCCGGCAGGCCTCTGAGCAGGCTCTGACGGTCGCCTTCCGCGGCGGCCCGGCGCTTCCGCCCGCCGCGGGGGGCACGGTGAGCCAGCTCACCGCCAGCCCGGACTGCACGCTGCAGGTCCCGCAGAACCCGCTGTCCGCGCAGGGGCTGATGACCCCGTACGTACTGGGCTCGGCCGGCCGGCAGTGCAGCGAGGCTAATGAGGGCCTGGCTGCGTTCGTCGAGGCCACCATCTTCGACCCGGCGACCGGCGCGCTGAGCGTCTACGACCCGGCCGTGCGGGACGCGGGCCAGCCGCTGCTGGGCAGCCCGCCGGACCCGGTGACGCTGCCGCCTGGCGCGGTGGTGACCGTCTGGACCGGCTTCAACGGCAACGTCCTGAAGCTGACAGGCCCGGGCCACGGCCAGTTCGCCAGCTTCGCGCAGCAGGGCTACGCCAACAGCCCGCAGTTCTACGCGGCCGTGAACGCCGCCGTGCACAGCGGGAAGACGATCGTGCCCGCGCTCGGCACCGGCAGCGACGGCATGACCTGCCCGTCCACCCGCGACTTCTCGGTGGTGGACCAGGACCAGTCCGACAACACCACGGTCGGCTACCCCGCCTACGGGGTGACCAACGGCAGCGACGACGCGCTGCTGCAGCACATCCAGGCCGCGCTCGGCTGCTCCCGGTGGACTGTGGCCGGCGGCACGTCCGGCGCGCTGGAGGAGCTGCAGGCCGCCTACGCGCAGGCGCCCCCGCAGGCGCTGGTGCCGTCCCTGGACCCGTTCGTGCTGAGCAACGGCCAGCCCAGCGTGTTCCTGCAGAACCTGTACCGGCTGCAGCTGGACCAGCCGGCGGCCGGCGGGCATGACACGGCAGCGTACTGCCAGAACCTGCTGGCCATCGGCGAGCCCCGGCTGAAGGCCGACCAGTCCGCGGACGCCGCCCAGCCGGCCCCGCAGTTCGCGCCGATCGGGACCGACCTGTCCCTGGTGCTGGCCGCCCGGTTCGAGGCGACATGGGGAAACCTGGACTGCCAGGCGCTGACCGGGCAGTCCTCGCCCATCACGGTGATGACAGACGGCAACGGGGTGGCCGTTTCTGCCGCCTACGCGTAACCTTCATCGAGCATCCGCCCCGTCCTCTGTCCGGGGCGGATGCTCCTCATTTAAGGAGACAGGTGAGCAACTGGTCATGGCCCGCGTTCCTGCGGGAGATCGAGGCCACCGAGAAATCCTGGATCATCAAGGGCACCAGCCCCGGGCCCGGCATGGTGGGCTGGATACCGCAGCCTCTCGGGCAGTTCGCGGCGATGCTGATGGATGCCATGGCGGCCTCCCAGGTCAGCCGTCCGGTCTTCCTGGACGCCGGCTCGGGGCCGGGCACCAAGGTGCTGCTGGCGGCGGCCCTGTTCGGCATCCGCGGCTACGGCATCGAGCTGTCGGCGGACATGGCGCACGCCGCCCAGGCCCGCGGGGCGGACACGCTGATCGCGGACTGCCTGACCTACGACGGCTACGGGATGGCCGACATCGTGCTGCTCAACCGGCCGGTGGCCGGCCGCCAGGCCGAATGCGAGCAGCGGGTGCGCGACCTGATGCACCGCGGCGCCGTCCTGATCCACGTGAACGGGCGCAGCGACCCGGGCACGGACTGGGACTGGGAGCTGGTCAGCCAGGAGTACGGCGAGCCCGTCACCGGCGTCTGGAGGAAGCCGTCATGACCCGCGAAACCGGCGTCTGCATCCTGTGCGGCCACTTCTACGAGGGCGCCGGTGGCGACGAGGCGGAGGCGGAGCACCTGGCCAGCGCGCACGGCCTGGCCAGGAACGCCGAGGGCCTGCTGTACCCGCTGCCGCCGGCCGGCTGAAGTATCACCCCTGTCGACCGTGTTCCGCTTCCCAGTGATCGCGGGCATCTGCGGCGAACTCCCAGAGTTCGATTTCCCCGCACGATTCACCCCAGCGACAACCCTGATACCGGCAGGACACCATGACCCGATTGTCCTTCACGGAAAGATAGAACTCGGTGTCCTCGCCGCCGAGGGCGTCCACTGCCTGGTCAACGTAGTCGCTCGCGCTCACTGCCTAGGCTGCCTGGTCCAGCAGCAGTTCGCCGGGCTCGCAGCCCAGCACGATGCACAGCCGGTCGAACGTCTTGACCAGCGGGGCGCGCTTGCCGTTCTCCAGGTGGCTGACCTCCGCGCGGGAGATCCCCACCTCTTCAGCCAGCTGCGCCTGGGTGAGCCGCACCTTGGTCGTGCGGAGCCTGCGGAGCTTCTCGCCGCTGACGCCGCCGACTGCGCGGGCTCGGCCGGCCGAGATCTTGGCCGTGTCGGTCATCTGCGCAGCCTCCTGAAACTATTTAATGTAACGCACGCTCAACGCGGCATGCAAGCACTGTATCATAGCTGGCCAGCGGCCAGCTATGCCCCGTCGCCGTCGTCCGCGTACTGGGCAAAGTCGCCAAGGTCCACGACCTGGCCGCGCTCCACACGGGCGAGGGCCTCGCGGATCGCTGCTGCCAGCTCCTCCGGCATGTCCATCACGCCTCCTGCGACCAGCCGCTGATGTCGAACATGCCGCCCGGCAGCAGCTTAACCGGCCCGGCCGGCCACAGCCAGTGCGGGACGGGGATGTCCGCGGGATCATCCCAGGAGGCTACCAGCCAGCCCTGCTCCAGCGCCTCGCCGGGATGCTGGTGCGCCCAGTCGTGGCAGGCGGAGCAGAGGGTCACCTGATTCTCCCACGAGTCGGTGCCGCCCTGGCTGCGCAGCCAGCGATGGTGCACGTGAAGGCAGTCCGCAGCCCCGCAGCGCGCGCAGTGGCCGTGATCGCGCTCGCGGATCTCTTCCCGCGTGACGGAGCGGCTCAGTTGCCGCCGCCGCCGTTGCCGTCGTCGGCCGGTGCCGGGGTGAATACCACTGAAACCTCCTCGCCGAGCCGGTTCACGAACCAGTCAGCTGCGCCCGGGTTCTTGATCGTCATCTGGACCTGGCCGGAAGGGGTGGCCCTCGCCCAGCCCTTGTTGTGCTCGCCGCGGGAGACCGCCTGCATCTTGACGGTGACGGACTCCGGGTCGTACGAGTTGCGCTCGTAGCCGCTGATGTAGAACCGGGCCTCGACTGCTGACATGGCTGCGCCTTTCGCGATTCGCGATTCGTGAATCCTGCGGGCCTGCGACGGACCTTCAGAGTCAAGCCGAGCCAGCTTCAGTGTAGCGCCGCGCCTCTCGCTGCCCTGCTACACCCACGGCGTGTCCGCGCGATCGACAGGGCCGGCCGGCACGCGCCCCTGCGCCTGCGGGCAGGCCTCATCCCACTGGCGCTGCAGGTCCGCCATCCTGGCGTCCCATTCCGGGGTATGCGCGACTCCGGCGGCTACCTCGATCCGGTAGCGCGCGAGCGTGTAAATCTCTGCCGGATACATGCGGTCAGGCAGCCTGGCCGTCACGCTCGCGGCGCGCCTCGGCGGCCTGGCGCCGCGCAGTCTCCTGCTGGTTCTCGCGCTTGCGCACGGGAGCCTCGCCGCGCGTCCAGCCCATCTCGGCGCGGATGCGGTCCGCCCAGCGGCGGGCGTCGGCCTTCGGCGGCCCCGTGGGCCGCTTGTACTGCGGGGGATGGGGCGGCCAGGGGCCGGGCTCGGTGACCTCCTGGCGGTCGCAGTGGCGCGCGATATGGCCCAGCCCACCGCAGGCGAAGCAGCGAAACGGCTCGTCGTCATACATGGTGTGCGTCCTCCCGTCAGGCTCGCGTCAACTGTCTGATACCCACTATATCCGGGGAAATCCAGGAGCGAGCCGCACAGGCGGAAAGTGCAGGTCAGGGGCGGTCGGGGAAGGCACGTCGGCGCGGGCAGGGTGGGGCCGGGAAGGCTCGGGCCGGGCAGGGGCGGGTAGTCGGGACGGCGTGGTTTGGCTAGCCATCTACAGGCGTCGCAGCCAGTGTAGCGCTGAGTGCACCAGGGGAATTAGGCGGGGGCCCGCCCCTATCCGTGGACGGGCCCCCTGGTGTCAGCGGGAGTTGAACCCGCAACCTACGGCTTAACCGGCCGTCGCGCTGCCCAATTGCGCTATGACGATTGGTTCCGCCTCTTCTGCATCGCCCGGCCGGCCCTGCGGGTCAGTCGCGGCAGCGGCGCTCTGCCTTTAAGCTAGCCCTCCGCGTGGAGGAGGGCCCCGGACTCGAACCGGGATCTCCTGTGCCTTGCCTGCGGCCCGGCGGGCGAAAAGCGGTGACCTGAAGTCTGCGAGCGACGAATCCGAACCTGTGGCTGAGTGCGGCTCTTCCGAGTCTGAGGTCTGTGCTCGTATCACATACTACACAGGCGAGCGGCCCCCCGCACCCAATAAACGGGGGGCCGCTCTCATCCCGGGCACGTCTGCCCGAGGCTCAGGGGCGCAGCCACCAGTCGAACAGCGTCCGGCCCTCGCTGTAATCCTCCACCACCGCCGTGTTGGCCTCCTCGCGGGCGTACTTTACCGCCTCGCGCAGCTGCGCCAGCCGGTCCAGCAGCTGCCGCTTGCGCCGGGCGGTGACCGCGCCGGAGTACTTCACCGTGGTCCAGTAGCCGACCACCTCCTGGCGCTGCCGCACCTCCACCCTCGGCTCCACGAGCAGGCCCTCGATCACCTGGGCCTTGACCAGCTCGTGATTGAACAGGACGGTGTCCTCGCTGGTCGTCTCGGTGCCCGGGGTGCGGTACTGGCCCTCCTCGGTGTCGGAGTCGCTCCAGCTCTCGGTCGCGTCGAGCACCGGCAGCCGCAGCGCGAAGGAGTACAGCTCCGCCAGCCGCCCCTCCAGGAAGATCAGGTGATCGGTCGGCACCTGCGTCAGCAGCGTCTCGCCGTCCACCGTCACGTCGCCGCGGGCGCTCATCTTCGCCTCATCCAGCGTCCGGGTCACGTCCAGCTGACGGGTGAGCAGCTGGCGGACGTCCTCCAGCACGCCGGCCACGGTCACCTGTACGGGCTTGTGCTGCGCGGGCCGCTGCAGCGGGGCCGGCTGGCCGGGCCGCGGCTCGGCGCGGGGCTGGTAGGTCTTGCTGATGCCCGTGGTCAGCTCGGGCGAGGAGACGGCCTGGCCGAGCACGTCCATCCGGGCGTTAACGTCCGCCTTGACGCCGCCGACGACGGCAAGAATCTGGGAGATGCGAGTCATTGTCACAATGTAGCGCCCATGTGTGGTGCAAGCGCAACCGGTTTTGCGTTATCCCGCGGGAGGGCGGGCTAGGCTCACAGCCATGACTCAGATGCCGAGCGTGGGCCGCATCGTCCATTACGTCAGCTATAGCACGCCGGGCGGTGAGTACAAGAGCGAGTGCCGCGCAGCGATCATTACGGCTGTTGAGGCCGGCGGCGGCACGGTCATCCCTGAGACCGTCTCCCTCGCCGTCCTCAACCCGACAGGGATGTTCTTCAATGAAGGCGTCCGCTACGACAAGGGTCCGGACGAGGGCATCGGCACCAATCTCTGCGGCGGCATCCTTTACCTGGGCGGCACCTGGCACTGGCCGGAGCGCGTGTGATGGCCGAGCATGCGTAACCGCCGGTACGACGGGGAGACCGCAGTCTGCGGCAAGTGCGGCACCGTCTACCTCAAGCGCAACGGGCACAGCTGCTGAGGCCGCGTCAAGAGCCAGCCGTCCCGTTAAGCCCCGCGGTCCGCTCGCGCATCCTCGCGTCCAGCTTCGCCTTCGCCGCGAGGTACTCGGGCGTAGGAGGAGTCGTTGCCGCTCCCAGCTCCCGCCGCGACGACTCCGCGATGGCCTCCGCGGGCGTCCGCTCGTACGGCTTAGCGCGCGAGGCGGCACCCTCCCGGATGATGTCCGAGACATCGACGTAAGCCTGCCTGCGCTTGACTTTTTTGGCCGCACTACGGGCCGCCGCGTAGTCCAGGTCCCCCGCCACTTCGTACCAGGCAAGAGCGGTCGCCCGGTCAATCTTCTGCGACGGGCAGAGCACGGCGATGAACCGCGTCAGGTCGACCATTTCTTCCAGCGTCATCCTTGCCGTCCTTCCTGTTCCGGTCGAATTCCCGCGCGTACTGGCGCAGCTGATCCCACTCTTCGGGAGCAGGCTGGCTGCCCGGCCGCGCGGGCGTGCGCTGCGTGCCGCGCGAGAGGTCTTCGTCGGCCTTGCGCATCCAGTTGCGCCACGCTGCGGTCCAGTCACGCTTGACAGCCCTGGAGCCCGACGCGCTGCGCCAGTGGTCCCGGAACTTCTCCGTTTCCGTCAGCCCGCGGCCGGCGGCGACGAGGCCGGGGACGTGATCGCGGGCCCACTGCGCCATCGCCGGGGTGACGGCGAAGTCATCGGGGAGACGGCAGGCGCGGGCTGACGGCCTCGCCGGCGTGGCGCGGGCCGCCCGTTTCGCGGGCACGGTGCGAGCCGGCTGCGAGCACGCGGTTTCGAGTATGACCAGGATCTGCCCGTTCAGCGAACGGCGCTCCGTCGCGGCCAGTGACGCCAGGGCCTCGTGAAGCCCGGCGGGCAGACGCAGGTGCAGGCTTGCCCGGGCAGGTTCACTCATGGGGCCATGCTAGGCCCAAACTAGGCCCAAATCAATCCCAGATTGGTCTTTTAAAAAATGGGCCCTGAGCTGCGGAAACGTGCGGCTCTCGCGCGCGCGCAAGCTTCTGCAACCTACCCTCTTTGGTGATGCTTTTAAAAAAGCATCACCCCGACAAAAAGGTGAAGTTACCGGAGGCTCTGCGGAGCAGAGCAGACCGGCTATCGCCGGTCCAGCAGGCAAGGCCGCTGCCAGCCCCGGGGACCGCCACGTCCTCCGCCGGGCAACCCTGATTGAACCCGGGGCCGATTTTCACCTAGCGGGCCCGGGGTGTTTCGGGTTACTATGACCTTGCGCAAGGTATGTGGCTTAGCGTATGGCGCGTTCTAGCGTCTCCGCAAGCCCCATCTCCCGGCTGGTTACCGGGGACATACGAAGGGCCGGGTCTTATTCAGACCCGGCCCTTCGTCTTCCGCCCGCGGGGGGGGCGCCGGTACGCGGCTAGCTCCGGCAGGCCCGGGAAAGATCCGCCGGGCGGGCGACCCCGGGTGCCGCCCCCGGCAAGCGAACCGGCGGCATGCCACGGCACCCGGGCAGTCCGAGCCTATGTCATCCGTAGCGCACCGTCAACGCACAGTCGGCATGAATCGGGCAGTTTGCCAGCGCGGCTTGCGGTGATGGGGTAGCGTGTCGCCAAGTGACGGCCGGGATCGCGGGCAAGGCGATCCCGGCCTCGGCAACGAAAGGCACGTGAGATGTTCGCAGCTCTGGCCCTCGCGGCTTACGTAACAGTATCTCCTGGCAATACCCTGTCCGGCATCGCCTCCCATCACGGAATTACCTGGGAGCAGCTCTGGTACGCCAACTACCGCGAGGTCCGCGACCCAAACCTCATCTTCCCCGGCGAGAAGCTGGTCATCCCCGCCAGGAACGCCCCGTCCGCCCCGCAGTCCGCGGTGAACAAGTGGGTCTACAGCAGCAACGAGGGCGCGACGGGACCGGCGGCGCTCCCCTACCACGGCACCGGGACTGTCGTCCACCAGGTCACCGCCGCGGCCCCCACTGCCGCAGCTCCCGTCACGGGCGGAATCCCGGGCTGGGCGACCTGCATTGTCGCGAGGGAAAGCGGCGGCAACGCGACTGTCGTGAACGCATCCTCTGGGGCGGCCGGGCTCTTTCAAGACCTCCCTAGTACCTGGGGGGGGTATGACGGGTATGCCACAGCGTCCGAAGCGCCCGTCTCCGTGCAGATCGCGTTCAACCAGATACTGTCGGACTACGGGACTAATCTCAGCCCGTGGGCCGCGGACGGCTGTCCGGGGACCTAGCCGGTGAGCAGCAAGGCCGAATGCCCCGGCTGCTCGGCATACCTGTCAGCCATATGGGACGTGATGCACGGCGAGAGGTACGACGGCGACTGCTGCCCGTCGTGCGGACTGCCCGGCGGCGTGATACGGGAGGTCGAGCGGGCGCGCAAGGCTCATGCTGACGCCGAACTCACCCGCCAGCTTGAGGAGGCCCTTATCCGCGCCGGGAAGGCCGAGGCGGAACGCGACCAGCTGAGAGAATGGCGCACGAGGGTACGCAGCGTGGTCGCCGAACCTGGCTGCCCGGGGACCTAGTCCGGCGGCCCTGACAGCTCCCTGATCTCCAGGCTGAACCCCGGCACCCTGCCGGCGCGCGGGTCCGGCCCGACGACATGCTTCCTGGAGTCGTCGGGAAGCACGCGGGCGTCCACGATCCCGTCGACACCGCACTTGGCCGTCGGCATCCAGTTCCCGGGATCGAACCTGCGCGGCACCTGGATGTAGTACAGGATGTGCGCCCACTGCAGGGCCGGCACGTGCTCGGCGCGCGCCAGCCAGCCGAACGTGCGGCGCAGGTCCGCCTTCACCGCGGCCTTCGCCGCCCAGGAGCCGTGGCTGCCGTTCAGCGACAGCAGCTCCGTGCCCGGCGGCAGGGTCAGCGTCCAGCTGCGGCCGGTGTAGTTCACCGGAGCTGCCAGGAGGCGAGCAGCGCCCGGCCGGCCTCGGGAGTCAGGTGCGTGACGCACGTGGCGCTCCAGCCGCCGGCGCCTGAGTGCACGCTGACGGCCCGCCCGGCCCGCCATGCCTCCTCCGCGGCCTGCTTTCCGCGGACCGTCTCGGTCAGCTCCCAGTCCTCCAGGCCGGGAATCCAGGCCACTCCCGGCCCCGTGGTGGCGGGGCGGATCTCCTCCCCGCACAGCGGGCACTCGTACCGCAGCAGCGGCGCGTAGTCGCCGCCGCACTCCTCGCACCAGTGATCCTCGTCGCGGACGGCCCGCAGCGTCGGGTAGTGCTCGGCGGCATCGTAGGCGCAGAAATGCGCGTGCCCGGCTTTGTCGGTGTAGCGCCAGTTCCGGTCAAGGTCGTCCATGTAATTGACCTGGGTCATCTCCTGGCGGAACGTCAGCCGTGCGCCATCAGGGCCGGAATAGCTCGCGCTCAGCACGGCCATTCCAGGGAGGAGTCGCCGGCGATCCGGCGCAGCTGCGCAAGCAGCTCATCCATGGACTCGCACTCGGTGAACGCGATGCAGATGTCCGCCTCGCGGTTGTGCTCGCCGTCGGAGTAGCCCTGCTCGTAGTCCGGCAGCCTCCTCATGCCGCCACCCGGAACAGGGTCCCGACCCACTGCGTGAACTGCGGCGGGATCGCCTCCTTGACGTGCTCGCGGTCAGCCATCCAGTCGATCTGCATGGCCTCGTTGACCACGGCCCGCCGCTCGTGGCCGCTGACCGACACGTACTTGCCCGGCACCCAGTGACCCGCCCGCGCGGCCGTCACCGGGTGCGCCCAGCCGCAGTGCGGGTTGGGCCGCACCGACCGGGCACTGGCGCCTGGCGGCACGGCCCAGGCGGCCGGCTTCTCCGGCGCCGTCAGCTTCCAGCCGCCGGAGCGGAACAGCCGGTGCCGGTACAGCCGCAGGCCGAACATGGCGCCGCACAGCGTCACCGCGCCCGGCAGCAGGGCGCGCGTGCCGCGGGACACGATGTTCTCTATCACGTACGGCACCCCTGACGCCTCCAGCAGCGGCAGCGACGGGGTGATGAGGTCGGGGTACTCCTCGCTCAGCCCCGGCCTGCAGTTCGCCATCCGTGACCACCGCTGGCACGGCGGGCTGATGTGGATCAGGTCGAACTCCTGCAGGAAGCCGGGGTCCTGCAGCACCTCCAGCGCGTCCTCGTGCAGGAAGATGCCGCGGTCGCCGACCGCCCGGCTGAAGTCCCCCCGCATCCCGGCGTCGCTGTCCACCCCGACCACGATCCCCGCCCCGGCCCGCAGGTACCCGCGGGCGGCCCCGCCGCCGCCACAACAGATGTCTATGATGCGCATGGGCAGTACTCCCCGTAGTGCTGTAGCTCGGCCGCCCGCCTGGCTTCTATGGCCTCCTCCTTTGTGCGGAACAGGCCGAGATAGAGGTTGCGCCGGTCCACCGTAATCTGCGCAATCCAGCGGTTCTTCCTGCGCGCAACCCCCCGTACGCCTGAGGTGTTATTCCGGTTGAGCCTATGCCGGTTGACCTGATTGACGTGGCCTGTCACCACCCGCAGGTTGGCTGACCGGCGATTGTCTAGCTGGTCGCCGTTGATGTGATCTACCATCATCCCCGCTGGGATGGCGCTCTGGGCCTGCATCAGGTGGGTGTGCAGCCGGCGCACAACGTTGCGACCGTCGCCCCAGACGGAGAAAGTGGCATAGCCGAGCTGGTCCCGGTAGATCGTGAGACCGGCCACCAGAGGGGCATCCTCATCGTCGATGAGCGTGAAGCCGCCATTGCTCAGCGGAATCCTCATGCCCCCTCCGGTGCGTGCTGCGGGCACCAGTCGGTCCCGAACGAGCGGCCGAGTGGGCTGGACACATGCGTCCACCCGCTGCGGGCCGCCTGCGCGCGTACCGCCGAGGGCGGGCAGGACGCGAGGGCGAACTCGCCGGGGAACCGGTTCCGGCAGGCTCCGTGGTTGCATATCAGGAAGTACCGGCGGTACGCGACGGCAGTCACGACCTGCTCCGCTCCTCGGCCGCCTCGCAGAACCGCTGCTCGAACTCCTGCAGGCTGTCGCATTCCTGCACCATGTCCAGCACCTCCTGGGCGCTGAACGGCACCTTCCAGAACGAGAGCGTCGTCATGACAACAGGGTAATGGTGACGGACGGTTTACCGTACTTAATAGGCGGCTCCGCGCCGGCCCGCGCGTAATCCTCTTCCACCTGCTTGCGGTCCAGCGAGCTGCGCCCCCTGGTCATCGTGATCCGCGCGGTCATCACGCCGGCCGTGACCTCCTGGCTCTCGCCCGGCCTGGTGACGGTGCGCAGCGCGTCCAGCGCGCCCTTCGCCTCCTCCTCCAGCGCCTCCGCGGCGGCCTTCGCCTCGCGGGCCGCGGCGAGCTGCTTCAGCCACCGCTCCGCGTCGGGGTCCTCCAAGTACAACACCGTCCGCGGGTCGCGCTCGGGCACGCCCCGCCCCCAGCACTCGGAAAAGAAAGGGCAGTTGCGGCAGTACGCGGAGTCGGGGCTGTAGTCCCGCGGCAGCGACTGCAGCGGCCCGCGCTTGACAGCCTCGACCCAGGCCAGGGCATCCCGGACGTGCTGGAGCTTGAAGTCGTCCTCCCAGACGACCTCCTCGCCGTTCGACCGATCCAGGTAATTCAGCCGGATTCGCCTGACCTGGTGACCGCGGACAGTGAGCGCGGCGGCGTACAGGGAGCATTGCCAGACGTGCCGCGCGGGCGGTCCCTCGCGGCGAACCTTGTCGAGCTGGACGGCATAAGCAGTGGTCTTGAGGTCGACCACCAGTCCATCGTGGAACAGGTCCGGGTGACCGAGGAGGCCGGCGAAGGAAACCGCATCTTCGATGATCGCACTGTCGCCCAGGACGGCACGCGCTGCATCAGCGAACACCAGGTGGATGGCCGTACCCATGACTGCGGGCGTGCTGCTGAGCTGTGCCGCGGGGAAGCCGGCAAGGCGGTAGCCGGCCTGACGGCGGCAACCGCCGATTTCACTCATGCCGAGTTCGCGCTGCTGGCTCCTGGGACGCGATGCGTCCCAGGAGCCTAGCAATTGAGTAGCGGTAGGTGTATCCATGAAGCACATCATGGACCGGGGGTCTGACATTCCAGTCCCGCCACACCGCGCCACGCCCTGCGGAGCCGCTGCCTTGCCCGCCAGGCCGAACCTATCCTGCCGCCCCTGCCGATGCGCCCCTTCCCTTGCCGACGCCATGCGCGCCTGTCCGCTGCTGCCGATGCTGGCCTGTCCGAACGACCCCTGTGCCTGCCGCGCCGGACCTATCCGCCCCTGCCAAGCCACGCCGCGCCCAGCCATGCCGGGCCGGTCCCGTCCTCACCTGACCACGCCTGCCAGGCCTTGCCTTGCCGAACCCCGCCCCTGCAGGCCTTGCCGCGCCTGGCCTCACCTGACCTTGCCTGCCGATCCGCGCCTAGCCCGTCCCTGCCGTGCCAAGCCCTTCCCAGCCGAGCCGTGCCTAGCCAACCCTGCCATGCCGAGCCTTGCCTGGCCGGACCCTGCCTATCCGTGTCCATCCCTATTCGTGAGCCGGGCTCACTCGCCAGATGCCGCTGCGTCCTGTTCACCCATCATGCTTCGCAGCGCGGCCCAGAATTCGGGCAGCGCCTGGTACCGTGCCCGGAGTGCGGCTATCTCTCTCGCCATCCGGCTGAGGAGGATGCGCCGCTCCAGGTCGGTTATCGATTCGGCCGCGACGTACGTGCCTGGCGGCACCGTCCGGCCGACGTTGCGGCCCGCCTGGTACTCGCGCAGCAGGTACTGGCGCACCTCGCCGTCGGCAGCCTCCTCCAGGACCTTGAGCCGGCAGCTGCGGATGAGCGCCGTCGCCTGCGCGAACCTGTACCGTTCGGCAGCCTCGGCGTCGTTCCAGGTGAACCGGTCATGCAACGGGCTCCCGTCCGGCCGGGCCGCCTCAAGAACCGCGAACGCTGACACATTACCGCCCTCGTCCGCAAGCTGCCGGATCTCCCGGCGGACGGGATCGTCAGGCTGGATGACCCTGATCACGGTCACAGCGTGACCTTGGTGATTTTGGCGTCCGCTGGCACCGTGAAGGTGCCGTAGCTGCCAGTCTTGGATTCCTTGGAGCCGGGGCGCCACTCGCCGAGGCCGCTCAGTCCGGCCGCGTCGACCAGCGCGACGATGGTGTCGCTCTTATACAGGGCCGACGGGTAGGTGACGCTGAGGACCGCGCTCCACGGGGAATACTGCGGCCGGAAGCGGATGTCGGCTACGCCTGACTCGTTCCTGGCGTAATCCTGCCGCATCGTCGGCTCGGCGGGCTTGAGTGTCGCAGGGTCACCCGTCCACTCGCCGTAGATCGGCACCAGGAGATCGCCGTCCTCACCGCCTTCGCCGTGCACGAAGATCGTCCGCTTGAGTGACTCCATGGTCAGCTTCTGTCCGGGGAAAAACCGCGCGGCGTCAACGACCGCGCCCTTGAATGCGACAGCCGGCATCCCGGAGCGACCGTCGGCGAAGAGGTGCATGGCTCCGCGGAACATCTCCTCGGGGTTCTTGTGCTCGCGCTGGACGACTTCGCCCATCTGCTTTGCCAGCATCTGCGCCTGGGCCTTGGCGCTGAATTTGTTAACGATCAGGGGGGTGAGTCCCTGGATCGGAATGCTGAGCGTTGCACGCCCGATGCGCTGCAGGGTGATCTGCGGCGGCTGCTGGGCACGTGGTGGCATGATGCCCTCCGTGATCGCTAGGCTGTCGCCGGTATTCCGACCGCTTGTCGGCCGGCCGCCTCGACGGCTACTGTAGCGCATGCGTTATGCTTCATGTACCCCGTTCAACAGAAGGGGTCTGACACTCCAGCGAGAGGAGACGGCATGCTGAACCGGCATCTCATGCCCAGAGGCTAAGGAGCCAGCATGAGAGGGGGTGAGATCACCCCATGCCACCGCACAAGGGCGGGAAGAAAAACCGCAAGCACAACCGGAACCGCAAGAAGTGCGCCAGGTACGCCGCCGAGCACCGGCGGACGAAGAACAACCCGGCGCGCACGCAGCGGAACCCGGAAAGGACGCCGCACAGTGGCAGGTAAACTGAGGGCGGATGCCCTTCGCACCCTGGGAGCAGCCCCGGCCAGGCGCCGGGGCTGCTCGCTTCCCGGGTCACCGCTCCTTCGCCCGCTGCATCTCAACCAGCCACTCCTGGTCCGCGAGCCCGCACATCTCCAGGAGGTCGTGCCGCTCCCCGCGGTCCGCCGCATGGTCGTCCAGGGTCAGCGCGGCAGCAAGCCGGCACGCCGGCGGCACATCGTAGGGGGCGAGCGCGTCGCCCGCCAGCTTGTCCCGGCCCATCAGTCGCCCTTCTGCTTCACGGCTCAAGTGTAGCGCACTGTTTTCACGGCCACTCTTGCGCGGAGCGTAGCAGCGGCGTTACGATCCGCGCATGACAACGATACGCAAACTCACGGTCACAGCAGCCGCCCTCGCCCTGGCAGCAGCCGGGTCCGCGGCCGCAGCCACCTCGGCGCCGGCTGCCCATGCGGCCATCACCGGCGAGATCCAGCTCGCTGAGGCGCCCACCTGGTGCATCACCGCCCTCAACGGGCTCAAGGCCGGCAGCGAACTTGTGCTCGGCGGCTGCGCGCAGGCGCAGTCGCAGATCTTCGCGCTCAACGGCGCAGGGGAACTCGTCAACGAGCAGGGCGGCCTGTGCGTCACCTACAACGGCGCCAACCACGCCGGTGATGGCAACTTCGGCCTGCTCGGGAACTGCGTGAGCGCGCAGAGCCAGATCTTCAGCGAAGAGCAGGTCTCCGGCGGCGTGCACTGGGTCATGCCCTACCGCGTGGACTCCGCCGGCCATCACTGGACCGTGGACCTGAAGAACAACTTCATCGGGTTCAACTCCCACATCGACGAGGCCGGGGACGGCAACTACCCCTCAGAGAGGTGGGCCGGCCTCGGCTAGCCCTGCGGGCGGGTCCCGGAACTCCCTGACCCGCCCCTCGTTGTCGAGCGGCACGTCTCCCGCGATGTGCAGCACGTCCGGGTTATCCGGGTCGATGCCGAACACGTGCGTCTCGTCCACCATGGAGACGTCGAGGATGACTGCCTCGTCGATGATCCGGATGCCGGCCCCGTCCAGGTGGCTGTTGATCACCAGCAGCCGCGTGCACAAGATCACGGCACCAGGCTGACTGACGGGGGCAATATCATCATGACCTGCCGCTGCTGTGCCTCGATCCTCGCCATGGCCTCGCTAAATCCGACGGCGGGGTGCACCGGGCACGGCCAGGCGCTTCGCCGCCTGCACAGGCACACGTGCGGATCGGGCTCGAAACCGGTCGGCGCCGGCATCATGGGCATGCCGACAGGCCGTACCTGCTGCGGCTCGTTCCAGTCAGGCGCGGGCAGCGTCAGGCCGAGCATCAGCCGCGCTATCAGGCGGCCTGGCCAGGCGGGGCCGATCTGAGCGCCGCTGCCTGAGCTACTCACCAGCCCCCCGCCGCCGCTCGTAGATCCTCTTCTCCAGCCACCCGTAGGCCATTCGCCGGCCCGCGGGCGTGTCCAGCGGCAGGTCCGGGATGGGCAGGTCCAGCTCCCGGCACTCGGCGAACTGCCTCGCCAGCGCGTCGGCCAGCTCGGCATCATCCACCGAACAGCACCCCCGCCAGCTCCGGGTCGGCCTCGCGAATCTTCTGCCGCCACACCTCCACCCGGTCGGCCAGCGCCACCGGCCCGGCCTCGGTGTCGGCGCCCTTGACGGTGGCCATGTCGGTGACCATCCGGCTCACCTCGTCCGAGGTAAGGTCGCTGGCCGCCAGGATCGGCCGGCCGCAGAACGCCGTGCACGCCTCCAGTACCGCGGTCTTGTGCTTGCGGGGCAGCCAGCCGAACCTGGCGAACTCCTCAGACAGGCGCTGCTGCTCCTCGCGGGAGGCGGGGCCGGGCAGGCGCATGTCCGCCAGGTCCTCCTCGATTGCGGCGACCGCGTCGCCGCGGGTCTCGGCCTGCTCCAGCGGACCGCGATAGGACTTGTCCAGCTCCTGCAGCTCGGCCACCAGTGCCGGGGAGGGCCCCGGCTCCGAAGCGGGGGGCGACGGAGCCGGGGCGGCACCCGCAGCGGCAGCAGGCGCCGGCCCGCCCGGGGAAGGCGGCGGGCCCTGCGGGGAAGGGTCCTGCGGCGGCGCAGCCTCCATCAGGTCGAAGCCCATCGCCACCTCGGGGGCGCTGCGGCCGACGGCGCGCGCCGCTGCGCGCCAGAACAGCATGTCCTTCTGCCACAGCTGCCACGGCATCGGCTTGCCCTCGTATGACAGCGCGACGATCTCCCCGTCCTGCTCGGCGACCAGGCCGGCCGTCAGCGCGTCGGCGATGGTGAACGTTGCGCTGTAGTTGCGCGGGTTGTCCCCGCGCTTGATGAAGAACGTGCAGCCCTCGGCGGTCTCCTCCCACCAGTAGTCGTGCCCGGCCTTGCGCAGCCGGGCCAGCAGGTACCGGCCGCGCAGCTGCGGCTGCCCCCCGGCCGGGAAGTAGATCTCCCGCGCCGCCTGCACCAGCGACATGCCCATCTCGCGGGCCATCAGGTGCAGGTGCAGCACGTTCGCGGGCTTGCCGCGCAGCGCGGCGGGCAGCAGCCCGGACTGCGAGATCACGTCGCAGAAGCGCAGCGCCTGGTCCAGGTCAGTGATGTCATCGAGGCTCACGGGCTGCGCCTGCCGACGGGCGGGGAGGTTTTCGGTCACCCGGCTATCCTATGCCCGGCATAAAGCGTGCGCTACCCGGTTCGCCCTCTCCGCCCGTTCCGGCTGCCGTTGCCGTCCGCGGCCAGCCGCGGGTCGGCGCGCATCACCCGCAGCGACGTGATGAGGTAGCGGCGCTCGGCGTCGGTGGCGGCGGGGGTCTTCCACAGGTGCGCCTCGGTCTCGCCGGCGATCCAGGGCGGCATCCGTTCGCGGCCGAGCAGGTCGTGCCGCATGCGCAGGGCTTTCGCGATATCGTCGCGGCCCAGCTCCCGGGCGGTCTCGGGACGGATCTCCAGGGCGTCCAGCATCCTGGCCACCGTGCCCGCCGGCGCCGGCTCGCCGTGCTCGATCTGCCGCCACCGGGACTTGGAGATACCCGATTCACGGCCGGCGTCTTCCTGGCTCCAGCCCAGCTCCTCGCGCTGGAGCCTGATAAGATTCGCCAGCCGTCCGTCCGATTGAGGGGTGCCCCGCATGGCTCTCTCCTGCCCTGTGACGGGTGCGCTACCCAAGCATATCGCACATTAAACGGTCCTTAACTAGTTCTTAGTAAAGATTAGTGGCGCAAATTAACCCGAAGTGCTTGTCCTGCCCGCTGCCAGGGGATAAAAAGGGCAGCAGCAGACCTTCCGGGAGCGTCCGAAGGACCGCCCGGGGGGCCTGCCGCCAACAGCGCGGGAGCAAGGGGGGCACGGTGGCGGTAATGAGCCGGCCGGACGCGGTCCGGACAGCATGGAGCCTGATCACCCTGAACGTCCGGGTGCTGGCGCAAGGGCCCGGATCGGTGCCCGACGAGGACTTCGCCGCCGCCGCCTCCGCCATGGAGAACCCCGCCGACTGGGGCGCGGTCGTCGCCGTGCTCGCCGAGCTGGCCGCCGAGGGCTGGGTCAATCACCACGGCACGGCGGACGAGGGCCTGGAGCACTGCGCTGAGGTCGCGCTGATGCTGGCAGCCGACGGTGCCCGCTAAGCCCCCGCAGCGGGCCGCGCTGCCCGCCCCGCCCCCCGGCGCCGTCGTCACCGCCTGGGCCGCGCTGCTCGACCCCGCCAAGCAGCTGTCCCCGCAGGCCGCCATCGTCTGCCTGCTCAACGTCAGCTGGCTGCGCTGGCAGCTGTACGCCATGGAGCTGAACGCGCAGGTCGAAGCCGCCCGCGGCGACAGCCCCGACGAGTTCGCCGCCGCCGGCCTGGTCACCGAGAAATACCTGGCCTACAAGGACGAGACGCTGCCCCAGGGTGAAGAAGTCAGGGCACTGGTGCAACTGGAAGGCGCAGAACGAGACCGCTGCGCAAGGCTTGCCAAGGACGCCATGAGCATGGGGATAACAGGTGGGGACTGGTGAACGACAGCGACCTGGCCAGGATCTGCGCCGACCTTGGCCACTGGATTGCCGTCGCGGAGACGCTCCTCGCGCAGGCCGACTGCGTGCCCACCGAGTCCACCGCGTTCACCCCCTTCTCTCGGCCGCCGTGGAACAGCGAGGTCGCCTGCGCGCTGTTCGACACCCACGCGATGATCCGCGACATCGAATCGGAGATGCGCCAGGAAGTCTCCGGCACCGTGGCGCGCCGCTCGCACCGCTCCGGCAACACCGGCCCGGTGCTGGCGGCCATCACCGCCATGGAAGTGGCCGTCACCCGCCCGACGCTGCGCCGGGCGCAGCGCGAGCTGGGCAAGGTGGCGCTGCGCATCCGGCAGCTGCCCGCCGTCGATGAGGCGCTGCGCTGGGAGCGGCTGCGCAACGCGCCCGATGAGATGCCGCCGGCCTGCCCGTACTGCGAGTGCTATTCACTGAAGGTCGCGATCGTGGCGGGGCTCGTGGCCTGCTTCAACCCGTCCTGCGCCGATGATGACGGCGAGCGCCCGACGGCGCGGCTGGACATCTCCCGGCTGGACGGCAGCCCCGTGCTCGCCTGGGGGCACTGACATGAGCCTGCAATTGACATTGGCCCGCGCGGAGATGCGGGCCGCCGAGGAGAGCTGGCGCGACCACCGGCTGCACTGCCCGCTGTGCGACGCCGCCGTCCGGGAACGCAAGCTGGAACGGCTCTGCGGCGCCGGCGGCCTGGCCCGCGAGCGCTATGCGGAGGCGCGGCACGCGGTGGAGCGCGAGCGCACCGCCGACCTGGCACCGCCGTCCGGAGCGGACCCGCTATGGTAGCCCGGCACCGGCGCGGCGACGGCGAGGTGCTGCTCACGCTGAAGGAGGCGGTCAGCGAGCTGTACCCGCCGATCACCGAGGAGCAGCTGGCCGGAATGGTGCACGTCACCCGGCTGCAGCCGCGGGGCTTCCGGCGCACCGGGGCGGCCGGGCGCCCGGCCCGCACCTACCCGATGGGCAAGCTGTACGAGCTGCACCGGGTGCTGGTGCCGCTGCTGACGGAGTTCGCGCGCGAAGGCGCGTAACAAGGAGAGACAGGAGAGCAGATGGGCAAGAGGGAGGACCTGGCCCGCATCAAGGCAGCGGGCCGGATCTGCGAGGAGGCGGCCGAGTTCCCGACCGTCGGGCACCTGGACGCCATGCTGGACGAGCTGCGGCACATGCCGCGCACCGGGCGCGCAGCCGAACTCATCGACATGCTGCTGGATGAGCGATGGCAGCTGACAACAACCTGACGGCGTACCAGAAGGGCTACGCCGCCGGCCGGGCAGCCGAGCGCAAGCGGTGGGCGGCGCAGGCAGTGCGGCTGCGCCGCGGGCTGCCCGAGCAGCAGGTGCGCCCGCGCCGCGACGTCCTGCTGGACCTGGACTCGGTCATCGACGTGCTCGCCAGGGCACTGGCCGAGGAGGACTGACGGGCACGGTCACCTGCCTGCCGTGGGCATGCATCTACGTCAGGCGGGACGGCGAATGGGTGTGCCGCCGGTGCGGCCTATCCCGGGAAATAAGGAGGAAATTGTGGCAACCTGGGGCAACTGGTACTGGCCGGCGTTCCTCTCGATATCGGGCTTCTGGGTCCTGACCGCGTTCGGAATCCCCGAGGGGATTGCGCTGGCGACGCACCCGGTGCAGCATGTCGACAACACCCTGTCCTGGTACGCGCGCCACGAGCTGCACGTGGGAATCGCCACCGCCGGGAACATCCACACGCTCGCCTGGTGGCTGTCCTTCCTGATGTGGATGATGTTCGTCATCTTCATCACCGGCCACATCTGGATGGACCAGTTCGGATGACAAGCCTCTGCCGCGGCTGCCTGAACCGCAGGGGCCGCACGGGAGCGTGCCCGCTGTGCATCGCCTGGCGCCTGGCGCAGGAAGGAGAGGCCGGTGTCCAACAGGATGAAGCTCAAGAGGCGGACCGAGCCGGTGCAGTGTGACACCTGCGGCCTGCGGTTCGCCACCGTGACCGACCGGGAGCAGCACTGGAAGGCCCTCCCGGACGGCCGCGGCTGCCTCAGCGTCAGGAGCATGACCGGGATCTTCGGGTTTTACCGGACCAGGGGCGCCTGGCGGCTGCCGGGGTGACGGCGCATGACTACTGGGAAGACCTGTGCGAGCAGGCCGGCCGCTGCCTGGAGTGGTTCACCTGCATGGACTGCGACCGCTGCTACTGCGACTGCCGCTGCCTGCGGTGGTTCTACCGGGACGAATACGGGCAGGGCCTCCGCGGCCACAAGGTGGACACCGTGCGGCTGAGATCGGGGTACCTCTGATGCGGCGAGACGGGCGCATTACACTCCAGGGTGAAAGCACTCTACCTGATACGGGACGGTTCAGATGGCTAAGACTATCGGCGACGGCGACAAGACCGACTTCGACGAGACCCGGCGGCTGCTGTACATGGCGCTGCTGTCCGGCCGCACGAAGCGGTACAACCTAGCGGGCACCCTGGTCAATGCGCTGGTCCACCACCATGCGGTCGGCCTGTCCGCCGCCGAGGTGGCCGATCACGTCGTGAGCGTCGTCGAGGGCGGCGATGACGGCGGCCGAGCCTGGCTGCAGGAGCAGATCGACCGCATCACGGCCGAGCTGGGCGACTAGAGTGCGTGATGCCCCGGCCCCGTTACGGCTCCGCTCACCGGCGGGCGCGCGACGCGATCATCCCGTTGGTGCAGTGGGGCGTCACGCCCTGCTGCCGGTGCGGCCACCCGCTGGAGCATGGCGACAAGGTGGACCTCGACCACCGCGATGACGGCAGCCCCGGGTACCTCGGCCTGTCCCACAACTCGCCCTGCCGGGTCTGCAATCAGCGCTGCAACCAGGTGGCCGGCGGCCTCAAGGCAGCGGAGATGGCCGGCTACAAGCCCAGGGACCGCAAGTGCGTCATCTGCGGCAAGCCCTACCGCGCCTCGCGCGGCACCGACGGCGCGAGCACGGTAACCTGCGGAGCACGCGAGTGCGTCACCGAGATACGCCGGATCAGGAAGGCCCGCCAGCCAGACCCGGAGCCGCCGCCCGTCACCGGAAGGACGTACTGATGGTCCGCATCCCCGGCTTCAGCCAGGGCAGGCCCGAGCCCCCGGACAAGACCCGGCACGCCTACGGCGGCATGGACACCATCCATCAGACCGGCACCATCGACATCCAGGTCAGCCCCGAGGGCGAGATAGTGCGCGTCTGGTTCCGCTGCCTGAGCCTCCCGTTCACCGTGGGCCGCGTGCACGACAGCAGCGGGTACAATCCGGTCGGCACCGTGGCGGTCGAGTCGGTCACGGTCGTGGACCGCACGTCCCCGTCACTGGACGAGGGAGACTGATGGACCGGAACGCAGGCGCAAGCATCCTGCACGGCAGGCAGGCCACGCTGATCATCACCCGCAGTGACGGCCAGGAGGAACTGGTCAACGTCGGCGACTGGACAGTTGAGTTCTCCGAAGGGCCGTTCAGCATCGGGACGCTTACGACGATCCGCACGCGGGAGATATAGCCATGGCCCTGCCCGACGCCGAGTTCGCGGCGCTCGCCACCCACAAGGCGGCCCCGTTCGCGCCCGGCTACCCCGCCTCGGCGCTCACCTTCTACTCCCCGGTCGACGAGGTGCACGCGGTACTCGCTGAGCTGGTCGCTTCAGCATCCAAGTCGCTGGTCGTGGCCATGTACGGCTTCGACGACGACGACCTGGCCACGGCGATCCACGGCAAGCTGGACGACCCCGGCATCTTCGTGCAGCTGTCCCTGGACTCCAGCCAGGCGGGCGGCGTGCACGAGAAGGCGCTGCTCGCCAAGAACAACTACCCGGCCAACTCTCTCGCGATCGGGCGCAGCGAGAAGGGCGCCATCATGCATCAAAAGCTCGTCATCGTCGACGGGCTGGACATCGTGACAGGCAGCACCAACTGGTCCGCGGGCGGCGAGTCGAAGCAGGACAACCAGCTGACGGTGATCCGCGACCCGTTCGTGGCTGCCGAGGCGCGCGCCCGCATCGACGTGATCCACACGAACATGCTCCAGCAGATGGCGGCGGCCGCGGCGAAGGCAGCCGGCCGGGCGGCGCCGCCGACCATGGCCCAGATCCACGCGGCGATGACCGCGTGAAGCCCCCCGTCCACTACTACCACGCCTTCGCCGGCGGCCCCTGGCCACAGCCAGCGGGCGAGCACGCGGCTGCGCTGCGGGCGGCGAAGTTCCACGGCGACATCACCGTGGGGGTGGTCGGCGACCCGGCCGACCGCAGCGCCCTGCGCGGCGTGCTGAAGGAGACGATGGCCTGGCCCTGCCTGCCCGTCTTCCTGGAATGGGACGCAGGCTATGAGCAGCTGACACTCAGCGCGATGCGGCAGTGGGCGCGGGATGCTCCCGCGGACACCCCCGTGCTGTACTGCCACACCAAGGGGACCTTCGACAACTCCGAGTGGAACGCGATGTGGCGGCGCTCCATGACCCACCACGTCGTCGGCCGCTGGAGGGAGTGCGTCCGCCTCCTGGAGGACGGCTATGACACGGTCGGCTGCCACTGGCTGACGCCCGAGCGGGACGCCGGACCGGCCCGGCCGGTCACCACCCCGATGTACGGCGGCAACTTCTGGTGGGCCACTAGCCAGTACCTCGCCACCCTGCCGGAGCCAGGCACCGAATACAGGCACCAGGCCGAGGAGTGGGTCGGCCTGAACGGCCCGAAGGCGTACGACCTGCTGCCCGGCTGGCCGACGCCGGACCTGTGCGGCCCCTACGCCGAAGGGCCCGAGTCCTGTTCCTGCCCCCGCTGCCGCGCGGTGCGCAAGTCCGTCCGGTCCTAGTCGCACGGGCGGTGGCCATGACTGAGGAACCACTTGTTCGCTTTGACGAACCTGCCGTCAGGCCAGAAGCCCCAGGGCCGGAAGATGCGCCCAGTCACCAGCAGCGTCCAGGCGCCGTCCCCGTCCGGCACCACGGCGTGCCGGTGCAGCGCCGGCCGGAACCGCACCACGGGGGCGCACAGATGCTCGTCGCCTTCCGGGCTGGTATCGGTATAGCCGCCGCGGAGCACGAAAGTCAGGAACCACCAGGGATGGTCATGGGGGGCACGAGTGTCATCGGGACCGGTCCAGTGGTGGACGCGGACTGACGCCCAGGGAGTCTCGGCGATCCACCTGACGACGTACGGGCATTCGTCCAGCCCCAGGGGCTCGGCCCAGGCGAACCGGAACTTGCCCTTTCCCGAGCCTTTGGTACGGGAGGGTGCCTGCGGAATCACTCACCCACCTCCGTCGTATCAGGACGGCGCTCTTGACCGCTATGAGCTACTCCCGTTTGTTCAGTATACGCTACTGCGGCTGCGGGCGGGTTCTGCTCCATGTGGTCGGCCAGCAGGGCGGTCGTCAGGAACGAGAAGGCGGACGTCAGCAGCGGGATCATCAGCACCATGCTGACCTCGCCCAGGATGAAATCCTCGGGGCTGGTCATCGGCAGGTCGCAGCCCGCCGTGGTGGCAAAACCGGTGGCGCAGTAGACCCCGTGCCAGGTGCTCACGTGGTGCGCGAACCCGGTCAGCACGCCCATGAACACGATCGCCAGCAGCGTCGCGAGGAGCACGTACAGCGCCCGGTGGTGGTGCTTGTTAAGTGCCACCCGCCTCGCCCTCCAGCTCCCGGACCGTCTCCGCCGCCACCTCCCGGGCGACCTCCGCCGCCACCTCCCGGGCGACCTCCGCCGCCACCTCCCGGGCATAGACAAACACGTGCAGCAGCCACGCCCCGGCCAGCACGTGCGCCAGCAGCGGGCGCCTGCGGCACACCTCCGTCAGCTTGGGCCGCCCCGTCAGGTACGCGGCAGCCTCGTAGCCGACGATCGCGGCCAGCAGGCTGCCCGTGGCGATGTCGGCGCGGCTGGTCACTGCCGGTCCAGCGCGTTCGAGATGTGCGCGAGGTGATCGCAGATCTCCTCAAGCAGGTCGTGATCGGTGCGCCCGAGCGCCCGGCTCGGCACCGACGCCGCGTGCTTGCTGCACCACGGCGTCCCGTCGACGCGGTGCTTGCCCAGGCGCCAGCAGCCCGGGGCATGGCAGTTGTGCAAATGCCAGAGGCCGAACACCGAGCCGAACAGCGAGATCACCGTCAGCGCCGGGAGAATCCCCGACCACATCTGGTAGGTCCAGGGGGTCGACGAACTCTCCGGGTACGGGTGCACGCCTAGCCCGTAAAGCCAGCCCCACGGGTGGGCGGCGATGCTCCAGATGACGGCTGCCAGCGCCAGCGCCGCGACGCCGTGCGGCAGTTTGCGGATTACCCCCATGTAATTCAGTATGCATGTGCAGCGACAGCGACTGAGCGCTATTGCCCCGTGTCGTAGAGCCCCAGTTCCTCAGACAGCTGCACCAGGTCATCGGCCGCCTGACGCTCCTCGTCGCCCGCCCCGGCCGGCGGAACAAAACCCCAGCACAAGCACCCGGCGACGCCCGCCACGCCGAACTCGTCGGCGACCTCGGTCACGCCGAAGCCGGGGTTGCCGGTGTGCGGCCCGCGGCCGTAATCATGGAACGCGATCCAGCCACCCGGCTTCACGATCCGCAGTGCGAGGGCCAGGTCCCGGCGCACCGAATCGGAATCGTGCTGGGCGTCGATGAACGCTCCGTCGGTGACGACGCCCTCGGCCGCCAGCCGGGGGAGCACGTCTTCGAACCTGCCGACCTCGACGCGCACCCGGTCGGTCACGCCGTAGCGCCACAGGTTCGCCCTGAACTCCGGCTCTGAATTTGATTGCCCGGCGTGCACGTCGCCGGCGTGCCAGTCAACGCTAATCACGTGCTCCGCGACGCTGGCCAAGACTACTGTTGAGTAGCCAAAGTGGGCACCCATTTCCAAGACCACTTGGCCTTCCGCCAGCCTGGCCAGAGCCCGGGACTCTGCGGGCGTGACCGCTGACGTGATCGGCGGCATCTGCAGCTGCCTTGGCTCTGTCACTTCACGTGCCTCCAGGTCTCGCCGTGAACCGCGTACCACATGCCCTGCTGGCTCACGCCGAACTCTTTCGCCAGCGACGCCGTATCGCCATCACCTGCAGCGTAGCGCACCCTGCACTCGCGCACGATTTCCTCGGTCAGCTTCGCGCTAGCCACTTGGGTTCCGCGCTGCATGGTGCCATCGCGATACTTATCCATGATGTTCTCGATCCGGCTGCCGTAGCACAAATTGACCAGCCGGTTGTCCCGCTGTCCGCCCGGCCCGTGGCGCCCCTCCTGCCCCGGCGGCCGCGGGCCGACAAAGGCCCCGAGCACGAGCACGTGGATGTGGCATGTCCGCCCTATCCGGCACTCGCCGTCATTTCGGCGGAGCGTCACTTGCAGGTACCCCGCCTTGCCTAGCACTGGAGACAAGAGCCGCCCGCGCTGCAGCCGGAGGTTTCCGTAGCTATGCCGAACCATGCGGTCCAGGCTGCGTACGCGGCCGAGGTCGCTGACTTGATAGACCTCGGCGAACTCGGGGACGGGCACCGGCAGCCAGCGTTCGATAGCATCGTTCACGTCGAGCCTGCTTCCTCAGGTCCGGCCGGCCCCGGGGTGCTCGCAGCACACGATCCTAGTTTCCCCAGCAGGACGGCGCGCCGACAGTCCAGAAACTAATCCCCGTCTGGATGTGCGCATAGTAATAGGCCACGTCTTCGGGCAGGTTCGACGGATCTTCATACCACGCCAGGTGCCGGGCGAGATAGGGGGAGCCTGACCGGTAACCGCCCAGGCTGTGCCCGTCGGAACCCCGCAGTGCACGATTCACCGCAATTGTTGTGTCCGTCCCCGCCTCGAACACGCCGTCGGCCACCTGTCGCTGCCAGTACTGCTGCTCCCACTCCAGCACCTGCCTTTTGCGCGGATAGTGGTCCGGCAGGTCGTCGACGCGCAGCCCCAGGCCGACCTTCGGCTGATTGTGCGCGTACACCAGGTTCTCCAGGTGCTGCGGCCAGTCCAGTGGGCAGCCCTCATCCGGGATCACGTCAGGATCGGTCACCACGTACGGCCCGTCGGCTGCCGCTTCGCGGAACTGCGGCCGGCCCCACAGGTCCCGCGGGTTCCCGCCGCCGTGATACCAGACGGGGATGCCGTCGCGTTCGCAGTCGTGCAGCCAGTCGACCGCCCCGGGATAGGTGCTGCCGTGGTCGACGATGGTCACGTCGAGGCCAGCCGTCCACAGCGCCGCGCAGCAGGGGATCGCGTAGGAAATCCTGTCCCTGAAGATCACAAACGCCCTCACCGGCGCTCCCCGAAATGGTCGCGGTCCCAGCCGTAGATCCGCCGTACCTCATTGCCGTCCCACTCCTGGCTGGTCACGCGGAAGCGCGATCCGTCCGGCGGAGGCGGGACCCACCACTCCGTCCAGTAGCCATACGGGTCGTCTTCGGCGCCGACGCGCTCACGCAGTACCAGCTTCCCGATCCTGCTCACCCGAAGCTCACCTGCCCTCCGACACAGGCATCGCTGCGCTCGGCAATTGCCCGCAGCAGCAGGCCGGCGAACCCCGGCGGGTCCTCGTGGTGACGGTTGCCGATGCAGCGCCCGCACAGCATGACGCCCTCGCCGATCGCGGCGGGCTCTACCGTGCGGCCATCCGGTGCCGGCCAGCTGTCCAGGGCCGAGCTACAGCAGGGGCAGACGCCGGCCGCCCAGGCCTGGTAGACCCCCGCAGTCATCTCCGGACCACCTCGAACTCCGGCAGGGGGAAGATCATGCGGCCGCCCTTGTCAAGGAAGCCTGACTCGCGCTCGATGAAACCGGCCCGGAGGAACCACGGGGCTACCAGCAGGTTCGAGGGCGGCTCAGCGCGCATCTCGTCCTCGGAAATGATCGGCAATCCAGTGGACGCCATTATCTTCCCGACCTTGGCCTGCTGGCGGTCCACAGCGCACTCCACCAGCGGCTGCGATGCGCCGATGATCTGCAACATCGTGCCGCCGCGGGTGCTGGCCCCGTACACCATCGTCGTCTCGCCGCGGCCCGCCGCGTGCTCCAGGTAGTCGCGCGTCCGGCGCAGCTCACTGTGCACGTCCAGGTTCCACCGGGCCCAGGTGACCGGCTCGTCGGCGTAAGACATCTGTTCCCTGTGCTTGGCCACCGCGACCGACGGCTGCACCCGGTACTTGCCGGCCCGGGCAATCGCGGCGCGCATGACGCCGCCCTTCATGCCGTGGTGCGAAACGTCGAAGACCTCCATGCCGTGCCAGCCGAGCAGCCGGTCCAGCGTGGTCACCGTGAAATAGGTGAGGTGCTCATGGCACACGTTGTCGATCGTGTTGTTCTCCAGCATGCCCAGCGCGGAATTCATCTGGACACACCAAACGCCATCGGCCGCCAGCACCTGCCGGACCGCGCGCACGAACTCGCCCGGCTGTTCCAGGTCGTAGAACATCGCCGCCGAGGTGACCACGTCGAACTCGCCGGCATAGTAGTACTGCGGGCTGAAGTAGGCCACGTCGATCCGGTCGGCCTTCTCCCGCGCCATGTCCGAGAACTGGCCCAGCGGGTCAATCCCGGCCCGGTAGACGTGCAGCGGCACCTCGCCCAGCAGCGTCCCGTCGTTGCTGCCGATGTCCAGCCACCGCTTCGCGTCCGGCTTCAGCTTCAGCGCGTACTGCGCGATGTCCCGCAGGTCCGCGACGACGGCCTCGTTCACGCCGGAGCGGAAGCCGTACCGATCATGGAAGACCGCGTCGCGCGCAATGAAGTCGCCCAGCTGCAGGAGATGGCAGCCGGTGCACAGCACCAGCGCCAGCGGGCTCCGCTGGCGCTGGTGCCCCGGCTCGATGAAGTCGGTGACGAACTGCCGGCCGAGATCCACGACCTGCTCGGTCTCCGCCGAGCACGCACAGCAGCGGCTCACTGGGCCTCCGGGTTGTACTCCCAGTGCGGCTGCGTGGCCGCATTCAGCGTCTGGTGGCTGCGCGGATCGTGCGCGGGGTTGTCATACACGATGCTCTTGATTCCCGGGCGCACCCGCCGCGCGACCCACGGGCCGGCGGGGCGCAGGTGCTCAGGGTCCTCGTAGAACGCAGCGGCGTCATCGTCGGCCTTGCTCATGCCCTCTCCTCGTGCAGCTTGCGCAGCGTGGCGGTGTCCTCCGCGCGCCAGCTGCTGTACGGCTCGGCATAGAACGCCATCCCGCCGCAGTTGGAGGCGCGCCAGGCGTCGCCGCCCTCCTTGTGCGTCAGGTCGTCGTTCAGCCCGTTGATGTCCGCCCGGTCCTGCCGGACGAAGATTCCGGGGTGGGTGAGTATGCCGGCATCCCGGCCGGCATACTCCAGCCAAGTGTCAATCGCCGGCAGCGGGCACAGCCGGCCCAGCGCCGCCAGCGCGTCCATGTGCACCGACGGGAAGCAGGTCAGCCCCGGATAGTTGCCGTCGAGGTAGCCGATCGTGCCCCACGGCTGCGCGCGGATCAGGTCATCCCACCCTTGCGTGCACATTACCGCGTCGTCGCTCCACGTCGGCAGCGCCCATTCGCCGCGCGCGTAGCCGAGCAGCGCCGCCCAGTAGTTCGCGCTGCCCGCGTAGCCGTACCGCTCGGGCGCCTCCCAGGTGACGTTCACGTGCAGGGACTGCGCGGTCCGCGCCGTCTCCGGATCGTCAGGGTCGTAGGCGACCAGGATCTCCAGGAGATTCACGTCGGCAGCCGTCTCCCGCAGCGACTGGACGGAATCCCGTAGCGCCTTCGGGCGGCCGCGGGACGGCACCGTCACCGAGATCATCCCCGGCACGCGCCTGGCTGCGGGCAGCAGCTCCAGGGGGATCACGCGGCCCCGGCCTTCCGTGCGGTCGCGGCGTCCTCCATGCGCGCGATCTTCGCGTCGAGGTAGTCGCGGGCCCGGCGCAGGTCGCCGAGATAATCGCCGCGCTGCCTGGCGCACAGAATGTAGCGCACGGCATTGCCGGTGTAGAAGTCGAGGCCGAAGCTGTCGACCACGTCGTAGGCGGTCATCCCGCCGTCGCCGGTGTAGTGGTCCCGGGTGACGCCCGCGCGGCCGTCACTCACCGCTTGGGCCTCGTGCGCGGCGTGCGCCCCTTGCCGGCCGACGGTATGCGGATGACCCCGAGGCCGAACAGGCCCTCCCCGCTCTGCCGGTTGGCCCACGACAGGCCGTGCTTCTCGCAGTAGTCGTCCATGGCGCGGGCGACCTCGCCTTCCACCCGCGGCGTGGGCAGGAACTCGCGGCCGCCGGGCGGGCCGGAAATGCACTGCGTGTCGTGCTGCAGCACCACTCCGCCGGGCCTGACCCGGGGGACGTAGGCCTCCAGCTCGGCCAGCGTTTGCTCGTACGTGTGCGATGTATCCGCGAACAGCACGTCGATCTCCGCCGGCATCTGCGCGAGGACTGCGTCGCTGACCGAGTCTCCTATGATGAACGTCCACGCCGGGATGCCATCCCACTCCGGGGGGTGGTCCCAGTCGCCGCCCTTGCCAGGCGGCTCCAGGTCGCAGCTCCACAGGTGACCGCCGTTCAGCTGCACTGCCGACAGCAGCGCGCAGGTGGAGTTGCCGCCCCTCACGCCCAGCTCCACAACCCGGGGATTGCGGTAGCCGAGCACGGTGTCGTGAAGGAACTGCATATGGTCGATGATGTCGTTCCAGCGGCCCTCGGGCGGCGGGATGATCCGGGCCCTGAATTCCTCAGCCGGGGACGCCATCAGTGTTCTCCTCGTACGGGTGCTCCTGGTACCAGGTCGCGGTGCGCCGGATCGTCTCCTCGAAGCTCACCGGCTCCGGCAGGTAGCCGAGTGCGCGCAGCTTGCGGGTGTCCGGCAGCCGGCGGTTCGGCGACCCCTTCAGCAAGGTGCCGGGCACCACCTTGATCTCCCGGTTGTAGCAGGCAGCCACCTGGCGGGCGATCTGCTCCACGGTCCGCTCGTCCTGCTGTCCCAGGTGATAGATCTCAGTCCCTGCCGGGGACTTCTCCAGCACCAGCATGACCTGGTTCACGAAGTCGCCGATCCAGCACAGCGACCTGGTCTCCTGGCCGGTGCCCTGGATCGGGAAGGGAATCGGCTGCGTCACGGTGACCGTGCCGTTGTATTCGGGCATGCGGGCCAGCCGGTTCATCCGCTGCGCGAAATGCGGTACCACGTGGCCGGTACCCGCGTCCGGGCCGACGATGTTATGCGGCCGCAGGATCATGACCCGGTCCAGCACGCCGGTCCGCTGCCACGCCACGGCCATCAGCTCGGAGATGATCTTCCCGCCCGAGTAGGAGAAGCGCGGGTTGAGCGGGTCCGGCACCACCAGCCGGGTGGTCTCCGGCGTCGGGAAGACGTCGGGGACTTCGTACGCCTCGGAGCTGGAGACCAGCATCAGCTCGCGGATGCCGGTGTTCTCGCAGGCCTGCACGACCGAGGTCATGCCGCGCACGGCCACGTCCAGCACCTGCCGCGGCTCCCCGTAGAAAACGCTCGTGCCCTGGACGAACGCCAGGTGGATGATCGCGTCGCACCCCTGTGCTGCCTGCGTCACGTCCCAGGAGTTGCGAACGTCAGCTTCGACAGCCTCGCAGCCCAGCCCGGCAAGCCGGTCCGGCCGCCCGCGGCTGAAGTCGTCAAGGACCGTCACCTGGTGACCCTTGTCCAGCAGCGCCGCAGTAATGGCGGAGCCGAGGAACCCAGCGCCGCCGGTGCAGAGATACCTCAAGCCTGCCCCCTCGCCTGGCCCGGACAGGGCGGAGCCGCCCATCCGGCTCCGCCCTGGTGCAGCGGACTGTCCCCCGGAGTGTATCGCACTGTCACCCCCGTAGACTGGCAGGATCAGGAGTCGCGCTCGCCTGGCAGGTGATAATCGCCCCGGCACAGGCAGGACGTGCAGCCCAGGAGCTTGCCCTTGAGGCCGAGCTTGCGAGCCTTGGCCAGGAACAGCTTTTCCGGTATCTCCGTGCCCAGCTTCCGGTTCAGGGTCGCGTGCACGTCCCAGCGGGCACGCCAGGAAGTGCAGCCGTGCATGGGCATCGTCTCGGCGACTGCCTCCAGGAACACTTCGTCGGCGATGTCGGCGGCCTTCACCGGTACCTCCCGACCACCTTGTCCCGCCCGGTCCACCCGTTGACATGTCCGTGGTTATTGCTGATCTGCACCCGGCTGCCGTCGATAGCGCTTACCTTGTGCAGGTAAACGCGCCCGCGGACGCGCGCCAGCACGATGTCCCCCACCTCCAGCGGCTCGCCCGCGGCCAGCTGCCAGATGGTGACCTCCGCCCGGTCGCGGATCAGCGGTTCCATGGAGTGGCCGCGCGGCCGGATTGTCACGCAGTCAGCTCCTCCGGCCAGCTGGTACCAGGCCCACGTTTCGCTCACCGGTTCGCCTCAATCCACATCGCGCGGAAGTGCTCCGTATCCCCGCCCAGGTCGCGGACCATCGCGTCCAGGGTGCGCAGGGAGGGTGCCGACACGGTCCCCGAGAGGGCAAGATGGACGGGCCCGCGGCCGAGCCCGGTCCGCTCGGCGATATCGCGGATAGAAGGCTTGCCGGCTTGCAGGTGCAGCTCCCGCAGCTCCTTCAGGACCGGCTGGTAGCGTGCCAGCCGCTGCTGGCGGCCCGCCCCGTTGGCCGCATTTTTCAGTGCGCTGCGCAGTATCCATGCCGCCTGCGCCTCAGGCGTGCGCAGCTGCGCCTCGGCAGCGGCCGCCAGCTCGCCTGCCAGCTCGTCAGGCAGGTCGATTCTCAGTTCCATTCTGAGCCCTCCGTGTACAGCTGGTATCTCGCCAGCCGCCCGCGGCCGGCCGGCCGCGGGCCCGAGCACCCGCATGGGCACCAGGCGCGCGAGCCGTTCAGTACCTGGCGCACCCGCTCGCGCGAGATGCCGAACTGCTCCCCGATCAGCTGGTAGCTGAGGCCCGCCTCGCGCATCGCCCCGATCGCCCGGTCCCGCTCGGCAATGCAGCCCGACTCGCGCGCCGCCGCGGCGAGCCGCGGTGCCTGCTGTGCTGCCTGCTCCCAGCTGTCGCGGCGCCTGTCCGCGTTCGCCGCCCGCTCCGTCTCCCTCCGCCGGGCGCGCAGCCACTGGCCAGCCCGCCCGCCGGAGTGCCACCACTGCTCCCCGGCGGGCGTGATGTACCACCGGTAGCAGGGGGTGCGGTGATACCAGTCCGAGGGCTCCGTCCGCCGCGAGCGGCGGACCCGTCCGGCCGCCGCCAGCTCCTTCAGGAGGGCGTTCACCCTGACGGCCCTGGCCAGGGTGCCGGGCGGATCGGTGAAGGCCCGGGAGATCGCCCCGGCCTGCATGCCCTCGCGCCCGGCCAGGACGAGCAGGCCGAGCACCGGCATGACCCGCGGGGCGTTCACGGCAGTCCCGGTCTCCGCTATGGCCAGTTCAGGCTCCATTACTCTCCTTGTCCTTCCGGGCAAAGCCGCCGCCAGGCGGCGTCCGGAATGACTGATTGCAACAGGACCTCAATCGGCCCCGCCTCCCTGTAAGTGTAAGCTATGCGCTACCACGGATGCCGAACCGCTGCCCGACGGCCTGCCGGGTGATGCCCAGCGCCTCGCCGATCTCGGTGTCGGAGTACCTCTCGCGCAGCCGCGCTACCGCCTCGTGCGTGAGCGCGTCGACCTGCCGGGCGAACGCGGCCAGCGCGGCCAGCGCCTCCAGGTCCCCGGCAGCCCGCAGGCCGGCCGAGTCCAGCAGCCGGCGGTCCCGCCCGGCAAGCTCGGCCGGGCTGTACCACCGGTACTTCCTGGCCTCCGCCTTGCGCTGCCTGCGCTTGGCCCTGTCGGCGCTCAGCGCATCCGCCTTCCCCTGGCGTACCGCCGCCAGGATGAAGCCGACCTGATACGCGGGATAGCCGGCCAGCTCCCTGACCAGGGCTTCGGGTGCACCGGGAAGCTCCCGGCGCACCCTGTCCTCACGGTTGCGCATACTCTCTCTCCTTTACTGACGGGCTCGTCAGCGCGGGCCTGACCCGCGGACCCCCTTGCGGGGGTTTCGCCCTGTAACTGCCTGGCGGGGCTATCACCCTTCCCTGGTCGCTATCTGGCCAGTGCCGAGGGTGCTGTTGTAACCGGCCTTGGAGCGGCCAGCCGCCTGTGCGCGGGCGCTTGTAGGTGAAGTTCCAGCTCCGGTACGTGACCTCCGGCTCTGCGGTCCGGGTCTTGGTGAAGGTCACCGCGGCCTCCGGGTCGCCTCGGGGGATTCCCCCAGCCCTTCCCAGCCCAGCGCCGGCTCGTCCGCGTCATTGACGATGCCCGCTTCCCGCAGCCGGGTTGCGATAGTGGCCGGCAGGGACAGGCCGCACACGTCGCCGCGGCTCGCCTTTTTCCACTCCCGGTGCGCGTCGGCGATGACCTTCTCGGCCCGCTTCCAGTACGACGGATTCTCCATGGCTCTCCTTACCTCGCATTCCATTCATCCCAGTCCAGCCCGGGATGGCTCTCCTCCCAGGCGCGGCGGATGCGCCGCTGCAGCGCGGCTACTGCCTCGAACTTCGTCATGCCCGTCCCTAACTGTCCGCTCGCTCTGCCAGCTAGGCCGGCCACGGGGCACATGCTCCGTGGCCGGCCTGGTCCGCAGACCGTTTAGTGCGGTGCCGCCGGGCCGGCCAGGTTCAGCCACGCCCCCGCGCCCGCGAAGATGATCGCGAAGAGCGCGACCACCAGCAGCGCGCGCACCAGCCACGCGTTACGGGCCGGCAGCTCCGGCTCATTGACCAGCAGCCAGCGCACCCGCGCTCGGTGCGCCGGCGTGCCGATGACGCGCCCCTGGGCGAACGCCAGCCGGGACTCGTCGCGGATCTTGGCCGCCGACCGCTCGGCGAAGAACCACTGCACGTCGTCGGCCACCCGCTGCATGATGCGGCTGGCGACCAGGCCGCCGGCGATGCCCATCGCCACCGTGATCCAGGTGCCCGCCGCGACCCAGCCGTTGACCTCCGATGCCAGCACGCCGTAGCGGGCCGGCACCGTCAGCCCGTGCTGCAGCAGCCACGGCAGCTGCCACGCCAGCAGCCCGATCAGCGCGACCGGCACGAGTGCGGCACCGATAGCCAGCGGCACCCGCGTCAGGTACACGCCCCAGCCGGGATGGTCCCCGGCCGGGTACTTGGGCTTGGCGAACAGCAGCCGCACGATGATCGTGGCGATCACCGCGATGCCCACGTCGCGGATGTCGTGCCTCCATGTCACCCACCACTGCGGTGCCTGCTGGCCGGTGAACCAGCTGGCGCCCAGCAGGTTCTCGATGTGCACCGGCAGCCGGTCCCAGAAATCCTTCCAGTAGATGACGGTGAACGTGGTCTTCCCGTAGCCGACGCCGTAGCGCACCTGCCAGGTGGCGAAGTACGCGAACGACACCGCCCACTTGACCAGGTGCGCGATCACCGCGCCCCAGGCGACGGACTCCAGGCCCGGCCAGGAGATAAGCCTGATCCGGGGCACGTCCGTGGACCGGCTGCGCGGCTGCGTTGCCGGCGCGGCGGTCATGCCCCCGCCCTCGATGTCAGGACCCACGCGGCCAGCGTCTGGTCCCAGAAGACCGTCCGGCTGGCCTTGCTGGCCCAGTTCACGTGCTCGATGTCGGTGATCAGCGCGCCCTCGGCCAGCTGCCGCGCCGCCGCGTTCTGCGGCACGCCCACGCAGGTCAGCACCCGCTGGCGCGTGCCGTTCAGGTGCGGCTGATGGTCGTTGACCAGCGCCGTGGCGAACTTCAGCTGCGCCGCCCCGCTCGCCTTCACGGGGAAGCACTGGCCGATGATCACCTGCGCCGCCGCCTTGTCCGCGCCGGGCACCGACGCCACCGGGCTGGCCGGCACGCCGCTGAAGCTGGCGCTGTGCGCCCCGCCGCATGCCGCCAGCGGTGCGGCTACCGCCGCCACCGCCAGCGCCTTGAGTAGTACCTTCACTTTGAGTCACTCTCCTTGTGTCCGGGGCTTCGGCATGAAGCCCTCGCACCCGCAGGACTCCATCCTGCAGGCGTGCACATCATCGGTTCCGTGATGTGCAGCTATGTGGCCGCAGGTGCAGCGGCGGTAACTGTCGTACCACTTCTGCCCTGACGGCAGTGCGGTCTTGCCGCGCTGCGGCCGCCGCCGGTACCTCTTCGGGTCGTCGTAGCTGGCGTTCCTCACGGCCCCCACTCCTCTCCCTCCAGCACGGGCTCGCCGAGTCGGCGGCGGATCTCGTTGACCATGCGCCGCTGGTTAGCGATCATGACCTCCGGCACGCCCTGCTCGGACATGCGAAGGAACGAGGCCTCGCGCCGGAGCAGCCGGTGCCGCAGGCCCGGCTCGGTCTCATCCCACTCGCGCGCCGCCTGCGCCTCTTCCGGCGTGAGCGGGTGCTGGCCGGGCCTCAGCTCGCAGCAGCCCTCGCTCGGGTAATGGTCCGGGTAGACCTCCATGCCCCAGTCACGCTGGGCCTGCGTCGGCTCGTTCATGACTCCGCCACCTTGATGTCGGCGATGAACAGCCCGCACTGCGCGCAGCTCATCGTGATCACCCCGTCCTTGTAGCTGGCCTCCGTGCCTGCCTCCATGTGGCAGCGGGCGTGGAAGTACATCTCGTGCCCGCCGCCGGCGGTGTGGTCGCAGCCCCCGGGGCCGCCGCACGTCATCGCGTCCAGCTGTTTCCTGGTGAGGCCGCCGCTCACGAGAAGCTCCCGGTGACCGCAGGGCCAGTCTCGCTCAGCAGTGTCATCTGCTCTCCTCGAATATTCCGTGCTCGCTTTCCTGCCAGCTGGGCCGCGCGCAGCGCCGTTGACTGCGCACGACCCGGGCGTCAGGACTTGCTCAGCCGCAGCAGCAGCTGCAGCTGCAGCTGGCCCAGTTGCAGCCGCAGCAGACGCACGTGCGCCGGCCGATGGCCGACAGGACTGCCCGCAGGCGATTGATGATCATTCCGGTCCTCCTGATCAGACAAGGGGCCGGATTCCCTCCGGCCCCTGATAAGGGTGTAAAGCGTACGCTACTTACTATACTCTCCCCCGGCTTATGGCACCTCGATTTCGCTCACCTGCGGCCGCCAGCCTCGGATGACCCAGTTAACGGCCTGGCTCAGGCTGGAGCCTGGCCGCACGACGCAGCACCGGTACGTGCAGCTGTCGCGGCTTGGGCTGACCGCAACCGAGGCCCTGAATGCGGCTGGCTTGTACGTGCCGGACCAGCTGATGAACACGTCTCCGGCCTTGCGGCAGACCAGCACGCAGTAGCGGGCCCTGTCGTAGCCTGCCAGGGACACGCGCGGCTTCAGCAGCCCTTGGTCAGCCATGCTTTTCCTCCTCCCTCAGGGGCCAGGGCAGCCACTCCCGCGGCACCAGGCCGGTCACGTCCTGGCGGCCGGTCATGCCTCGCACCGCCTCGCATACCGAGCCGAAGATGGCCAGCGCTGTGTGTGACGCGGCGACAGCGGGATCGCTGTACAGGCCGGCCAGCTGGTAGTTCAGCAGCCACCAGCTCGCCCGCTCGCCCAGCTCGATGTCCTCCAGCTCGTCGCCGGCGTCCAGGCTCTGCCTCACGGCTAAGCCTCAGCTCTCGGCGGCATGGCGACGCCCAGCAGGGCGGCCACCATCCGGTCCAGTGCCTCCGGCACGGTCCCGCCGACCTTGGGGCCGTCGCCGTCAGCGGGGATCACGTCGCTGGAGACCTCGCCGGTGTCCCGCCGCTCCGAGACGTAGTAGACGGTCCCGTCCCGGTCCACCGCCTGGATGAACCGGATCTCCACCCGGTCCGGCCGCTGGCTGATCCGGCGCGCCCGCGCGTCCGCCTCCAGGCGCCTGCCCGAGCCGGGGTTAGTGCGCTCGTTGGCCATGGCGAAGTACGCCTCGCAGCGGAACGCCATGCCGTACAGCGACTTCGGTGCCGCGGGACGCAGCTCCCCCGCGCCGTTCTGCAGGGCGTAGGACATCTCCTCCAGCGCCTCCGGCGGCCGCCCCCGCCATGCGCCGTAAGGCACGGCGGCCTGCGACAGCCGCGCCCCGAGGCCGTCCATGTACAGGAAGTACAGCGCCGGCTCCTCGTCCCACTCGGTGCGCTGCTCCAGCGCGCGCCGCAGCGCGCTGAGGATCGAATCTCGCGTTTCCATCTGCTCTCCTTGTTCTGCTCGCTCCTGCCAGCTGGACCGTGCACAGGCATGCTGTGCACGACCCGGCCCTCAGGCCGGCCCGTCCAGCTCCCGGACGGTCACCTGGTAATCGGCGCCGTTCACCTGGATCACGAAGCGGTACCCGGCCAGGTCCTGGTGGCCCATGACCGCCATCATGGCGACGTCGCCGTCGCGATGAGCGGCATTCCAGGCATCCATCAGCTCCATGCCCACGTTCCGCTCATCGGTCACTGGCCAATAGCGGTCGCAGGCCGGACAAGCCCCGCGCGGCTTTATGTCGCGGGTGACGTGGTTATGCCGCACCGCTGGCGGCTGACCCGCGTCCATAGCGGGCTGCACCGGCTCTGCCGGGATCTGGGACGGCTCCGGCCGCGACACGCCCTCATGCCTCACCGCGCACCTCCGGCGCGACCTCGACGATCGTCTGCCCGGCGCGGTGCGCGTGGACCTCCGCGACCACGATGCCCTCGCGGTCCAGCTTCGCGGTCACCGCACTGATCGCCTCGATCCCGCTCTGCGCCGCCACCGCCTTCCGCTCGATGACGACGCGCACGTCCCATGCGTCCTGCCGTACCTCTGCCACTGCCGCCTCCTTGTGTGTGCTGACGTGCTCGCGCGCCGCCTTGCGGTCGCCGGGGCTGCGCGAGTCGAACTTCTCCCCGCAGGCGTTGCAGGCCCACCGGCCCAGATACTGGTGCAGCCCGGCCGGCGTGCTCATATCTCTATCTCCATCCTGGCCGCGCGCAGCAGGTACTCCCCGTCGTACATCCCGTGGTCCTGCTGCATCTGCCAGATCACCTCCGCCAGGTGCTCAGTGCACGCGGCCCGCGCCTTGCGCCAGTCGCTCCCACGCCCGTCGGGGATCTTGACGTAGAAGTCCACCTGGTTCGGGCACTGCCGGCCGGCGTGCCGGTAGCGCCGCGCGCAGTAGTCGTCCCTCGTGCGCGGGCCGTAGTACAGCTCCGGCTGCTCGCTCATGCCGCACCGGCCGCAGTCTTGCGCGCCCGCTTGCGCGGCTGCGCTTTCTTCGCCTCGCGCTGCGCGCCCAGCTGGGCCTTCAGCAGGTCCATCAGCTCCGACGCAGCCTCGGTGCCCGAGCCGGCGGGCACTGCCGCGACGGGCTGCCGGCTGTCTACCAGCGCCCGCACCGCCTCGGAGTAGGCGTCGGTGTGCACGTCCGGGTCGAACGCCTGCGTGGCGCCCTTGACGAACGCGCCGGCCATCTTCCGCTCAGCCTCGCTGGACGGCTGGTCAGCGGCCAGCCGGTGCAGGAACTCCGGCTCCTCGCGGACCTCCGACGGCCAGTACAGGGTGTGCAGCATGAGCGCGTCGTTGCGCGGCGCGATCACCGCCAGCGACTCCCGCGACCGGATGGCGATCGTGCACACGGCCACCGTGCCGGCGCTCTCCAGCACCTCATACAGCAGCCGGTACGCCTTGCCGCCGCCCATGTCCGGCATCAGGTAGTACGAGGTGCGGACGGACAGCGGGTCAATCTCGCCGGCGTCGCAGAAGTACTGCACCTGCGCCTGCTTCGCCGCCGCCTGCGGCAGCCCCTCCATGTCCTCCGGGGTCAGCGCCACCGTCTGCCCGGCGCCCTGCTGGGCCCCGCGGCCGATGTCGGCAGCCTGCAGCTCCTCGCCGCATGCCTCGCAGTACTTGCGATACCGGACCCGGCCGCCGTCCTTAACGTGCACCTGGTGCATCGGCACCGAATCGTCGGCCGTGGCCTTGCCCATCTTTACGGGGACATTGACCAGCCCCCAGCTGATCACGCCTGACCAGACGGTATGAACTCCCATCTCCTTGCTCTCCTTTACTCATCCGGCTGCGCCTCGCGCAGCCTGCTCTCCGGCACCAGGAACGGGCGCCCTGATACCCGCACGAGCACCGCCAGGTCGGCGGGGTCGTGCTGTTCCTGCGGTTCGCCGTAGCGGACCACCGTGGCGGCCGTCCAGCCCTGGGCCAGCGACAGGAACTCCACTGCCTGCCCCGGCCGGTACTTCCCGCCCGCGATCACGGCCGAGAACCCGTCGTAATTCGCCCGCGCCTCCAGCTGGGACGCCTTGCGCGCCCCGGCGATCAGCTCGCCGTCCGGGTCGTACAGCGCCCAGCCGTGCACAGCGGGCTTAATCGTCAGCGTCGTCACGTCGCCCGCCCCTGATGCGACTTGGCCAGGTGCCCGCAGTGCGCGCACTCGCTCTGGTCGCCGAGAGGCCAGATCCGGGGATTGCGAACCTGGCAGCACGTGCAGCCCTCGTCCTCCGTCCGCCCGATGCCGTACAGGCGCTTCGCCTCCGCGTAGCCGTCGAAGAACTCGCCGACCAGCGCGTCGTAGGCCTCCTCGGGAATGAACGCCCGCAGCTCGTCCTTGGCGCGGCAGAAGCTGTCCCTCATGCGGTGCATTGCGGCCATGAAATCGGCGTCGCCGAGTTTCTGCGCATCTGTGCGGCTATCCTTGCCCGCCCAGGGTGACGGGCCTCCCCACCGGTTGCGCTCCTCGCTCACCAGCCCTCTCCCCTCTCTAGCCGCCCCGCTGTGACGGCCTCGTGGTCCCAGTCGCAGTCCTGGCAGCAGCACCAGCAGCCGCCCCGGTCGTGCTCGGGGTCCTGCCGCTGCCGCTCCTCGTGGATCATCTGCGCCTGATAGACCGCGGGCGTCCCGTCCGCGCTCAGCTCGTAGCCGCTCACGTGACGCTCCCCTCCAGCCACTGCCCCGCCAGCTCCAGCCAGTCGGCCTCGCTGAGCGCGTCGCGCACCAGATCCCGCACCAGGGCGGTCCCGCAGTGCGGGATCAGCCGCCTCGTCGCGAACGCCTCTGCCTCGTCCGCCAGGTACTCAACGTCCTCGTCCCACTCCCCGCCCTCGGCCGGGGGCTCGTTGCCGGCCTCCTCGTTCTGCCGCCGGATGTAGGCGATCACGCCGGGGACGAACTCCGGCTCCTCGGTCTCAAGCCAGCGACGGACCTGCAGCGTGACCCATTCCACGTGCTGGTCCATACTCACCTCGCTCACTGCTCTCTCCTTCTCTCCCGGCCCGCTCAGGGCCTCGTGCCGCGCTGCGCCGTGACGCGCACAGGGCTGAACCCGCGCGGCTCCGTATTCAGTTATGTCTCGTCCTGCGGCGGTGCCGCTTGCTGTCGGCCCAGTCCATGAACAGCCGCAGGCAGGTGCGGCACCTTGTGCCCCTGTAAAACCTGCGGCTCATAATCCCTCCTCCTCCTTGTCCCCCTGCTGTGGGGGAGTGGTCCACGGCAGGTCACGGCCCAGGCTGATCGCGAACGCCGTGTCCGCCTGCTTCAGCTCGTCCTCGAAGCGCCTCAGTTCCGCCCGCACGTTCTCCTCGTGCCTGCGGATGATCTGGTTCATGGTGACGTAGCGCTGCCAGCAGGCACCCTGGAGCGCCTGCGCCTCGGTCTCGTTCATCACTCCTCCTCTCCCCCCATGAACCACCCGGGAACGGGTGCTTCGCCGCGCAGGGCTGCCTGCAGGTCCGGCGGTACCGGCCTGTCGCCGGGGTGCCGGTGCAGCAGGATGCGCAGCTTCCAGAACGAGTAGTGGCCGCAGCATCCGCCAGCGAGACCATTCGGGGTCAGTACGCCGCCTTCGGGCAGTTCCCCGGCCCACCGCTTCAGGTACATCGTGCGCAGCAGGGTCAGGCGCGTGATGCGGCGCGGAATCGCTCTCGGCAGCAGCAGGATGCGCTGCTCGCGCGGGATCTTGATGGCCCTCATTACCATTCCTCCTCGTGGAACTCGGGGACCCCGGCAGCCTCCAGCAGCTCCGTGTCGCCGGGTTCGATGTAGCCGGCCAGGCCTTGCAGCTCGGCCAGCTCGCCGTAGCTGATCCGCTCCGCGCGCAGCTCCGCGCGCAGGTACTCAAGCCGCTTTGCAATGCGCTCTGCCTCGTAGTCCCAGCTGTTCTCCAGGCTCTGCCCGAACACGCTCACTGCCGCTCTCCTCTCATGGGCGCCATCAGCATGACGATGGACAGCCCCAGCAGGCCCAGGATCAGGCCGAACCAGATGCCGCCCCACTGCGACCGGCCGCGGTCAGCCGCAGCCCGGCCGGTGGCCAGCGCCATGAAGACGCGGACGGCCCCCAGCACCAGGATCAGCACCGGGATCAGGTTTCCGGGCATGACGGCACCTCCGGCATCGCGCCCGCCCGGATCGTGAGATAGACGGCCCGGCCGGCCTCGTAACGCTCGTCCTCGCTAGTGCCCGGGCCTAGCTTGAGCAGGCCCAGCGCCCACGTCAGCTGCAGCATCTCGCGGTCGGTAATGTCGATGAGCTGTGAGCGCGAGAACTGCCCGGTGGTCATGAAGGGCTTGCCTGACCGCATGTGCTGCTGCGCGTCGCTAAGCATCTGGATGCGCCTGGCGATCTCGCTCATCATGGCCTGTTCGATCACGGCCCCTCCCCCTCCTCTAGCAGGTCCACCGTCGTCAGCGTCCCGTCGGGAGCCGTCACGTCGAAGACCACCGCCCACGACAGCGGGCTGCGCTGCGTATGACGGGCGGCCTCCGCCGCCTCCCGCGGGCTGTGCGCGTCGACCTCGATCCGCCAGCTGACGGCGTAGGCCGTGCGCGGCGACGGCTGCGCGGTTACGCCCAGCACCTCGTCATCGGGGTACTGGTCGCCGAACCGCAGGTCGTGCAGCCCGAGCGCCAGCGGGATGTCGGCTGCCTCGTAATCCCAGCTGCCGCGCTGCGTGGTGACCGTCCAGGTTCTCACAGCACCCACCCCCACACCGTCTCCGCGGGCTCGCTGTAGCTGGCCTCGATGATCTCGTCCGCCGTGGCGCCTGGCTCGTCAATCCAGCCCATGGCCAGGTTCACGAACAGGTTGCACTCGTCTGTCTGCGCGATGGTGCCGCTGGTCTCGTATTCATCCTCCCCGGGCAGGGCTGCGTCCGCAGCCGCGTTGCACACGCTGGCGATCTGCTCCCGCGTGTACGGCCCTCCGCTGGCCAGCTCTGCGCGTACGCCGGCTGCCAGGCTGCGCAGAATGCGGAGCCCCTTTGCGCGCCCCGTGCGCTCCGTCCTGGCAAGCGCCGCCAGCGCGTCGGCCGCGGCTACTTCCGTCTCTCCCATTTCTTTCCCTTCAGCTGCTTTACCTCGATCGTGCGAAGGCCCGTCATGTGCAGCGGGTCCACGATGGCCTCGGCCATCGCGTACGCCTGCGACTCGTCCTCGGCGTTCACGCAGAATGAGGGCACCATCCAGACGCTCTCACCGCGCGGGAAGCCGGGGAGGAAAATGTCCGCGCCCTGCACTTCGGCCGTTACCTCAAACCACGGCATTTCTGCCTGCTCTCTCCTTGAGCTGATTATGACTCTCGGTAGTAACCCTAACTTTACATAGTATCCCGCCTTCATCCAGGTACTTCCTGAGCACCTGCGGCGGCGGACGGGATCACTCCCCGCCCGCCGCCGCCAGCAATCAGGCTCGCCCCTGCCCTTGCATCTGCGCCTGCGCGATGGCAACGTGGACAGCGGCCATGCTCGTCAGCAGCGTGGCACCGCCGACGCCTTTCGCGGTCGCCGCTTCTGCCCGCACAAGCAGGTCCTCGGCTGCCTTGATGTGGTCGGCCGGGATCATGACGTACCCCTCGTACCGCCCGCTCGTTACCCTCTGGCTCACCAGAACGCTCCGATCGAGGCAGCGGCCTCCAGCAGCCGCCTGATCAGCGGCGGCTTGCGCAGCCGCAGCTCCAGCCCGGCCAGCTCGCAGAACTTCGCCAGGTCCAGCGTGCCGGCCAGCGGGTCGCCGTAGCTGAACACCGCCGCGGGCTCCCGGTCGTACGGCCACTGCCACGGGTCGGGGCCGGGCAGCTGCTCGGCCGTGCCCTGCCCGAAGCTGTAGGTCAGCAGCCAGTAATTGCCCTGCTCGTCCCAGGCGTCCCACTGAACGGGGCGCTCCTCGCTCACCTGGACCGCCTTCACGATCCGCACCTTGCTCATGATGCCGCCGTCCCGTTGATGAGGACGCCGCCGCCCGGCGTCTCAGTGAACGTCGCCGAGCGGGTCGTCAGGGGCGGCCGGCCCATGCGCGGCCGGCCTATATCGGCGGTCAGCCAGCCGTTGAGGAGGCCTGCCTCCTCCGGGCTCAGCTCGTAGGCCCAGGCGATCCCCTGAGCGGCCCGCTCCGGGGCGGGCAGCTCGAACCGGATGATGATCTCCTCGTCCCCGCCGATGACGCGGATCGCGTCGCCACTGGGGTCCCTGCCGTACAGCTCCTTGTACTTCCGGTGCGCCATGTCGATGGCGCTGTAAACCTCGTTCCAGTTCGCGCCGTGGTCCGCCCACACCGGGACGGCGCAGTTCCAGAACCGCTGCACCGTCTCGCTTGTCGTCCAGCTGGGCATTGCTCTCTCCCTTCCGTGCAGTAGTGCGGCGGGGCCGCGCAGTGAAAGGCCACCGCGCGGCCCCGCCAGGATCAGCGGCTAGAGCTTCCAGCCCTCGCTCTCGGGGATGAAGTCCGGGATGTCATCCTCGCCGCCCGCCGGGTCCCCGTCCCGGGGAGCCCCGCCGCCCAGCGCGTCGAGCGCCTCGCCCATGGCGGCCGCCATCGACAGCATCGTGCCGACCTGGTCCACCAGCGCGTGCAGCTTCTCGCGCGCCTCCGCCGGAGACGGCATCGCCGAGGTGTCGAACGCGCCGCTCGCGACGGCGGCCTCCCACACCGTGTCTTCCAGCACCAGCGTGTGCGCCATCAGGGCGATGATCTCCAGCTGCTTTGCGTCAATTCCGAACATGTGCTCTCCTCTGCCTTCCGCCGACTGTCTGCCGTGCGGCCGTGAGCGGGGACGGCCCGTAAAAGCCGCCCCCGGACATGGCTGCGCGCCTTGCTAGCTCCAGTCCCGGCTGTACCAGGTCTGCCCGGCCCACTCGAACGACTCGCGGCCGGCCTTGAGGGACTCGGCCGCCTTGTCCCAGTCGACGAGATTCAGCGGCCACTCCTCCAGGTCCACGCCGCACCCCTCCTCGTCCAGGTCCTCGCGGAACTGGTCCCGGGCGTAGGCAGCGGTGAACTGGTCGCCGCGGACCACCTCATCGCCGCCCTCCCAGTCCTCGGTGATGCCATCGCCCAGCTCGTCCAGCTCGCGCAGCGCGGCCAGCTCCGGCGGGGGATCGCCCGTCTCCACCTGCACCGCCTCCACCCGGCGCGGGTCGTAGTCGTTGTCCTCGATCCAGGACTCCGCCTCGGTCTTGTCCGCGAAGTCCTGCTTCAGCACCTCGGCGTTGCGGACCCGCCTGGCCGCCCAGGTGAGCAGGCCCCCGGTCAGGGACTCGATCTCGCCGCGCACCTCGTCGCCGCGGAACGAGGTGCGCTTGGCCAGCTCCGCGCAGGCGGCCGCCAGCGGGTCCGCCTCTGCCGGCTTCCCCGTCGGCCTGCCGTCAGCGTCCAGCCGGGTCACCGACGGGCTGGACATGTCGAGGTAGTGGGTGTAGCCCGGCCCGATGGCGTACACTTCCCGCCTGCCGCCCGCCCCGCCCGGTGACCTCGATTTCAGCCTCGCGCGGAAGCTGACCTCGATCACCGTCCCCGCCGCCTGCCGCCCGCGCGGGGTGGCGAGGCCCGCCGGGAGGTACAGGTAGTGCAGCTTCCCGTTGTCCTCCGCCACCAGCGCCGTGCTGTTGACGTTGCGGTCGCTGATCACGCGGCCGGTGAACTTGACAGTCACCGTGTCGCCCTCGGCGTAGCCCGCCGCCGCGCCGGACCTGGTGGAGTAGGTGCCGGTTTCGCGGGAGACCACCGTGCCGGCGAACGAGACGTCCAGCTTCGTGCCGTCCGGCACCCTGCCGGCCGCCGCCGTGCCGCCCGGCGTGTCCGCGAGCTGCACGTAGTCGCTGCCCGGATTCAGGTACTGCACCCCGTAGTAGCCGTCGGCCCGCACCGGCTGCGCGCCGGACAGCAGCGCGTCCGGCCGCCCGGTCACCTTCCCGGCGAGCCTCACCCGCACGGTGGCGCCGCGCTCGGGCTGCCGGGTGAAGGCGAACGCGTTGGCCAGCACCGCCCGGCGTCCCTCCTGGTTACTGAGGGCCAGCAAGTGGGTGCGGCCGTCCGGGCCGCGCACCTTGCTGGTGAAGTCGCGGCTGCCGCCCGCCGTGATCACCGTGCCGGTGAACTCGGCGCGCACCAGCGCGCCTTGATCGAATGCCATGTCCCCTCCTTCTGGGGCTGTCACTTCCAGGCTGAGCGCCTGCGGCCGCGAGCGGAGGTGTCCCCCGCCCGCGGCCGCCAGTGCTCAGGCTCCCGGCTCCTTGTCCGCCTCCGGCAGCTGGCCGGCCAGCTGCGCGGTCTTGCCGGCCAGCCGGAACATGGCCACCTTGCTGGCCGGGTTCACGGTCACGCCGGCCTCGTTGTCGCGCGGGTCGAAGTCCAGCCCCGCGGCCGGCCCCACCGCGTACACGCGCGGCATCAGCCGCCGCGCCAGGGCCACGCCCGGCCCGGGACGGAACCTGCTGCCGGTGGTCAGCACCTGGCCCTCGCCGCCGGCCAGCGGCGGCAGGGTCATGCCGGTGCAGAGCACGGCGTGGGTGTAGGCCCGGCCGTTCACGTACACCTCATCGCCCGCCCGCGTCACGGCGCCGCGCTCGGCGATCACCGTGATGTCGTGGTAGCGGTCGGACCGGTAGCGGACGGTGTTGACCTCATCGCCTTCCGAGCCGCTGTCGTAGTACTCGAACTCGTCGGTGATCACGGTCGGCAGGTAGGACGACAGCCGCTGGTAGCGGCCGCGCTGCGTCATCCGCCAGGCGAGGGCGTCGGCCGGCAGCCCCGGCGCGTACCAGTCGATGCGCGGGTAGCCGTCCAGCATGGCGCTGCGCATCGCCGCCTGCGGGCCGATGCCCATCAGCGCCTCCGCCGCGCACCGGGCGCTGTCGCCGCTGCCGACCAGGGCCACCCGGTCCATGCCGCGGAACGGGAAGTCGCCGTCCATCAGGGCCATCAGCTGGCCGAACGTCAGCACCCTCTCCCCGTCGGCCGGCCGCTGGCCGCCCGCCGGGGACAGGCCGTTCTCATCGCCCATGCCGCGCGCGTCGATGCCGCGCGCGCACTCCACAGGGCTGGTGAACTCGCCGTCGCCCGCCTCGCACTGCAGCCGCGGCCGGTCGCCGGCCACGATCCCGGTGACCGTCAGCTCTGGGACCACCAGCGCGTACTGCGCCAGCGCCACCCGGATGGCGAACGCCATCTGCGCGTTGTCGGTGAACTCGCCGGCGCCCGTCATCGACGGCTGTAGGATCGCGCCGGGGATGAAGTTCAGCGCCCCGCCGTCCAGCGGCAGCCCCGGCCGCCCCGGCCGGTTCTCGCTGTTGAGCCAGAACGACGGCGCGGCCGACATCCGGAACGCCCCGCCGATCCGCGCCGCGGCCGCCCGGTCGATCACGTACGGCGGGGGGAACCCCGCCCGCACGCGAGCCGCCGCGTACACCGCCGCGTGATAGCCGGCGCCGATCGCGACCTCCGCGTCAGCCGGCACCGCGTGCCGCTCGCGGTCGGCATAGGACAGCATCGTGCGCCCCTGCCAGTGCGCGGTGATCGCCGCGTCCAGGATGTCCCTGGCCTCCGGCACCATCGCCACGCCGGCCAGCCGCATCGCCGCCCGCGAGGGAAACTCGCCCGCCCGCCTGCTCACTGCCCTGATGCCGGCACCCGCCCGCTGGCGGTCGGCGATGTCATCGACGACCCTGTCCAGCCACGGCGGCACCAGCGCGTCGTCTGCTGCTACCATTCCATTTGCCTCTCTACGGTTGCCCACCTGGTGTGAGGTTGTGCGCTGCCACTGCAGCGCACACGGACGGCCCCGGGGATCGCTTCTCCCCGGGGCCGTCCGTGTGCGGTCAGGTGCGCGGCTACTCCGGGCCGATCCACCTCCGGCCCGCCCAGCTGATCTTGTCCCGGTACTCGACCAGCGAGTCCCGGGCCGCGTCCCAGTCGATGTAGCAGAACGGGCTGTCATCCCAGTCGGGCACGCAGCCGTAGCTCATGTCCTCCTCGTACTGCTCCTGGGCCCACCGCCTGGTGGCCCGGTCCTCCCGGAGGATGGAGCAGCCGTCCCCCCAGCCGCCGATCTGCTCGCTGGCCAGCGTGTCCAGCTCGCGCAGCGCCGTCAGCTCGGGCGGGTCCTCCTGCCCGAGCGACACGTCACCTCCCGGCGTGTAGAGGTTGTCCTCCGCCCACGCCTCCGCGTCGCCCTCGTCAGCGAAGCCGGAGGCCAGCACCCGCCCGTCGCGGATGCGCGTCACCCGCCACTCCGCCTCCCCCTCCAGCTCTCCGATCCGGTCGGCCACCCAGTCGTCGCTGAACTCCTCATGGGAGGCGGCCAGCTCCGCGCGGGCCGCCTCGACGTCATCGTCCGTCACCACTGCCATTGCCCTGCCCTCCTTGTCTCGCGTGCCGCCATCTGCAGCGCACGCGGCCCGCTGCGGGAGCGATGAGTCCCGCAGCGGGCCGTGCACGGTCAGGTGAGTGCTACTCCTTCTTGCCGTCGAACGACACCGCGGCGTTGTGCAGCACGCCGTGCAGGTCGTCCTCGTCGCCGGTGATGGACACCACGCGGCCGGGGGTGGCCGCCAGGAACTCCCTGACAGCGTGCTGGACCGCCGCGCCGAACGCCTGGTCCAGCTCGGGCCGCCCGTCCTGGGCGTGCTCGGCCCCCGCCATCAGCCTGATGTGGTCGGCCATGCCGCGCGCCGCGTCCACCAGGTCGGCGGTGGTGATGACGCCCGGCTGGCCCTCGTTACGGGCCAGGCTGTAGCGGATCGCCCGCTGCGTCGCCTCCTTGGCGAACGCCGGCAGGAACCCGGCCATCGCCTCCGCCACGACGCCGAGGTCCACCGCGGGGTCCAGCAGGCGCTCGGGCACCAGCGCCCGCACCAGCCGCTGGTAACCCGGAGCGTCCAGCTCGGCGATGTGGATCACCGCGTCCAGCCGCCCCGGCCGGATGACGTTGCGGTCCAGGACGTCGGCGTAGTTGGTGGTGAAGACCACCATCACGTCCGCGCCCTTGGCCTGCACGCCGTCCAGCTCGTCCAGCACCTTGGTGATCTGCTCCCGGCTGCTGGTCTCCGAGGAGACCATCGTGTCCAGGTCCTCGATCATCACCACGGCCGGGGAGTACATCCGCGCCGTGTGCAGCGCCTCGATGGGGTCATCCTGCGCCCGCACCGCGATGTACGTCCAGCCGTTCTCGGTGGCCAGCCGGCCTGCCAGCCCGCCGGCCATCGTCTTGCCGGTGCCGTTCGGGCCCTCCAGCAGGACGGCCCGCTTCAGCTCCACGCCGGTGGCCCGCAGCGCGTCGGTGTACTTCAGCGGCGCCCAGAGGTTGACCTCCAGCTGCCGCTCCACCGCCTCGGTGTAGATCACCCGCGCCGGGTCCACCCCGGCCAGGTCCACGAAGCCCGGCTCGCTGCCGTGCGCCGTGATGGCCTTCCCGCGGTAGATGCTGCGCTCGGCCAGCTCGCGCTCCACCACCGAGAAGAACCCCTCGATGCGCTTCTGGTGCTTCTTGGGCGCATCCACCGAGATCTTCCCGACGTAGCCGAACTCCGCCCTCTTGCCCGACGTGATGGTGAACGTCGCGTCCAGCAGCGAGAACTCCACCTGTCCCCACGGGACCTGCAGCGTCTCGCCGTGCGGGCCGACGGTCACCGTCTGGTACTCCGGCGGCCTGACGCCGAAGAACGAGAACTGCGCCCGCCCGATGCCGCCCACGCCGAACACGTGCCGCATCGCGCGGTCGAACGCCGCCGCCACGTCCCACGGCCGGTAGGTGAACTCCCTGGTGAACGCGAAGTGCGTGTCCTGCGCCTCCTCGTAGTCCTCCAGGAACTGGCGCACCTCCGTCAGGTTGCCCTCCATGTCCGCGGGCAGGATGATCCGCGTGCCCTCGAACCGGATGGAGCTGTCGGTGATGCTGCCCCCCGCCAGCTCGTCGAGCGTGGCGAGGATCGCGTCCCGGCGCTGCTCCTCCGGCGTCTTCGGGCGCGCGGCCTTGGCGATCTCCGCCTGGATGCCGTCGGACATCACCGGGGTGAGGAAGCCTGCCAGCTCCCTGGCCCCTTCCGACTTCGCCATGTCGCGGTTCTGCTCGCCCCTGGTCTTGCCTGCCATGATTCCTCCTTCCGTGTGCTGCTACCTGCAGCGCACGCGTACGGGAACGGGGCATTATCCCCGCGCCCGCGCGCGTGCGCTCCGTGCGCTGACCGCACGCGGCCGGCCCCGGAGGGGGGCATGCCCTCCGGGGCCGGCCGCGTGCGGTCAGATCTCGCGGGCCGGCGTCCACCGCTCCTCGGCCTGCACCCACAGGCTGGTGACCAGCTCGCCGACGCCGGCCGCCTGCGGGAACGCGGCCAGGATCGCGTCGCGGCGCGGGTCGCTGGCGACCTCGGTCAGCTTCGCCCGTATCTCGTCGTAGCCGACCTCGCCGTCCAGCGTGAAGACCACCGTGCCGATCCCGGCGACCTGCGCGTCCACGTGCGTCACCATGGCCGGCAGCGGCAGGCCCAGCGCGGCCAGCGCCTCGCGGACCATCGGCAGCCGCGCACGGCTGCGGTCGGCGATCTGGTTCAGCACCGCGTACACGCCCCGGCGCTGACGCTGCAGCGCTTCCGCGTCGTGCGCGGCCAGCGCCTGCTCGGTGAACAGGGACCGGTCCAGGCCCTGCGGCCCGTACTGCTCGTCCGGCACGTCCGGGATCTCGTACCCGGCCCCGGACGTGTCCGGGGCGAACCGGGAGGGAAGCCCCGCCCTGGCCGCGTAGTCGCTCATGGCGCTGCTGGTCAGGTCGGCGGCCCGGCCCAGCTTCGCCAGCTCCTGCAGCGCGAGCCGCCGGAACGCGGCCAGCTGCTGCGCCGGGGTCTCTGCTGTTGGCTGTGACATACTGCTCTCCTTCGCTTGCTATGGAGCGCCTTGCTCCGCACCGCGCGCGCCCCGTGGGGGGCTGCTCGCGCGCGATGCGCAACAGCGGTGCTGCCCGCGTCAGTCGTCAAACCTGAAACCCGCGTAGATGAGCCCGGCGCCCAGGGCGAACACCCCGGCGATGATCGTCACCGCGTCCACCGCGATCAGCACCGGCGGGATGACCTGGCCGGGGCTGAACATCTGCGCGATAGTGACGGCGGGGACCGCGGCAAGCAGCGCCCCCGCCAGCGCCCCGATGACGCCGAGCGCCACGCCGTGGTCCTCGCGCAGTCCTGCGATCACGCCCCGCCGCCGCGGCGCGGGCGCCGGGGTCAGGTCCGCGCGACGGGGCAGGTCGCGGACAGCGTCCTGCAGCTCGTCGGCGTAGCGCGCGCGAAGGATCGCCTCGCGCCGCACCGCCGCCTCGTCCTCATCCAGGTAGCCGGCCGCGTACGCCAGGCCGATGTGGTCCGCGTGCGCCTCCTTCTCCGGCATCCCGGCCCTCATGCGCAGCGAGCGGTCCTGCCCCGTGCGCCCCGTGCCCCTCTCCATGCCCTGCCTCCTTCTCTCCCCTGCCCTGCTGATCAGGACAGCAAGACGGCAGGGACGCGCTCCCGCGCCCCTGCCGCATGCTCTTGTGATCAGCCCCGCTTCCGCCAGCCCAGCGCCCGGACGGGCGCGGCCTCTGCTGCCAGGTGCCGGTGCGGCACCACGGGCAGCTCGTCGCCGGCGTGCATGTCCGCCAGCAGCTGACGCAGGTGCGGCGCCAGCTTCCCGGCCGCCTGCGCCAGCGCCGGCGGCCCGCCGTGCATCGCGGCCAGGTGCGCCAGCTTCCCGGCGTCGTCCATGTCCGCCAGCGCCGTCACCGGATCGGGGTACGCGCCCTCAATGGCTGCCAGCGGCCCGCGCAGCGCGCGCGCCCGCCAGCCGGCAACCTGCTCCGGCGCGCCGAGCACCCCGCCGGGCGTGCCCCACACCACCCGCCCGTGCGGCGGCTCGCCCACTATGGCGTAGGCGGCGGTGAACGGGGGCAGCTTGTTGCCCTTGCGCAGCGACACCGTGCACGCCCGCGTCCCCGGCTTCGGCGGCGCGAACTCGTACACGTAACGCGGTGCGTTCAGCATCGCCCGCGAGCCCGCGATGTCGGCGTTCCCCTTCGTGGAATGGTGCGTGATGAGCACGCACACGCCCGTCCGGGCGGCCAGCTTCTGCAGCGGCTCGATCACCGACCGCGCGCCGTCGTCGGTGGCCAGCAGGTTGCCGCTGACGCACGCCAGCAGCGGCTCGATCACCACTAGCACCGGGTTGGCGTACAGCGCGGGGTCGGTGATCCCGGCCCGCTCCAGCTCCTCGTCGTGCGCCTGCAGATCGGTGATCGTCTCCTCCAGCTTCTGCATGCTCATCAGGCTGGCTAGCTCCGCCTCCCTGCGCTGCGCCGCCGTCCGGCCGGCCACGCCCAGCCGGAACCGCTCGCCGTCGTCGTAGGTGGTCAGGTTCACGATCCGGCGCGGGTCCGCGCCGGACGCGCGCACCCGCCACGCCACGGTCTCGTTGATGTCGTCCTCCGGCGTGATCATGATCGTGGTGCCCGGCCGGCCGGACGCGGTGACGCCCAGTGAATTGAGCGCCGCCAGCGACATGGCCACCATGCCCTTGCCGATGCCGCCCGGCCCGTAGGCCACGATCACGTGGCCGCGCACCAGCGGCAGCGGCTCGCGCATCAGGTACACCGTCGGCACCAGCGGCTCGCTCTCGTAGGTGGGAACCAGCCGCGAGAAGTGCGGCGGGAGTTCGTCAGCCATCGGCCTGCTCATCCAGCTCCGCCTGCTCATCGCGCTCGGCCCGCCGCCGGCGCGCGTTCGCACGCGGCGCCTCGCTGGCCAGCCGCACCCACGCCGCGCGGTCATCAGCCGGCATGTCGCCCTGCTCTCCGCGCAGTGCGGTCGCCGCCGCCAGCGCCAGCGTCGCGTGCACCTGCGCCTGCGCCACCAGCTCGGCTGCCACCTCCGGCGTGCCTGACGGCACGTCACGCGCGCTGTCCAGGCACGCCTCCGCCTCCGCGTAGTGCTCCGGTCCGGTCATCGCATCCACTGCTGTCCTCCTTAGTCCTGTCGTGTCGTTGCCCACTGCAGCGCACGCGGGCGGCCGCGGGTTGTCTCTCCCGCGTCCGCCCGTGCACGTTTCAGCGCACGCTCATGCCGCCGCCTGATCCTCCGGCCGCCACCTGGCGGCGTAGTCCTCCCAGTTCAGGTCCTCGCCGTGCCCGGCCTGCTCGCGCAGCGAGAACAGCCCCGGCACGTACACCGGGTCGCGGTAATGCCAGGTGCTCAGGTTCCAGGCACCGGGCGGCGAGCTGGCCCCGTAGTCCCGCGCGTGCTCTATCCGCGCCCGCGACCACTGCACGCCCTCGGGCGAGCGCAGCCACGCGATCACCTGTTCCGGCGGCAGCTCCTCGCTCATCGCCCGTCCACCCGGCCGAAGTGCGTCCACAGCAGCCGCCCCAGCGTGGTCCGGCCCTTGCGCGCGCAGCGCCCCAGCGCTGCCGTCAGGACCAGCGCCGCCGCCGCCGGCACCGATAGCGCCGCCGCCGCCAGGCCGCTCACGTCGCGGCCTCGCTGCCCGGCTCGCAGCGCCACTCGTACACCGGCTCGTCGTGCGCCTCGACCGCCTCGACGTGCGTCGTGCCGACCTGCACGCGCTCGCACGCCCCGGACTTGCTCACGTAGATGCCCAGCTCCACCTGGCCGAACATCTTCTCGTACGTCACGTAAGCGCTGCCCGCGCTGTTGCGCTTGGCCCAGCCGTGAATGCCCCGGCGCGCCGCGCGAGCCTGGTCCAGGCTGTCGGTGTACACGGTGGCGCTCACGAACGGCACCGGCAGGCCCGGGAACTGCTCCAGCGTGTCCGCCAGCTCGCGCAGGCCGCTGACCATCCGCGCGCGCCGCACCTGCTCCTCCTGGGCAGCCAGTGCTGCCGTTTCCTCGTCATAGGTGGTACTCATCTGCCCTGCCTCCTGTTCTCTCGCCCTGAGCGGACGATGAGGCGGCCCCGCGCCAGTCATCGGCGCGGGGCCGCCCGGACCCTTCGCTCAGTTCTCCTTCAGCTCCGCCCGCGCCTCAGCGAGCCGGAACCAGATGCCGATGCCGCACGCCAGCGCGAACGCCAGCCGGCGGTGCCACGGCTCGCCGCTCACTGCCGCTGCGCGATCAGCACGTCGCCCGGCTCCAGTCGCAGCACCTCGCCGTCGGCCAGGTCCATGAACGCCTGCTTGCGGGTGAGCGTGTAGCTGCCGCCGTTCAGCGGCGTCAGCCCCAGCGCCCCGTAGTCCGCCAGGTAGAAGACCACCTGGCGGTTAACCGGGAACGGCGCATCGGGGTAGTACGCCAGCCCCGGCAGGTCCTGCTTGTAGATCCCGGCCGGGTCCGCGAACGGCCCCTGCCCGGAGTCGAAGCTGGCCGCCAGCGCCAGCGCGGCGATGTGGAACCCGCCCCAGCCCCGCTTCATCCCCAGCGGCTCGCCGCCCCTGATGACCTGCGTGATCAGGGGCACCGTCCGGCCCCCCGCACCCGCCGCAGGCCCGTCACGACCAGGCTGGCGGACAGCAGGACCAGCGGCACCGCCCACAGCGGCAGCGCGCCCGCCAGGAGCAGGCCGCCGGTCAGCAGCATGGGCACCGCGAACAGCCCGGCCTGCAGCCGCCCCCGCGCCTCCTCCTCCTCGCGCTTCGCCTGCAGCACGTCCGCGATCACCCGCGCGCGGTCTGCTGCCGCGTCGCGCCCGTAGACGTGCTCGCCAGGCCCGTAGACCGCCGACGGCTGCACCACCGCCGGCGGCAGCTCGCGCCCCATGAGGGCACGCGGGTCACGCAGCCACGCGGTGCGCAGCGCGCGCTGCTCGCCCAGCGTGTCCTCCCAGTCGCCGTCGCTGCCGTCGGCGTCCATCAAGATGTGCGCCATGTCCTCGCCTCCTTCTGCCTTGCCTGCTCTCCGTGAGCGGACAGCGAAACGGCCCCGCCTGCACTAGCGCGGGGCCGCTCGGGCTGCCTGCTCAGGTCAGATGCGCCCGGAAAGGGCGTCGTAGTTATCGATCCGCACGCCCGCGGCGTCGCTGGCTATGCCGCTGTGCGCGTACTGCGCGATGTCCGCCACCGCCAGGATCTTGCGCCCCAGCGCAACGAGGCTGGGGCGCGCCTCCGGCGGCAGCTTGCCGAACGTCTCAGCGCCCAGCTCGTGCACCGCGGCCGCCAGGCACTGCTCATCCGTGGGCGTGTTCAGCTCGGTCAGCGCGTCCTGGAGAACGTCGTACGCCCCCAGGATCGCGTGCCGGATCGGGTCACCGCCCATATCCACCGCCATGCGGTAGGACTGCTCGAAGCCGGTGTTCAGCGAACGCTCCAGGCTGTGCGGGTCATCCTCCCTCACGGACCGCCGCAGCTCCTTCGTCCACTCAGTCTCAGCCATGTACCTCTCCTGTCCTCTCGCCCTGCTGACCAGGACGGCAACGGGGCCGGGACGCGCGCTCGCGCCCCGGCCCCATGCCCTGCGGTCAGTCCTGCGTAATGCCGTGATGGCGCGCGTGATGCGCGCAGAAGTACAGCCCGTGCGCCCGCCACGCCGCCCGCGCCGGGCAGCCGCAGTCGCAGCCCACCAGCACCGACGCCGGCACCCGCCACACGTCGCCCGCCGCCAGCGCGGCCAGCGCCTCGTCGTCGTCATCCAGCGCGCAGTGGCCCGGCGTCGCGCCGCCCATCTTCATCTGGATGTCCGTGCGCAGCGCCACCCGCTGCGTCCAGCCCCAGTCCATGTTGAACATGGTGCCGGTGACGATCCGGTCCCGGTCCGCCTGGTCGCGCCGCTCATCGGGGGACATGCCGGAACCCCTCCTCCCCCTGCACCACGATCACCCGCTGGTCCGCCCGGTCCCCGGCGACCTGCGGGTAGGCGATATCCACCGTCGTGCCCGCCGGGAAGTCCCGCGTGCTGCAGTAGCTGCCCGCCCAGGGACCGGCCGTCAGCCGAAAGTCCGCGCCGGCCCGCCAGTCGGCGACCGCCGCCTCGGGACTGTAATACGCGCGGCCGTAGGCCGCCTGCACCCTCTCTGTGCTGTCCATCGCTAGCCTCCTCTGCTGCTGATCGGACATTGGAACGGGCGGACGGCTGAGCTGTCCTCTGCCGCCCGCCCGCATGAATGCGAGATCAGTCGCTGTCGTCGCGGTCCCGGCTGCGTCCCGGCGGCAGCTGCATCAGCGCCTCCAGGAACTCACGCGAGTAGCTGCCGTCCCGCCTGGTAGCCGGCACCAGCTCCACGCGCTCCGCCGGCTCCGGCTCAACTTGAGCTGCCATCTCTCCTCCTGCTGCCTCCTGATGGTTACTGCCACGTCCATGGCGGCACGGCCCGGAGGCCTGGAGGCCATGCCGCCGTGGACGCGGACGGGCCGTGCGCCCCGTAGACGCACGGCCCGTCGCTGCACTGCGTGTCACTCCGCAGCGCGATCGGTGATCCCCCCGAACGACAGCGCCGCGCTGTGCTGCCTGCCGTCAGCCAGCAGCCGCACCAGCGTCGCCTCCGGCTCCTCCAGCGCGGCCCGCGCAGCACGCGCGCGGCGTCGCGGCGGCGGGCCCTGCCGCTGCACCGACACCACGTGCCAGCTGCGGCTCCCGCCGTGGCTCCTCAGCAGCACCGTGGCGTGCTCCGCCAGCCAGCGGTCGAAGCCCTCCGCCTCATCGTCGGGCACGGTGATCATGTAGCGGGCCATCACTCCGCCGCCTTGCCCGTGCTGGACGCCGGCGTCATGTCCAGCGTGACCAGCATGATCTCGCAGCGCGGGGACGGGTAGACCTGCCCGCCGACGGACTCCTCGCCGTAGCCGGCGTGCCGCAGCGTCCAGCCGCCCTTGCCGTCATCGCACCGCTCCGTCACGATCACGCGCACCTCACTCACCGCCCGGGTACAGCCGCAGCGCGATCTTGCCGTCGCGCCGCACCGTCGCCGACCACAGCCCGGCCGCGCCGGCCGCGTAGCCCTGCTGCTGCAGGTCATCGGTGATCCGCTCGGCGTCCGCCGCGCTCTCGTACTCCGCCACGGTGGCCAGCACCGTCGTGCGCTGCTCCCGCAGCCGTGCCGCCGCGCTGCCCGCGCGCGGCTCTGTCTCTCCCGCCATTGCCCTGCCTCCTTCTCGTGTGATTGCCCTAACAGACGCCAGCGGGCACGTGCCCCGAAGGGAACGCGCCCGCCTGGTCTCCGCTAGCGCTACTGCTCATCCGGGTGCGCCGCGCCGTACGCCAGCCGCGCCCGGTCAAACAGCGCGGGATCGACCAGCGCCAGCCACGCCAGCAGCCACCGCTTGGTGTGATCCGGCATCTCCCGCGCCATCCGCATGGCCGCCCGCGCCTGGGCCAGGTCCTCGGCCGCGCCGCTGGCCACGATCCCGCCGGCCACCGTCTCTGCCATCACGACTGCCCGCCCCGGATCAGCCGCAGCCCGCGCCGCAGGTCCGCGCGGTCCACCGGCTGCTCCGGCTCACGCACCGCCGCGTCGCCGCCGGCGTCCGCCTGGTACGCGCGCCGCACCTCATAGTCGCCGCCGCCGTAGTGCGTGACCCGCAGCGTGGCACCCACGCGCACGCTGCCCGCCTCGCCCGCCAGCAGCAGCGCCGCCTCCGCGCCGCGCGGCGACAGCCGCTCGCTCAGCAGCGCCGTGCGCGCCGCCTCCCACCTCATGACGACACCCGCCGCGCCGCGCTGCCGGGCGCGTTGAACAGCGTGCCCACGGGCAGGAACTCCGCGTCCCTGCCCTCGAACCGCCGCGCCAGCCGCCCGATGGTGTACAGCGGGCCGCTCAGCGTGTCGCAGCGCCCGTGCGTCGTGGCGTGCCAGGTCTGCGTCTCGCCCGTGTTCCCGTAGGGATTCCCGGACACCTCAACCTGCTCAACCTCCACCACCCGCAGGTCGGCGTCCCAGAACCGCGCGCCCGGCGTCACCGGGTAGCCGTCCGCGCTCAGATGCTGCCGCGCGCCCGTCATCACGCCCATCTCACTGCCCCCCCGCGCCGCGCCCGGCCGCCGTACGGATATCACAGTCCGCCGGCACCATCAGGCACAGCCACAGGAGGGACGCGAACCGCGCCACCTCTGCCGCTGCTGTCCTGCTGTCCATCGCTGGCCTCCAACCGCGCTGGAAAATGGCGGACGCCCCGCGCGCCGTAGCGTGCGGGGCGTCCCTGGTCTCACGCGGCGAACCGCGCTAGCCACTGCTTACGGCAGTGGCCACCGTCGCGCTTACGGTGCGCGCTACCGTGCACTAGCCGGGGGAATCGGACCCCCCGGCCGCCGGCCATACCGCCGGCGGCCGCCACCACGGGCTAGCTGCCCTGCAATTCCCGCTCCGCCGGCAGGTCCACGCTGCCGACCACCCACACCGCGAACGCGCCGACCCACGCGCTGCCCGCCGTGTAGTGCGACGTCCCCGGCCCCGTCCCGCGCGACAGGTAGTGCTTCCACACCAGCGAATGCGGCGTACCCGCTAGCGCGTCTGCCTGGTACTGGCACCATTCCTGGCCAGCCTCCAGCGTCTCCGCTGTCCCGTAAGGCGTAGGCGTGGCCGTGTGATCCTCCGCCCACGCCACGACATACGTGCTGCTCATGGCTGCACCGTCCTGGCGAATCGTTCCGCCACACCCGGCGCTACCCGCGTGCGGCGCGTTGTTGCCCTGATCTCGGCTGGGCTAGCCGACCGCTCACCCAGCACGCGACCGCACCGTGGCCGTGGGCAGTGCATCATGCCCAGGTCCGTACTGATGATCCCGTGATCTGCGCACGTGACAACGTCAGTCCACACCTTGCCGTCTCTGTCCGTGAACGTCATGGTTCTGCTCTCCTCTGCTCTCTGGCCTCTGGTCTGTCCCAATCCGGCCGGCCAGCGTACCCGCTATATGGCACGCTGGCCGGCCGGCTAGGGTACAGGTCACTTGGCGCCGGCGATACGCACGGTCACGTTTTCGCCCACGTTCCAGTGAGCCTTGCCGTGACCGGGCACCAGCGCGACATCCGCGATGGACTTGACGCGGGGATCGGTGCCCAGCTTCGCGCGGAGCTTGGCCAGCTCCACCTTCGCGACCGGCTCACTGTCCCACGTGCGCGTGATGACGGGTCCGCCCGGTTCGGTGATCTTGCCATCCTCGCCGCGCTGCAGCTTGCGCTCTCCGGTGCGGTACCCCTTGCCGAGCATCTCGCGGACCTCCTCCGCCGCAGCCTTGGAAGTGAGGTGAAGCACGGTTCCCCACTTGTCGGTGACCAGCACGGGGAACGTGACCGACAGTCCGTCGCGGGATGCGACGTACGCGGTGATGATGGCCCGCAGGTCATCGCGGTCGGACTTGGCCGCGATCCCGTTGAACTCGGCCACGTACTTGTTCGTCTCGCCGGCGAACTTGGCCTCTAGCCGGCCCATCGCCTTGCGCTCGGCATCGGACAGCGTGCGGACGTCCGCCTTGGTGGTGCCGTCTTCCCACGCCAGTGTGTCTAGGTTGAGTGCCATGGTGGCCTACCTCCTTGCACGCGCGCGTAGGGCTGGCCCCTTGCCTGCCCTGCTGTAGATCCGCGCGCGCTGCATAGCCCGAGCGTACAGGAGATTTGGACGATCACATAACCGCAGGTCAGAGACCTAATGCGATGTCAATTTCGAAGGGAGGAACCGGACATAAGGTGCATAACGGACATGCAGAACCGGACATAGGTCACATCCTGTCCCACCTGTAATTCCTACCGATATTGTCGGGTAGCTCCTGGGCCTGATCGTTAGCCTTGCTAACGAGTTCGGGTGTGACATGCGTCACAGGTCGAGGGTAGTCGACCCCCACGCATGACGTGGGCCGGCCGCCAGGGCACTCGTTAGCCTTGCTAACGAGTTGCCTCGTGATGCGATATGTCCGGTTCGTGCCGGCCCCCCTCTGAGCTGGTCAGATACGCCTCAGAGAACGGACATATTGGTACATAACGGACACCAGGCAAGTCGGAACTGGTGTTCGGGCCGACCGTCGCGGTGTTCGAACGCTCGAACGTTAGCCTTGCTAACGATCCACCACCGACAGTGCACGAGGGTAGTCGACCCTATCCGTCCCATATGTCCGGTTCGCCCCGTCTCGCCCCCTCTGCCCTGGTATGGGGTGTCTGCACCACTATGCCCGCTTCGCCCCGTATGTGCCCATATGTAGCGCTATGTCCGGTATGGGAGGAATGGGCGAAATGTCCGAATTTTTTCGAAAATTTTATCGGGGAC